>Ga0114906_1001300_pt1 | contig 13185 bp, 16 predicted proteins | sample MalvirDeepMed_M9_FD_89687 | JGI IMG/M metagenome (GOLD analysis project Ga0114906, IMG submission 89687) | Marine viral communities from the Global Malaspina Expedition - Malaspina viral metaG DeepMed_M9 | ecosystem: Environmental > Aquatic > Marine > Oceanic | place: Mediterranean Sea...
ATCTACATTAGGAACAGCAGAAGCATCTAAAGCAGTAACCACAGATGCTAATAATGATTCTACTGGTATGAGAAATCTAACAATCTCAGGTACTATGACAATAGGTTCTAATACAGCAACAACTATACAAACTGTTTATCCTGTAGGTTCTATTTATATTAATGCAGCAGTATCAACGAATCCTGGCACACTATTAGGATTTGGAACTTGGGCAGCATTTGGTACTGGTCGTGTTATGGTTGGTATAGATGCTAGTGATAGTGATTTTGACACAGCACAAGAAACTGGTGGTGCAAAAACACATACATTAACCACTTCTGAAATGCCAGCTCATACACATAATTCAGATTTTTTTACTGGTGGTAGTTCTGTATCAGGTGTCAGTACATCAGGTAACTATGATGCACAAGCAAACGCAACCAGTTCTACTGGTGGTGGGTCAGCACATAATAATGTTCAACCCTACATAATTGTATATATGTGGAGAAGAACTGCATAATGGCAACTTTTCAAGCAGGGCCACCTAAAGGAGTTGTTAAAGATACAAACAATTTAGCAATATCACCTGAGTTTTATTCACACGCAAATAATGTAAGGTTTGAAGATGGTGCAGCTAAGAAATTTACAGGACATGATGCAGTATTTACAGCACCAGCAGTAGCACCTTATTTTCTAATCAACTGGACAACTGGAACAAATTCTTATTGGTTTTATGGTGGTGCAGCTAAATTATATAGAACAGATGGCTCAACAAATTCTGATTTTACTAGAGCATCAGGTGGAGATTATTCGCTTACAGCAACTCAGAATTGGATAGGTATTGTTTATAATGGTTTAGTTATTTTAAATAATGGTGTAGATGACCCACAATGTTTAGCCACCACAGGTGCAAGTAAATTTACTGACTTAACAAATTGGCCAGCAAACACAACTTGCAAATCTATGAGAGCATTTGGTAATTATCTCATAGCTTTAAATGTAACTGAATCATCAACTATTTATGCTAATAAAGTAAGATGGGGAGATGCAGCAGAAAACTTTGCATTACCTTCTACTTGGGTAGCAGCAGCAACTAATGATGCAGGTGCAGCGACAGTAGGTGATGAAGGAGATTTTATAGTAGATGGATTACAATTAGCAAGTGCATTTATTATTTATAAGGAACAATCTATTTGGTTAGTAAATTATATAGGTGGTAATCTTGTATTTAGTTTCAAGAAACTCTTTAGTGATTCAGGTATATTGTCTAGGAATGCAGTAGCAGAATTTAACAATAAACATTTTGTAGTAACACAAGGTGATTTGATAGTACACAATGGAGTATCAAAACAATCAGTCGCAACTAATTCAATAAGAAGGGAATTATTTGATAATATAGATTCAACAAATTATGGGAAAACTTTTGTTTATCATAATAAACAGAAGTCAGAAATGTGGGTTTGTTATCCACAAATTGGTTCAACAAACTGTGATAAAGCATTGATTTATAACTATGTTAATAACAGTTTCTCTTTTAGAGATTTACCTGGCATACAACATATAGCGAGTGGGATTGTTAATCCTGGTTCAGCAACTGTCGTTTGGTCAGGCCAATCACAAAGTTGGGAAGTATATAGTACCACAGATAATTGGGGTGAAAGAGGTTATAACCCAGCACACATGAGTACCTTAATGGCAGGAACAGGAGATACTAAATTTTATAGAGCAGATTATGGTGCAGATTTTGCAGGTTCAAACTTTACAATGACACTAGAGAGAAAGGGATTAACCTTAGATGGAAATACGAATACTGTTAAATCAGTAAGAAAATTAACACCAAAAGCAAAGGGGACAGGTGCAGCTAATATATTTGTAGGAAGTTCTATGTCGCCTAATGGTACATATACTTATACAGCAGCACAAAGTTTTGACCCCAATTCACAGAACAAAGTTGATACAAGAAGTACAGGTAAATATATAGCAGTTAAATTTGAACAAACCACAGATAAAGAATTTGAACTAAATGGTTATGATTTAGAATATGAGGTATTAGGAGAAAGATAATGCCAGGAAAATTAATAGAACTGATATATAAGGGTGGAAAGATAATAGCCAAAAATAAAAGAGTTAAAAAATTTACTGATTCATTTTGGAATAATACAAAGAAACAAAATGAAATAATAAAAAAAAATAAAATAGCAAGAGATAAACTTAATAATCCAAAAAAGGATAAATAATGGCACAAGCACCAAAATATAACCCCAACCCTGTACCTGATAATACTGAAGATTTACCTAGATATATATTTGATGAATTATTAAGACTACAAGGTGCTTTAGAAGAAAACCCAGTAACTTATATTGAGGTTAAAAATGCAGCACCTAGTAGAATTAAACAAGGTGATATCGTTTATGCTGATGGTTCTAATTTTGACCCAGGAAGTGGAGAAGGAATTTATTTTAGAAATGCAGCAGGTAGTTGGGTGAAACTATGACTACATTTCTATCGGGTATTCCAGCAAATGGTGTTGATGAGGTATGGGAACAATGTGAATCTTTTATAGAGTTAGCTTCTAAAAAAGGGCAGCGAGAAATGACAATAGAAGATATACGAAATTTCTGTAAAGATAAGACCATGCAATTATGGGTTGTTCATGATGAGAAAGCAACAATACAAGCTGTCGTAACTACACAAATTATAGATTATCCAAGAAAAAAAGTATGTAGGATTATTTCTTTAGGTGGAAAGGATATGGATAAATGGTTAGATTCTATAAGGATTATAGAAGAATGGGCAGATGCACATGATTGTGTAGCTATGGAAACTTTTTGTAGGAAAGGATTTATTAAGAAATTGGAGAAATATAGTTATGAACAAATATATGCAGTTCTTGGGAAAGAACTTAAAACAATACATTAAAGGAGAAAGATAATGGGTGGTGGAAGTAACACAGTACAAAAAGCAGACCCTTGGTCAGGGCAACAAGCCTATTTAACTGACTTATATAGCCGAGCCCAAGGCCAAATACAAGCAGGGCCACAACAATTTTATCCAAATAAATTATATGCAGACCCAACAGAAACACAACTTACTGCTGAAGAGATGGCAAGACAAGCAGCATTAGGTGGGCAAACAGATTTAGCAGGAGATGTCACTGCTGCTTCAAGATTTGGTTTAATGGCACCACAAAATTTATCAAATAATCCTTATATTGCAGATGCTACATTAGCAGCACTAAGACCTCTTTATACTCAAACACAAGGATTACTACAACAAGCTAGACGAGATGCAACAGGTGCAGGACAACTTGGTGGTGATAGACAAGGTATATTAGAAAGCAATGTTATAGGAAATTATCTACAAAGAGCAGGTGATATCACTTCACAAATGTATAGTGGTGCTTATCAAGATGCTATGAAAACACAGCAACAAGCGATAATGTCATCACCACAAGCATTCCAAGCAGGACTTGCACCAGCACAAACATTAGGTGCAGTAGGTGCTACAGAACAAGCAAGGGTACAACAAGCTATAGATGCAGCAAGGGCTAAGTTTGAGTTTGAACAACAAGCACCAGGAAGAGCATTAAGTGATTATGGCAATATTGTAGCAGGAAGTATGTTACCAGGGCAAACATCTATATCAGGTGGCGACCCATCATTTGGACAAAAAGCAATCGGTGCAGGGCTACTAGGAGCAGGTACTTATGGTGCAGTAGGTAGTGGTATGCTTGGTGGAACAGCAGCCGTGCAGGGTGGAGCAGCAGCAACAGGATTAGCAGCAATGGCAGGGCCAATAGCATTGGCAATAGGTGCAGCGAGTTTATTTAGTTAGGAGAAATTATGACTTTAGGATTATTTAAAGATATAACCAACTGGACTTTATTTGAAACTGATGAACAAAAAAGATTCAGGAAGAATAAAGAGTATCAAGAGTTTTTAGCTAAAGCCCCTCTAGCTAGACCTGAAGTGGCGCAACAAGCAGAAGATTATATAAAAAGAGAAAGAGGGAAATCACTTGTTGAACAAATGCCAGGCACATCTTTGCTTGATATATTAGCTGGTGCTAAACCTAATTTAGCATCTACTGTAACAGCTATGCCTTATGGTCGAGAACAAGCAGACTTTCTTAAAAAACTCGCAACAACACAAAGAATTGCTAATCCAACAGCTAATAATGTTGTAGGCGATATATATAATTTAAGCAGAACAGGTGGAGGAGGATTTAAAACACCTGAAGTAGCAAAAGAAGTAGCAGGTACAGGCACAGGGGGTGGAAACTTAATGAGTATGTTACCTTATATGATGATGATGGGAGGATTAGGTAATACTCCACCAACCATTACACCAAGTATAGCAACTCCAGGAATATCAATACCAAGAACTGGTGATGTTTATGCAGAATATTGGAGAAGAAATCGAGGCCTAGCATAGGAGAAATTTATGGCAATAGATGATGAAGTATTAAAAAATTATATTAAAACAAAAGAAGCAGAAGCAGCATTGGGTTCTAATGATATGTTAGCTGCTATACAAAGTGCTATGATGATGAGGTTAGGTATCGGAATTATGAGGCAAAGGCAACCTGGAGAATCAGGATATGATGTCGCAGCAAGAGCCATAGATGATACAGCAAAACTATCAACAGATGCTGTAACGGCTTACGCAGCATACGCAAAGTCTGTTGGTAAGTCAGGAAAAGAATCAAGAATTAAAGCTAAAGACGCAGCAACAATAAGAAAAAATATATACTATGAGATGGACGCAGCTACAGGAACTCAGAGCCAAAAAATTCCTCAGTTCACACCACAGGGAAAAATAATAAATCAACAAGGAGAAACTATAGAACACGGCTTTATCGTACCATTCCCTTCAGAAGAATTATTTAAAAATCATCTATTAGATATATATACACAAGATAATGGCCCAGTTCTTTTAGATAAAATTAATCAGCAACATATAACAGCTTATCACAGAACTCAGGGTAACTGGGAATGGAAAGATACTATTAGAGAGTTACAGAAAAGAGGGATTATAGATTAATGCCTGAATTAACAGAAGAAGAAAAAACAAGTATATTCGATACAGCACCTACAGTAAGCCCTACCCCTGATGATATAGGTAAAGTCTTTGATAGAACAGGATATGAAGCTATTGATAATGACAATATAGCAGTAGAGTATAATGATTTATCAGGTATGACAGAAAAAGAAGCATTAATGTTTGCTGGTGCTATGGGGGCACAAGATACTTATAGAGGTTTGTTTCAAATGGCTGAAAGAAACGAAGAAGCAATGAAGAGAGACCAAAAGAAACTAAATGCCATTCTAAGAAATAAAGATTATGGAGGAAAAGCTTTAGCTGCATATGCTGGTGGGCTTATAGTAGACCCTGCTGGTTGGATTATACCAATAAAAAAAGCAAAAAGTATGGCAGAATTAGTAGGGCATGGCATAGCTTGGGGTGGAACATTTGGTTTTGCAGGATATGTAGATGAAGATGGTGGGTTGAATAGAGTAGAACAAGCAGGAATAACGGCTGTTGGTGGTGGTGTCCTTTCAGGGGTAATAGGTTTAGCAGGGGCAAAAAAACTTGGGTTTGGTGTAAACCCTAAAATCACAAAAGAAATGTTACACGCAGATGCTGATGAACTTTATCGTATAAAAGATATAGATGAAGTTCAATTAAGAGAAATAAAAGAAGGTATAGAATTAACAGCTTTAGATAAAGCATCAGTTAAAAATTTAAAAAGCCACGTAGATTTACTAGCAGGGGAAAAGACAGCTTTTGGTACACCTAAAGGTGAGAATATTATTGATTCTTATAATCGTTACTATACTAGACCAATGTTTGAGAACATGAAAAAGAATCCATTAGCTTACGCATTAGGGGGTATTGCTGCTGTTGGAACATACAAATATGTAGAAGAGAGTACAACGGCTTCTCAATTTATAGGTAACGCATTTCTTACAACAATGGCTTTTCTAACAGGAAAAAAATTAGCCAAAAATAAATATTGGGACTGGGACGAATCTAAATATGGTAGGGAATTAATGAGACAAATATACCCTAAAGCAGTTCAGGATAAAACATTTCTACAAGGAGACTATGCACATTTAAGAGGAGTACCTGCTGTATATAGAACAAAATTTAGAGATATAATACATCAGGTAGAAACAAAACTATCGCCTGATGAACAAAAAGCATTTTTTAATTTATTTATTGGTGATTTAAATGCAGATGAACTTATAAAAATATCCAAAGGGCAAAAAGTATATACAAAAAAGATTATAAAACCCAAAGATGCTAAGAAAGAAAAAATAACAAAAGTACCTTTAGATGAATATTTAGGCATTAAAGAGTTACCATTATCTAAAAATATAGAAACAATAATAAATTTAAATGAAAAGGGAAGGAAGGTGATGAATGAACTTGGTGCAGATTTGGTACACTCAGGAATACTTGATGGAGATGAATATTTAACCTTTATGAATAGCTATCTTCATAGGTCATATGAACATGTTCTGAATTCAAAAGGGGCAAAGGCAGCAGAAAAGTTCAGAACAAACTTAGGTGAAATTAAAGGAGAAGGATTAAAACATAGAGGCCACACCAAATTTTATAGAGATGAAGTAAGTATGGCTAAATATATTAAAAGCCAAGAAAAACTCAACAGAATGGATAACCAAATAAAAAATGCTTATGGTCAAAAATATACAAAAGAAATGGAAGCTAAATCTCCTACATTTAGGTTCACAGAAGAGGGGAAGATAGGAAAATATATTAATAGAGTACAAGAAGGAGACCCTAGATATATAAAAGGTAAAAAGGATTTAGACCAGCCTTCTAACTGGGGAATTACTATTAAAAAAGACCCATACGGCAAAGGAACTTATGGAGTAACAACACAGATGACAAAAGAAATGAGACAGGCTATGGCAGAAATAGAAGATTTAGCTTATAACCTACAAAAAACAATGGAGGTAACTTTAACAGATGCTGGGTTAGGAAGTTTTTATAAATTCATAGCTACTAATCCTAGTTATAAGGGTTCAAAAGTGCTTAGTAGAACACAATATAGAGAGATTAGAAAATCAGAAGGGGCTTCAAGAAAGCAAATAGATGAAGATATGCACTCAGATGAAGTAATTATAAATGGGAAAACATTTGCCCATGTAGCTAATCAAAAAGTAAAAGATACAACAGTAGCAAAAAAGTATGGAATGTTATCTGATAAATTTGTAGAAGAAGAAGTGTTCAACAATATAAAAGCAATCCATGGGGTAAAAGATATAGTTAATAACGTTGTAGGGCATGATACAAAAGGGTATAAGGCAGGTCAGGCTTATATGACTGGCCTTAAACTTTGGAAAGAAACAAAAACAACTTTAAATCCTGTTGTACACTCTAATAATTTTCTATCAAATGTTCCAAACTATTTTCTTGCAGCAGGTTTCACTAAGAACTCAGTTCACCAATTAGCGAAAGGTTTTAGTGATATTCCATATATGTTAAAGCACATGAGAGGAGAGATTGCTTATGAAGATTTGCCTAAGAATATGCAAACTATGATAAAGCAAGGAGTATTTGACCCTGACTTTGTAAGCCAAGAATTATTACAGTCAATAGATGTTGATGAGATTGCTAAAATATATAAGTTTAATCCGAAAGACTTTGAAAGTGTATCAGGTTGGACTGATTTAGGGGCAGCAATATCTAATAAAACAAAAGCATACTTAACAAGTAATGAAAGTTTGGTTACTAAATTTAGAGATTTTGCAAAACAATGGTATCAAATTGAAGATAGGATATTTAGATATGCTTTATTTAATGAAAGAAAATCAATAGGTTATAGCGATTTTGCAGCATCACATGATGCTATAAGATTTTTTGTAGATTACAATATTCGTTCACCTCTCATAAATAGCATTAGACATTCCCTTGTACCATTTTTATCTTATTCTTATGGAATGTTACCTAATATGATTGAACATACAATTACGAGACCTGATAGATTAGCAGCCATAGGTGCTGCGTTTTGGCTTATGAATGATGCTTCAACTAAATGGGTAGAGAGTTCAAGAAATTTAGAAGAAGCTGAGAGAGAACTCATGCCTGAATTTAGACAAAAGACAATGTTTAGTTTACCTTTTATGCCTTATGCAAATGTAAGATTACCTTATGATGGTAGAAATGGTGGGGCTAAATATATAGATTGGTCAAGAAAATTACCAGCAGGTGATGTCTTTGCTATGGGAGGAGATACTCCAACAGCCGTACCTAGTTGGCCTGCATTTTTACAGCCTGGTGGCCCAGCACTTGAATTCGCTACTAAGGTATTAGGTGGTAGAGATGGTTGGTCAGGGCAACCATATAATAAAGTTAATGACGGTGTAATTTATAGATTGGGAGAGTTTGCAAAGGGTTTCGTTCCTAACATTCCATTTCCATATAGCGATACTCCTAGCACAAATAGATTAAGAAGGGCATTTAAGTCTGAACAACCTAGTTTAAAAGACCCATTAAGCCCTACTGAAGCATTTTTTAATTCAGTAATAGGGACAGTAAACACAGCAGATATTGGAAGGCTTACTACAATAAAAGGAAAAGCAAAAGCAAGAATAATTAAAGAGCATACAGATGCGAGAAAACAAGCAAGAAAGGATTTTGCTGATGGTAAGCTAACAGATATAGAATTGTTTGAAAGAATCAAAGAGATTGAAGAAGAATTATCAAAAATAATACATGAAGAACACAGGATAAATAAAAAACATTTCTTTGAAAAGATAAGTGATGAGGTTTTTGGAGATTAAATTATGATACCTATGGAATTAATCTCAATGCTTGGCTCAACTGTACTTGGTGGTGTTATGTCTATCATGGCACAAAAAGCACAAGCCGAAGCTGAAAGACAAAAGATGTTAATGCAACGAGCAGAATTTGCAGCTAAACAAACAGATAAAGCAAGAGAAATTAAAGACCCACACACTAAACATACTAGAAGATGGATAGCTTTAATGTGTGTATTTTCAATTATAGTTGTACCAATCGTTGCCCCAATCTTTACTGATGTTAATATCGCTTATCAGATAGTTACTGAAGCTGATAGTGGTTGGTGGATATTTGGCTCAAGTTATGAAACTTCTTATTTTGAACAAGGTAACACAATTTTTATAACAAACTTACAATCTCACACAATATTTTCAATTATAGGACTATATTTTGGTGGCTCACTTACTAGGAAATAAATATGTATTACAAAGGTATTATAGTATTAATAGTTATAGCAGTCCTTATGACTATGGAGAACTCTATTGCTGATGTAACGACAGATTCTAGTCAATCCACACAAACGAATACATCAGGAAGCAATACTTCTATTTCAGGTTCGTATGAAAGCGAATCAACAACAACTTATCAATCAGGTTCTAGTTCAAATACTACAACGAATAATGATACAACGAATAACAGCAATCAAAAAACTGCTGTCAATAGTGCAACAGCACCATCTATGCAGGTCTATGGACAAGATTCTTGTGTTGTGAGTACCTCAACTGGAGTTACAGTTATAGGATTTTCATTTAGTGGTGGTTCTTATCACGAAGATAAGAATTGTGAGAGAAGAAAAGGTGCAGTATTGTTAAGTAAACTAGGCATGAAAGTAGCTGCAATTTCTTTAATGTGCCAAGATGAAAATGTATTTGATGCAATGTGGAACGCAGGTACACCTTGTCCATTTGAAGGATTGATAGGACAAAAAGCGAAAGAAAAATGGATGGAAAAGCGTAGAAAAGAATTAACAGGGGGTACTCAAGCTAAACCGAGTATGACTTGGAATAATATGTTGGAAGAATAATGGAATTAACTTTTACAGATAAAGCAGCAAATAAAACAGCAGAATTAATTAAAGAAGAAGGTGATAATTTATTATTAAGAACCTTTGTTCAAGGTGGTGGTTGTTCAGGTTTTCAATATGGATTTACTTTTGAACAAAAAGCTAATGATGCTGATTGGAAAATTACAGCTAATAATGGAGTCGTATTATTAGTAGACCCTGTATCAATGCAATATCTTAGAGGTTCTACTATAGACTATGAAGATAATGTTTTAAAAGGTGCTGCTTTTATTATTAAGAACCCTAATGCCAAGAGTACCTGTGGTTGTGGTTCGTCTTTTACTACCTAGTTATGAAAAAAATATTATTTATTTTATTATTCCCTTTAATAGTATTTGGTGATGAGGTTACAACAAGTAATCTTTTACCACAAACTTTTACAACAGGAAATAATTGGTCAGGAGACATAAATCATAATCATGGTACAGGTACACTAGCTACTTATCATGGTGATGAAGTAGAACATTCAGGTATCTCTTTAGTTGATGATGCTGATATGAGTGTATCTCAAATTAGAAATGGTTGGTCATCTGAATTTAAAGCAAACATTTGGATATGGAACAACTATGATTCCACAGTTAAGATGGAACAAACCATAACCAATTCAAGTGGTGGTTCAGTAACACAATCAAGAGTAGTTAGTTTAGATGGTTGTGGTTCAATAAATTGTGGTGCTTACACCAACTATACTGACACCCATACGCAAGGTGCTAATTCATCAGACGATTATAATATTAAATCTAAATTTACCATAACAGTACCTACTAGAACATCAGGACATTATGGCTCAGATATAAAGCAACCCTCACTTAAAATAACTTATGAGGAAAATCCTGTATCGGTAGAAACTGTAGCTGAGATAGCATCTACCATAGAAAATATAGAAGAAGCTATTGAAGTCTTTGAGGAGTTAGATTTAAGTTCAGAAGAATTTATAGAAGTAGTGCAAACTATTGATTTACCTCAAGAAATTATAGTTGAAACCATAGATGAAATAGAAGAATTACAATTAGCAGAACAACAAATAGAGGAAGAATTAGGATTTACTGGTTTGGATTCTATCGTAGAAATATTTGAACAACCTATTGAAATTCAAGAAGAACCAAGTATTCTTGAAGAAACAGTAGAATTAATTGAAGAAATGTTTGAGGAGATTCCTACTGAAGAAGTAGTGGAATCAACAACTGAGGGGTCAGTTGAGGAATCTTCTTTTAAAGAGGAGGTGGCAGATGATACGCAGACCGAGCAAGAAGTCGCAACAAATGTCGAAAAAGACGAAACTCTCTCGACTGGAAGTGAAGAAATTTCTGAAACAAGTGAAGGAGAGGAAGTTGCAAGAACAGATGATGGAACTGTATCAAGCGAAGCAGAAGAAACAACTATTGACGAGTCTAGACAACCATCAACAGAAGAAGTCGCTACTGATGACAGTCAAGGAGAAGTTTCAACAACTGTTTCTATAGATGTAGCAGATGTTTCTGAGAAAGTTGCACAGAAAATAAAAGATGTGGATAAACAGTTACAAGCAACTCAAATGATTGTAGCTAAGATTATGCAGAACAATGATGCAATCAATACTTATTCACAAGTAAACAATCAAATTTTTAACAATCAGGTAATCATTGATGGTGGTAATTTAGATGAATATATGCAAAGGACTTATCTCGATACTAGAGTGCTGTATGCAGAAAGTAGTGTCGGTTATAAAGACAGTTTACAACTTTATCAAGACAGGATTGATGAAGCTGTTTCGAATAGAATAAGAGCAGAAGAACATTTAAGGAGTATTCGTGGATATTAAAGCAATACTAGGCATAATCGGATTGGTCATCACATTAGGTGGCATGATGGTTACTGTCGGTAAAATTATGAATAGACTTGATGTGGTTGAAGCTAGGTCAGCACCTAATATAAAACCACTAGAACAAGGTATAGCTATTAATAAAGCTGAGATTGCTGTCCTTAAATCTCAAGTAGTTGAGATTAAAGCAAGGTCAGACAATCCACTTCAATGACTTATTTAGAAGCATTACTAGCAACATTAGCTGTTGTTTTGTTAATGCACTATAAACCTGAATTTTTTTCTTGGTTTTTTTATAGAATAAAAACCAAATACCTAAGACCTGAGATTAGTATTCTTGAGTTATTAACAATCGGTTTAATAATTTATTTATTAATAAATTCTTAACCAGGAGTTTAAAGCTATGTGTAATGCAGTAGCTTATTCAAAAAAAGAAATGGAAATTATCCATGCCATTTATTCTATTGACCCAAGTGCACAAATAAGCATAAAGGGTAAACTTGAAAACAGATACGATTATATGTATGGTGGTGTTAAGTTTTTAACTGACACACACATTAATTGGAATGAGATATCAGATAAGATAGATGAGCAAAGAGAAGAAAGATATAATCAATCACCCTGAACATTATACGCAGGGAATAGAAACTATTGATTATATTCGTTCATGGAAAATGGACTATGTTCGAGGGAATATTATAAAATATATTACTCGTTATCCATATAAAGGAACTGCTTTGTCTGATTTAAAGAAAGCAAAGTGGTACTTAGAATACTTAATTAAGGGGATAGAAGATGCCGAAAAAAGGAAGAAGTAGTATCTCCATGCAATTTGCACAGGATATAGTTAGAGCATGGAACTTACCTAATATGAACTCACAAAAAGATGTGTTTGAATATTTAGGTAAACAGACAGATTCAGGAACAATGTCATTTTATAGGTCAGAAGCAGAAGAAATGACAGGCGTTGAATTACCAGCACATAATAATAAATACAATGTTATATCAAGATTAGAAAGACAAAACCTACCACCACTTACTAATGTTGTTAAAGTATCTGATGAAACATACACTATGGTTGTTTTCTCAGATGCACATTTTGAAGGGTATGAAACACCTAGTTATAAAATTCTTCTTAAAGTGATGAAGGATTTAACTAAGACTAAAGAGTTGAAGTGTGTGATAGCGAATGGTGATATGTTAGATTTAGCTATCCTATCTACATTTGCAAAATACACATTAGATATAGAACCTAAGATGCGAACTGTTCAACAAGAGATAGATGACAGTCAGCAACAACTTAATAATATTCAGAAAATTATCAATCAAGCAAAATATCCTATAACACAATTTGCTACTTTTGGTAATCATGAAACTAGACTGAGTAAGTTTGTATCAAGATGGGGAACTCAATTTGAAGATTTCAAAGCATTTGATATGAGTTTTATTTTTCCTCATTGGACATGGGGTATGAGTTTTGTTATAGACGATACTCTTATTGTCAAGCATAG
>Ga0114906_1001302_pt1 | contig 13173 bp, 21 predicted proteins | sample MalvirDeepMed_M9_FD_89687 | JGI IMG/M metagenome (GOLD analysis project Ga0114906, IMG submission 89687) | Marine viral communities from the Global Malaspina Expedition - Malaspina viral metaG DeepMed_M9 | ecosystem: Environmental > Aquatic > Marine > Oceanic | place: Mediterranean Sea...
CCCCCCCCTACCCCGTCGCAAACGCCGCATGTTGTTCGCGTGCCGTTTTCCTGCTGTGGCAACTGTGGCACAGTGATTGCACGTTGCCGCAATCGTATTTCCCGCCACCCGAACGCAACGCGACAACGTGGTCAACGTCGGTCGCCGGTACATAACCGTTGCGGTGCGCGTCATACGGATCGACGCACCACGGGTTCCGCGTTAAATACCAGCGACGCCACTTTCGCCAGGTCGCGTTATATCCGCGACAACCGGCATTCGGTCGGCGATTATCTGGCGCGCGCTGCCTTTGTCGGCCTGATCTTTCGGCGTGTGTTTTCAGTCGCATCGGCATGTTGTTTGTGTTCTACCCTGTACCCGGTCGAATGGATCGCCAGGTACAGTTTGGGAATCTTTGCAATCACGTTTCCGGTCAGTCGGTCAAACCATTCTTCGCTTCCGATTATCTGGCACTGGTCGCCCCTGATGGCATGCACGGCAGTGTCCAACGTGCAGGCCGGTTCAAACGCGGGCGTGTTGCCCAACACAACGGTAACCGCATCGCCAATGTCAAACAGTTTCGCGCCGTTATTGTTTAAGGTTGCCATGATATCACGCGCCTTCAATGCGCAGGGTTGTGTATGCTTCCAGCGTTTGCGCCGCTGTTGCATCGGTCGCCACCAGTATTTTGATCACATACGTTGTGCCAGCAGTTCCACCCGCGACAGTCATTTGCACCGCAGCGGCAGTCGCAACGGATATGCCGTTGATTGTCAGTGTCGCCGTTGAAATTGCTTTATTCGTTATGGTCAAGTCGCTGGTCGTCACCTCGGTGATTGTCGGTGTACCCGACAACAGTTCGCCACTGTCCAACCAGTCAGCGAACGATACCGCGTGATTGCGCGTTGCGCCTGCGCCTTGAACACCAATCTGTTGTGCGGTCAGTATTGACATTGTTGCCCCGTCGTCGTTACCGTTCTTCTGTGTCTTCGTCGATCATTGTGAAGTGTTGCCGCGATTCGATCAGCGTGAAGTGAGCGCGCGACTTTTGCAACGTGTAGTGCATAGTGTTTTCGTCGTTCGTCCACTCGATGCCAGGTTTGCCCGGTGCAAACGGTGCGCCTGCAAAACCCAGGTTCAGCAACCAACCAAGTGCCATATCTAGACCTCGACGTATGAAAACGAACCATCAACGGAAACGCCCGCTGAAAGTTCCAGATTCAACAGCGTGTTGTCGCTGGTTTCAAACCAACCACCTTCGTTGTACGGCAATACGAATCCGCTGTTGGCAACCAATGACATTTGCCCTGTTAGCGCGGTTCCACCTGCGCCATTTTCGAAACGTGCGGTGCATGTGCCTGCACTAATCATAAACACAGACAGAACGCGAATCTTAATCCCGCCACCTGCCGCCGCAATCAACGTGTTGTTGCCGCTTGACGCCGCGTCAACCTTTGCATATTTGATTTCGCTGGTGGCGTCAGGCAAACCGGTGACACGCAACGCGCCAAACCTGTCGGCACGCGGCACGATATAGTCACCATCCGCGACCAGTGCCGCCTTTTCGTCGTCACGAACCGCCAACATGGCAACGCCCGTGTCCGTACCCCCTGCGGCAGAATCGACCGCCTTGCCCAGGTTCGTCGCGCCTGTTCCCGCGATGATTGACAAAACATCCGTATCGCCGATGTCCACGCCGCTGTTCGCGGCAAGTTTCCCGATTGCGTTTGTTCCCGCCGGCAACGACGCAACAACATCAACCTGCAATTCGCTCCCGCTTATTGCCGCCGCAGTGTTCACGTCATTGACGTGCAACCGACCATTCGTGTCGGTGATAAGTGGTTGATAGTCGCCGTCGGCCCCACTGGTTGCCGCCGCAGTGTTTTTCCTGACTGACAACGACATCACGCCCGTGTCGCCCGACGAATGCGATGCGTCCTCCGCTTTGCCCAGGTTCGTCGCGCCTGTTCCCGCGACAATAGACAAAACGTCAACGTCGCCGATATCGGTTCCGCTGTTCGCCTCCAATGTCGATTGAACCGCGAATGTTCCTGCGTTGGTTACCGCATGCGAACCAACCGTGACCGTGCCGTTCACGCTGACAATTGCGTACCCGTTCGCCGTGACCTGCAACGGCCCAACGTCGCCCGATGTAATTGTTTGCGGCGATGATTGGTACACGCCACCAATCAACATGTGTTTTGATGTACTGTCCGTCCAGTCGGCGTCGTCAACATATATCGCATCATCGATCAGTTGTAACGCGGTCAGCGCGGAACCATCGACCTGAACCGCGAACGTGCCTGCGTTTGTGACCGCGTGCGAACCGACGGTGACGGTCCCGTTCACGCTGACGATTGCATAACCGTTCGCCGTAACCTGCAACGGTCCAACATCGCCCGACGTGATTGTTTGCGGCGACGACTGGTACACGCCACCAATCAACATGTGTTTTGATGTACTGTCCGTCCAATCGGCGTCGTCAACGTATATCGCGTCGTCGATCAGTTCGACCGCAGTGTTGATCGTGTCCAGGACGGCGTTGTCCGTCGCCGACAATGCAACGGGAAGCGGGTTGGATGAAATCGAACCGACGATGGTTTGCGTGTTGTCCGCACCGAATGCCAGTTTGGTGTACTGCCAATGTGCTGAACCGTCGTCGTCTGTTCGCAACGTACTGCCGCCCGAACCCGAATTCAGTGTGATATTGTCGGCCATTGCTATTCCCTACGCGGCAATGATGCCCGCGCCTGTTAATGTCATAATGTGTTTATCTGCTGCTACTGCTGCCGCTTTTGCATATGCGAACGATAGGGCATTCATTGCGGTTCCGTCTGCGGTGTTATAATCGCGCGTGAATCCGCTTGCGTCGAAATCCTGAACGTGGAATTTTTTCAATACTGTCGCGCTTGCAGACTCTTCGCGAATCAACAACGTGTTCGCCTGCGCGGTTCCGTTTATTTCACGATCAAGGTTTGATTCGCTTGCCCCCCCGCTTGAATAACAACAACCGGTTGAACCTGCGCCCGCGCCCGCGTCGTTCGCACTGAATCCCCAGGCAAGCGCATACGAAGTCGTCTGCGAAGTGCCCGACGCCCTGCTCGATTGTTCATACACGAAATCCGGTTCAAATCCCGGCGCAGTCACGTCGGTCGTCCCCGTACTGGTGCGCAGCGCGTGCGATTCGTCCAACCAGACATTCCCTTTGAGAACGAGAAAACAGCAAAAACGCGGTGTTGCATGAACGGTTTCCCAATCAATGTCAAACGAACCGTCTGCCCATGCGCTAAAATCAGCCTCGGTAATCACTGCTGGCGTACCGCTGTTGGGCGTACTGTACGAAATGCCAACATCAGAAACGGTATGGATTGACGCGCGTTCGGTGTCGCGGTTTTTGAATGAATTGCTGTTCGCGCCTCGGTTGCTCGATGATATTGCCCAACCCAGGCAATCGCGTGCAACGGCAATAGACGAATCCATTGCAGTATTGTGTCCCATCATCATGAACAGCGCGTCTCCTTCAAAGTTCAGGTCGCCGTCGCCGTGCGACTGCGTGCCTGCGGAACCTCTGCTGTCGTCGTACCCAACCCATGCGTCGTCCGCTTCGATGCACAGCATGTTGACATATTTATCCCGGTCGCCCGCAGTGTCAACGGTGATCGTCACGCTGCCAGCGGACACACTGGTAATTCTGAATTCCTCAACAACCGCCCCGCTGTCGTTTAACAGGGAATATGCCGCCGTTGCGGTTATGGTATCGGCATCCTCGCCCGCCCCGTCGCCCTTGCGCGCGTGCATGCAACACTGGTTCCCCTTGCTTGACCAAACCCCGGTGCAGTGATTCAGTCCAGTATTCAACGTCCCCAGGTTTGCCGTGTGCGCCGTCTGCAAAATGATCGCATTCGGGTTCAGCGAAGTATTCGACAACGAAACGACCTGCGTGTTCCCTGCCGTTGCCGTACTTTGAAATGTAACCACCTCACACGCCATTATTCAACCCATCAACAGCGGTTTCGTATAACGACAACACGGTTGATTCGCTTAGCTGCTGCGCCGCTGGCAGATTGTGGTTAACCGCCAGGCGAATCGTTTCCTGAAAAACGCGGCAAAGGTTGCCGCCTGACTTCAGTTTGTATTTTTCATATTCAAATTCGTCAGCGGCAACAGCGGCAGTAAATCCCGCCGATTCTTGTGCGGTCGCCTGCCGAACAGTTGTTCCATCTGTAAACCACGGTCGTGGAATGTCGAACATCGCTTCCGTCATTGTGATTTTCGCAAGCGCGAACTGTCCCAGCGGATCAGGTTTGAAAATGGAATCGTCGTCGGACGTTTCCAGCGATTCCGTCACGACTTCGCCCGACGATACACGGTATACGAATTTGCGTTTGACGTCTGCCATAGTTGCTCAATCGTTTTGCGCCTTAACCTGTTCAGTCAACCGGTTGATTTGCTTTTGCATTTCGTCGGCCTTTCGGTCGCGGTTGGACACATAACGCGAAACCGTCCAGGTCGCACCGATAGTCGTAAACAATGACACAACGAACACCGGCAAACTGATCACAATTGCCTGTTCGCTTACGGTGGTTTCCGGTTGCGACGCCGCAATCAGTACCGAACCAGACGCGAAAAAAACAAACCACGAAACGCAAATTGCAACCAACCAGCGGTCCATTCGTTTTTCAGTTCCCCCAAACCCGCGATACGTTTTCCGGTTGAACACGCCCCCCCCCTTTTACGGAACCGGAACAATCATGTTTTCGATTGTTGCCAGCAGGACCGATTTCAGCGAGTCACTAACGACCGTTAACGATTCGACGTACCGGCGCGCTTCGTCGGCATTCATTCCCCGAATCGCCTTGATGTGTTCAACCAGCGCACCAGCGGCAACGTCCAGCGGAACCGACAGGTTCGCTTCGATACTTTGTGCGATCAGGAACGGTTCCCCCGCCACCGGCGCAGGCGTCAGTTTCAGACCGCGAATCACAACATCCTTCGGCGATGCGATGGTTAGAACACCGGTCGTCGGGTTGATCGACATCAACCCCATCGGCAAACCCTGCGCCGTCCACTGTCCGTGCTGATCCTGATTGACCAGCGAACCCGCGACGCCGGGGTTGCTCGATGCCAGCGTACCGTCAGGTAAAATCCGTTGCACGGTTTGACCGGTTAGGCGCGTACTGACTGAACCGTTGTCAATCGTCGATTGTGGAAGGTTCGCACAACCGGAACAGACAATGATAACCAGCAGCGTCACAACGACCAGCACAAACAATGCGATACGTTGTCGGCTGATCATTTCGCGCCCGAAAAACCATGCCGCAACGCCATAACCATCGCCGGCAATGATGCGTCGGAAAATAGCGACAACCATTTCGTTGCGTCCTCGCCGGTCGTGTGCGCCACAACAACCAACGCCAGCGCAACCAGTGCAAGCAGATAGGTCTTATACCCGTCCAACTTCGTTGACATTTTTACAATCCTGCCCATGTTTGTTCCAATAGGTGAGCCAAACAACGAACACCGGCGACCGACACCGGTTGCGCGGATTATATCGACCGCGCACGACAATTCAATGCCTCGGACAGACCGTCAATGGTATACCGTAAAAATCAGGACACCGCGTTCGTCGCAACTTCCGAACGCAGTTGCAGATATGCAACCCCAACCGCCAACGCGGACCACGCATGCTTTTTGACGCGGTGCAGTGGTCCCGGCTTGGATTTGATGCCGATTTGCGGAACACGACCACCACCGGACGGTTCAAACCGATCAATCAGCGACTGCCGAACATTCGCGTCGGACGCGGTTGCGCTGGCGCACAGTGCCAGTTTTATCGTTCGGCGCAAAATGCGTTCGCCAGGTCGTTGCAACTGACCGTCAATGCGCCCGCAGACATAGCACGTTTCAAAAACATCCGCGCCAACCGGCATACCGTAGCACGCAATCCATTCGTACACGCATGGCGTATCCTTGTGCCACAACCGCAGGTACTCAATCAGTTCGTCGAACGTCATTGTTTCGGCCAGCAGAATCCGCACCGGGTTTCGTTCGCATGCCGCGTCGGGTTCAGGACATTGCAGCAGAACAACCCCGTTGTGTTTCGCACCGGGATCAATCGCGACTAGCGTTCGTGGTTTCATGGTGGTTCCGAATTAGGGTTGCGATGTTGGCGGCGACCTGCGGAACAATTGCGTTGCCCAACCCGCGCAACCTGTTTTTGCGATCCTTCACGCCGGTTGCGACTCGCGGCGTGTCTGCTGGTTCGGTTTCCCAATGTCGGTCCAGTTCGACGGGAACCCCATCAACCATTCCACCCAAACCGGATTTAATGTTCCCGTCGCCTGTTCCGCGTCCTGCACTGTCGCGTCCAGGTATTTCCGGTCCAGACGATAACGGTGACTCTTGCTGCCCAATGGCCCTGTCCCCTTCCATTCGCTGGCGCGCGGTGTCGGCCAACTTCGTTTCGCAACCGCCGTCGCCAGGTCGTCGCTTCCCGAACGCGCCCTGTCCGTTCGTGCATAGTCCGGTCCCGACGGACTGGATTTCGGCGTCGGCCAAAGTGCCGGGGTTGCAACTATTTGGTTCGTCTGCGTGCGCGACAATCCAAATCCGATTTCGTCGATGCGGTGCGCCGACGGCAGATGCCGAAACGCAATCCCATTCGACGACGTACCCGATTTCGGCCAAACCGCTGACCACGGTTCCCATTCCCCGTCCAAGTAACGCTGGTACGTTTTCCACTGCGACGTATCGCGGTCGAACCACGCGAACGACCCGCAGCATTTCAAACCATAAATTTGACCTGCCCCCATCGAGGCCCGCACCTGTTCCGGCGTAGGGCAAATCCTGACATGGGAAACCGCCGCAGATGATGTCGCACGACCAGTCGTGTTTTTCGGTTGGGAAAGTTTTGATGTTGTCATGTTGTCTCACATTCGGCCAATGTTTTTTCAGGACGCGCCTGCACCAGTCGTCGATTTCGCATTGCCAGACAATTTCAAAACCGCCGGCCATTTCAAAGCCCAGGTCGAAACCGCCGATGCCAGCGAACAAACTTCCAACGGTTAACGTCACGTCGCATTTCCTGTCGTGCGGATTGATTGCCGGTCTGGTTTGACCGTCCGCACTTCTGCCGTCAATCCGGTCAGCATATTGACGCATTCGCAAACATGTTCGGCACGGTATCGGTCGGTGATGTCGTCGGTTGGGCATTGCATGCGATCTGGCAACGGTAACCGCCCAACGAATTTCGCCGGTGCGGTGATATAGACGACGCTGTTGTACCGTTTTTCCGTTGTGGTTTTCATGGCAATGTCAATTCTGATTTCGGAACCCAAAACGCATACGCGCGACCTGCTTTCATCTGCCGCCAGAATTCCGCACGTTTGCCGTCGCGCCCATAAACCCAACCGTGAACGGTGTAGTCTCCGTTGCGACCAGTTAGCAACCAGTATTTCCGGTCGTCGTGGTCGCGTTCGTAAAGCGGCAGGTGAACACTTTCGCCACCAAACTGCGACGTCCGCACTTCCATTGGTTCGCCTTTTTTGTCGTACAGGTCCGCACCTCGAAAACCGCCCTTGCCCAACCAGAAAACCCCCAGGTGTTTACACAACGCGAATTCGCCCAACGCACCTTCGATACTGATCTGCCAATCGGATTCCATCTGCGCGCCGTATGCTGGTTTGCGTTTCAGTTTTTTGTTTTCAATGTTGCGCATGACACCTGCGGTCGCCGCGTGAAACATTTCATAGAATTCAATGTGTACAGGTATTCCCATTACGCACGCAATCCGTCAATTTGTGTTTCGGCATGTGCCGCCAGGCCCGACGAACCCGACTGCAACGCGCCGTTTCGCACCCGCTGCCAGTACTCTATCGCAACTTCGTCGTTGGTCGCATTTGCCACCCACTGTTCGCCCGCGCGTGTCCATGCGTTGCGGTTAAACGTGATGTAATCAACCCCGTTTTGTCTCGCACCGGAAATCGTCGCCGAAACCGTGTCGCAACGCGCGGAAATGTCCGACTGTTGCGGGATACGCGATTCGGTGTCCTTCCAGGCACGCAGGACGCGCACCACGTCAGCGACGGCGAACCGGCGACACGTTCGCCACCACGACGCATATTCGTGCGGAGTCATTTTGTTGGCGATGTAAGGCCAATTGCCGGTCAGTTCGGCGACGACCTCGGTTTTGAATTCGCTTTCAGTCATTTGGTTTCCCCTATTTGACCAGACCCATTTTGCGCATTTCGTCAACACTCGGTACAGGCGCGACGGGTTCAGCAGGTTTCCCGTTCGCAACCTTCGCGGGTGCGGGTTCAAATATACCGGTCCAACCGTTTGCAATCGAATGGTTGATTGCCGCAACCGCGCGTTCGCTGCCCATGTCTGCTAACCGTTTCAACTGCATTGCCACCGCACGCCGCGTCGTCGGTTTTTTCGATTCCCGGCGATGCGCCAACCATTCGTCGAACGTCCGTCGGAACAAATCGGTTTCCAGTACCAGCGGCAATTCGGCGTCGGCAACGGTCACGGCATGCGCAGCATGCGCCTGTTTGTTCTTCTTCTTCTTCTTCTGCTTCTGCTCTGCTTCTGTTGTCCCTTTGATGCACTCGGACGCACCCGGATGCACTCGGATGCACTCGGATGCACCCGGTTGCACACTGTCCGTCCAACGTCCGTCATTGAAATGCAAGTCGTGCGGCAGTGGGTATTTGCCCCAACGCGACCCGTTGCGCCGTGCCGGTATTGGTGGCGCGTTTAACATGACACCATAGGTGCAACCGTCCTGTTCCGAAACAAAAATGCGCACCAAACCCGCGTCAATCAGTTGCCCCAACCACATTTCGACCTGTGCCAACGGCACTTCGCCGCACCTGCGTGCGCATGCCCTTTGCCACAGTTCCTCGGTGTCGGCCTCAAATATACCGTAGTCATCCATCACCGATTGGATGCGACACAACAGGAACCATTCCGCGCCCAAATCAACCGAATTAATGCGCCTGCCCTGCAAAACCCCGTCGCTGTAAATTCTGCGGTATACCCCGTGTCGCGGTTCAAATGACGTGCCGTCGTTGCCGTTGCCGTTGGTCATTAGATTTCCAGGTATACGAACCAACCGCCGTGCCGGTCAGCGAGCGCGGATATGCGCTGGCGGTTGGTTCTGGGGTTGATTTGATTTTGCCGCTGACCGGTTTGCATAATACATGCCCGACGCCCAATGTCAACCACGCCAATGATCGTCCAGGTTGTCAATGATGAATTTTGCCATTGCGCGCCGCTTGTCTGCTGGAATCGCATGATTCAAAAACGGCATGATTCGCCGATCTAAAAAACGCGCCGCGTCAGAACGGGAAACCAACCGAATAGGTCTGCCTCCGCGCGCAGGTTGCAACGTACTGGCCTGCATTCCATCGCGCGCGATCCACCTGCGCACGCTGTTGTCAGACACCAGAAGCGTTTTCGCCAGGTCGGTTATTGTCATGTACGAATCGGGAATTGGTTCAATCATTTTGCGTCCCTGCAAAAAAGCGATCCGTCGTTTGCCATTTCCGAAAACTGCCGCCGACCGTTTCCGGTGCGGCAACAGTGGACATCCATGCCCTTCACGGCATCCATGCCCTTCGAACCTGACGCCACCGGTGCAAGCGCACCGTGTAATGGCGTCACGCCGGCAATGCGCCCGAACCGGCGTCACAAATCAAAACGGTATGTCCTCGGCAACAATCGGTTCGTCCTGCGCTTTCGCTGCGACAGGAACCGCCGCAGTCGCCGTATCAAGTTTGATGCGGATACAGGGAACGACCTTCCCCAGGTACGGCGTTTCTGACGGATACAGGATCACCGGTTTGCCCATCACCGCGTCGCGGTCGTCGCCAAACGCACCAATCAGAACATTCGCATTCGTCCGGTTCAATACCAACCCTTTCGCCTTACCGACAAAATGCAAAACCATTTTCGTTTCGCCGGTCGAATCCCCAACGTCCTCGTCAAAAATCCCTTCGCACGAAACGCGAACGTCCCGCCCTTCCAAGTCGCTCGCCTTGATAAACTTCGACGGGAACCCTTGTGAAATTGTTTTCGCCATTGCAGTCACTCCGCATCTGATGTTTGCGCCGTTGCTGAATCTGCAAACAATGCAAATTCGGGGAACGGCAATTGATGTTCTGAATCATTGGCAACGCCGGGGTATTCGTCGCGTTCGCGGCAATGTGCCAGGCGTTGCAACCACGCACGGTATTTTTTGTGTCCGCTCTCGATGACGTGTTCGGGAATGGCGTACACGGCAACGTCAAACGGCGCGTCGCTTTCGACCGAAATGATTTTGGCGTACACGGCTTTGATAATGCCCAACGACTTGAGCGCGTCCACATAAAACGCCAACTGTGCGTCGTAATGGTATCGCGCAGCGGCACGCCCGAAATCGGATGGCGCAATCGCGTTGGTGGTTTTCAAATCGACCAGGTACGCGCAGTCGTTTTCGTACACGATCCAGTCCAGACGTGATTTGCACCGCGTGCCGTCGCACTGCCAGACCAGCGTTTGTTCTGCCTGCGCGTTCAACGATGGCCGAAACCACTGACCTGCGACGGCATCATTGCGCACAACGTCGCGCATTTTGACGCACTTTGCGTAGTCCACTTCGCGCAGGATACTTCGCCCGCTGTTCGCGGCACTGAACCGGTCCCAATCCTTGCCGCGTCTAACCTTGCCCGACCAGATAACGTGTTCCAACGGGAACCGGTCAGGTTCCAAAACCGACGTATGCACGGCGCGTCCCAAACGCATCGCGTCGCTGTCGTGCGTGACCGTGCGGTCATGCGCGAAATGTCGCGGCGACACGTCCATGACTTTCAAACTCGAAATGTTCACCGCGTCAATCGTCTGGTACACGCCAAACGGGATTTCGTACACACCCGGTTCGGTTGGCGTTGCCGGTTCGGTTGGCGCGGTCGTCACTGATTCCATCTGTGGTCCCCTATCGATTCGGGTTTCGGTTCGTACATGATTTCCCAATATTCCGTCGCCAGTTTTTGTTCACGCGCCCAGGCGTCGCACTTGATTGCCGCCCGCAACCCGATACGGTCATCACCAACCGGACGAATCGCCGTCGTTGTCACGGCATGCCCGTTGCGCCGCATGTCAGTTAGCAGCGACTTGATTGCCGTAACCGTCGATTCAACGTCGTCCGCAATGGCCCGCAGCGTTACCGTCTCAGGGTATCGCGGCAGCATGCACAGAATTTCCATGCGGATGTTAAATTGTTTTCGTTTGGTTTTCAGTTTCATTTCAGCGTCACAGTTCTGACTTGATATAAAGGCTCGCCACATAAGTGATGCGCGCCTCGGTGTCGATAGGGCCAGCGAAATCGTCCAGTCCGATCCGTACCCGCACCAGCGGTTCCGCGTGCCGCGTCGGTTGCGCGTACACGACTGTGTTTTGCGGAATCCATGTGCAATCCGTAACGTCAAACAATTGCGTTCGCGGTTTCACGACCCAATTGCCGTCGCGGTCCATCGTGCAAAACGCAACGGCAATATGTTCTAATTGGTCAATCACGTCGCCCGCGCCGCCATGCAAACGCAACGGTGGCGGCAACGCACAATCATTGCCGCAAAAATCGCCGGCCAGGTCGTCGGCCAGGACGTTCGCGTTTTCGCGTTGGTCGGCACGCTGACCGGCAACCAACCGTTCGACCTGCGACTGTTCGTCAATGCTGTCGGTTTTCATCTGGTCCCCTTAAAGGTTCGCAAAGCGCAAGAACGCGAAACCGATGCCGACCCACATGCAACCGTGGATCACGCGCGCTGTTGAATTTGCCGCCGCGCCGTAACCTGCCCTGAAAACACCAAGCAGCAGCGACGCAACAGCGACGAAATGTAATGCGATAGTTCCCCAATCGAAGTGCATGATATGTTCCCGCTGACCGTGTTAATCTGAAACACACGACTGGCGTTTCCACCAGTCGCATGTGAAGTGCGACGAAGGTAACCGCACAACAACCGCAACCGCAACCGCATGGTTCAATCTGCCGCTTGCACCTGATCGGTCCACGCGCCGCCAATGTCGCGCCCTTCGATTTCCTGCACAACAGAATCAATCCAATCGTTGACGGCAACGTCAATCACGCCCTGCACCATCATTCCCCGTTCCGCTGCAACCTCGCGAAGCTTCGCATGCGTCGCGCGTTTGATTTTGACGGTCGTTGTTTCCGACTGCGTGCGTTTCGTTTTCTTACGTTTTGCCATGTCGCCATCCAGTATACGTATGTGGTGTATCGTGTCAAACTGCCTCGGCGCGTGAATAAACGTCCACCCTTCCGATGTAATGTTGCCCATTACTTTTCCGGTCGTACGGACCATAAACGTCGAAGCCGGAGTCGTATGTGTTTCGTGGTTTCGCAGATGCAGGTTGCCGACCAAACCACCGCATGCCCAACTTTGTCGCACCGGCAAGCGCGGCGGTTTGTCGGTTGGTCGCCATTACCCCGACGGAATCGGCGTCATTGCCCGTCGCGTTCAGATACCGTTTGACAATGAAGTGCCTGCGTTTTTCGCGCGTGACGTGAACGAATATCGTGTTGCGGTCGTGGTCAACCGCGTCGATGGTTTCGCCAGGTTGGATGATGTCATGCGCGACGGACCATGCATCGGTCGCGGCGTCAATCGGTCGCCGTTCGGTGTTGTGGGCGATCCGCGTGACCTGTTCGTATTCCTGTTGTTTCATGTCGTGTCCCTTCGTGGTTGCGGTTGCGGTTGCAAACTGACCGGCACGCGCCAGTCATGCGTTGTTTTACGACTTCATTGCGGCGCGTTTCATTGCTGCCTTTTGCGCACCGTTCAATCGGTTGACCTTCGTTTCCCATCGCTTTACGTACCGCTTCGCCTTGTCTAGTTTTTCCTGCCATCGCGCCAGATTCATTTCGGCGCGTTCAATTTTCGCGTCGGGTGTCATCCGCTGCGCGATTGCTGACGCCCTGCGCGTGATGGCGTTGCGCTGCGTTCGTCGGTGGCGTTTGTACTGCCGCCAGATATCACTTTCGCAGTCGGCGAATTCGGCGACGATTTCGGCGGCAATGTCGTCGGTTCGGATTTCATATTGTTGTAGTTTTCGCCTGTCGGAATCGTGCCTTTCGCAGGCGATCAGGTCGGAAGTGTGAACCATTTCATGCGCCATTATGTGGCACAGCGACTGCAA
>Ga0114906_1001303_pt1 | contig 13170 bp, 10 predicted proteins | sample MalvirDeepMed_M9_FD_89687 | JGI IMG/M metagenome (GOLD analysis project Ga0114906, IMG submission 89687) | Marine viral communities from the Global Malaspina Expedition - Malaspina viral metaG DeepMed_M9 | ecosystem: Environmental > Aquatic > Marine > Oceanic | place: Mediterranean Sea...
GTAGTAGCAAGCATACAATAGAATGTGAAGAGGAAGAAGATGGTTCTCTAACTCTAAGCATTCCTGATGATTTAGTACAGGAGATAGTACAGTCATTTATAGAAAATGCATTGTATGAACTTGCTAAAGAAAATCAAAAGTTAAGTAAGGAGATAAAATGAGTAAAGTAGGAGAATATTACAGGGAAAAGGAAGAAATGAAATTTTGTAGTGCATGTGATGGAGATGGTTATCTTCAAATGAGCTGCTGTGGTGATGATATGAAGCTATATCTGCCAGATAATGATCTTTGTCCTTCATGCAATGAACATCAAGGAGAGCCTGAAAAAGAGGCTTGTGAAGAATGCCTAGATGGTGAAGAATGGGAAAGAAAAGTAAAAGAACTGGGAAGAGAGAGGTTATGATTAAAGAATTTGCACTTGGATTAAATAAAAGACATTATTTTCAGTCTGCAGACAATATAGATCAATGGCAAGGATTTAAGCGTGACACATTTATGTCTTTGTATGACTATGATGACTATGTTAAGGATTTCTTTGGCAAACATAACTCTTTATCTGGCTATGATGGGTTATTATATATGCCAGATGAATTCATTTTAGACGTAGATGCTGTCAGCTCTGAAGCTGCCAGACAAAAAACAATTGGATTAATTCTACATTTAGATGATATAGATATTCCCAGCCGACTCTTCTTTAGTGGTACTGGTTTTCATGTATATATTCCATCAGATGCATTCAGATGGAAGCCGGCCAAGGACTTACATCTTAAAGTTAAGCATATTTTAACTAAATCAGGTATCTTTGAGTATGCAGATCCATCGGTAACTGATAAAACAAGGCTCATAAGGGTACCAAATACGCGAAATACCAAGTCTAACCTATATAAGGTCCAGATTTCAAGAAAGCTCCTAGAAGGGCCTATTGGCGATATTGAAACTTACGCAAAGTTACCACGGAAGCTGGATATGCTGGAATTAGAATGTTCACCGGTTTTTGATATCTTAGAAAAACCTAAAGAGGATAAAGTTGCTGATACCAATACATTATCACAAGGAAGAGTAGCAGATCCTATTAACTATCCTTGTATATCTGGAATGTTTGAAGCTAAAGCCCTAGGGCAGCGGCATGCAGTTGGCTTAAGGCTATCTGCATGGCTTAGATGGAGATATCCTGAATTTATAGTAAGAAAAGCTATGGAAGCATGGAGAGAGAATGCTAATACTGCTAGTTCACCATTTAAATCAGATGAAATGAGTAAAATAGTGGATTCAGCTTACGAAGCTCATAGTGGAGAAGGTAATAGATATGGTTGTTTAGATCCAGTAATGGATAAATATTGTAAAAATACATGCAGGTTGTATAAGGCTAAGAAGTCTCAGACAACCATGCAGGCTAGCGATATGGAGCGGGAGCTTGCAGAATTCTACGCACAAGAGTATAAACCTCTTAATCTTGGTGCTTTATACGGCCAGGATTTTCCAATCTACCCAGGCGAAGTAGTTATTTTACAAGCTCCGCCCGCTTCCATGAAGACAATGCTGCTACAGAATTGGATGGTAGCATTTAAAAAGATTACTTATTTCATTGAAATGGAGATGTCACCAAGACAAATATGGTCTAGATTTGTTCAGATAGAAAAGAATTGGACTGAAGAACAGCTTGCCAAGCATTATAAAACCTTTCAAAATGGCATAGATAAGGATTTTGAATGGCTGACTGTAGATTATTCTTCTCCTTTTGCACAAGAATTGGATAAGAGAATAGCTATGTTGCCTCGTAAGCCTGAGATCCTGGCAGTAGATCACTTAGGTTTATTTAAAAGTAATCATCGTGATAGTAATATGAAGGCCGAAGAAGCCTCACAGGCGCTTCTGGAGGCCGCTGTAAAGCATAATATTATTGTCTTTGCTGTATCTGAGATATCTAAGCAAGCATATAAAGAAGGAATGGATATAGCTTCATCCAAAGGCTCATTCCGTATTGCTTATAATGCTAATAAGGTATTATCACTTAAAGCATGGAGAGATCCTGATACTGGACTTGTAAAAGAAGTGACTATTATCAGTGATAAGAATAGGGAAAAGGAAACCTTAAATGTAAGATTAACCATTAATAACTTAAGGATAGAGAAAAATGACTCAGTCGCACATGCATAAATTCATGGATAATATTTGGCAGAAGATTACTCGCATGCGGGATGCCGGACAGAAAGAATATGCCCATGATGAAAAAAATGTCTTTGCTAATTTCGAGAGAGCTGCTAAGTTACTATGTGTGAATAGGGAAAAGATCTTAATGACTTATCTCTTAAAGCACATAGATGGCATAGCAGCTTATGCTAATGGCCATAAATCACAGAGAGAAGATATTACCGGGCGGATAACAGATGCAATAGTTTACCTATGCTTGTTATGGGCCATGGTTGATGAAGGGAGAGAAAATGAAGAACTTTGATAAGTTTGCTAAGCACCTGGAAGATAGTATATCTGGAGTGTTCCTAGGCGCCAAGGTCTTTCATGACAAAGGATATACCGTTAAAATAAATCCTTCATTGTTAGCTCCGTCATCCAAAGAATGGGAAAGTTATGCTGATAATGGAGACCTTGAAATTTCAATGCGGGTGGAAGTAAAGCAATCAGGATATGATTTTACTTCAGCTGCAGATTACCCCTTTAAAAAGATGATAGTATATGGCAAAAATGCCTGGGATAGAGCTATGCCTAAGCCTAAATATATTATGCATTTAAATAAGGCAGGAACTTATTATAGTTTAATGGACGTAATGCTTAGAGAACATTGGTTTGTAGAAGTATTACCTGATAAGCGCTATGGTCCTGAATATACACAAGAGTTTTATTTATGTCCTGTAGAAAAGTTTTCATTTTATGCTATCTGATAGAATTACAGAAGAAGCAGATTGGAAAGATGGTATGAATGCATTTCGTCTTAGCTGCTGGAAGGAACTTGAGGAGCTAAGAGAGAAGGTAATAGCACTAGAGAATAAAATAAGTAGGAGTAACAATGGAAGAGAAGATTCTGAAACAACATGAAGTAAAGACAGATTATGTCATCCATGGAGAGCGTACATATTATATGGATGCTGAAAGTCCAAAAGATGCTGAAGATCGCTTTAATAAACAAGCCGTACATGATAATTTGGTAAAAGATACCGTATTCATGATGGAGGAACATGTTAAAGAGACCAATATTGTTGATGTAGAGATAGATGTTAAAGGATTGCAGGATGCGCAACGCCTCTTGGAAGCTGAGATGTGGAATACGCAGATGGATGAAATTCTAAATAAAAGCAGAGAAAAGCTAAAAAAGGAGTTTGGTTTTGGCGAAAAAGATTAGATCTGCTAAGGCTAAAGGACGACGACTACAGAACTCCCTACGTGATATGCTTAAAGAAGCATTTCCTACACTGGAAGAAGATGATATTAAATCTCAAACAATGGGCATGTCAGGAGAAGATATAGTACTTTCACCTGCAGCCCGTAGGATTATTCCATATTCATTTGAGTGTAAAAATCAGGAAAGAGTACAAATATGGAGGGCCCTGACGCAGGCCCTAGGGAATGCCGGAGGCAGGGTCCCGGTGGTAGTGATCAAGCGTAACCACACAGATCCTTATGCAATACTGGATTTAAATACATTTATTGATTTAATAAGGGATAAAGATGGGCTTTGATGATTTATTATGTCCTGAGTGTCGTGAAGCTGTTAATCATTACTTAGCTTCCAGCGGCAGCGCTAATAAGGCAGAACAACAGTATAGGTTGGCGTGTCAGCTTAAAAAGAAAGCTGATGAGCTCATGAGGGCTTCAGAGCGAGAGCTTAGTCCTCATCTATAACACCAATAAAGTCTAATATTCTGTAGGGAGTTTGGGAGAGTACTCTTAGTGCTTTCCATGGTTCTCCTTTAGCAACATCCATCCCCATATTAACTATCAGTGGTAATAAGTATCTGTAAAAGTCTTCATATACCCTATCTTTATCATCTTCATCTGCTGGAATGGCACCTCCTGCTGCCATCGCCATAAACATTGCTCTAAATATTAATTCCCCTATAGCTGATGCACCACCTCTTTTTATCGCCCGTGCACCAGGTCCAAACGCATGAGTTCTCATCTTATTTTTCAACAGCTTAAAAGCTTCAGAAATACCAGGCATATAAAAGAAGCTAACTACCCATAATGATATTAAGCCCCTTGACCAGAAAGCCTTTCTGAACGTTTCATGAACGTATGATTGCCGTTTTTTTCCCGTAGTCCACTCTGCAAACTTTTCATTAGCTACTGTACTGCCTGGAAGAGCGGGAGGTATTAGCATGAATGTTTCAGTTAGTGCCGTCTTTAGTTCAGCTTGAGTCATAGAATCCCATAAATGCATGACTTGTTTCCATTCCCGAATCATCTGATTATAAGTGTATCCTTTAAACTTCCAGATTGCCTTACCAACACTACCTCTCATCATGACATTAAGATACTGGTCTGATAATCCAAACATAGTGATATTATTCATGATACGTGCGAATTTAAGAGCATTAGGATGCAGGTAGGGATTATTAACCTTTCTCCCTTGATCATCTTCCTCATCTATCCATTCTTGTGGAATTTCTTTCATATTCTTACACATAACACAAGCCAAGACTGCATCCCAGGTACGCATTGACTCTTCAACGCCAGTAAATGTAAATACTTTTCTTAAATCCCCACCCACACTTAACTTGCTCCATGTTCCTGACAGATATGCTCCAGATAACCCCCAACTTGCATAATTGTTAAGTGTTTCAGCTGACAATACTCCCTGATATAATTTTGCTATCTTTTTCATCTTCGCAGGAGTGATTGAATCCTCTGTAATGCCATTAATTAGCATCCAGGTACCCTCATATATATTCATTAACTCATCACCTGTGGCCTTAGAAACATCAGTACGCCTCTCTAGTGCTGCTGAAAAGTGACGTTTCCATACTTGTGTGTTCTTGACTGCTTTCTTAAATGGAACAAGCGGGAGATGTAATATAAGCAAATCCTTCTTAGTCCAAAATCCATCAGTTCCTGTTAGCTCTGAGGTCAAGCTGCCAAGCAATGCATCAGCAAGCGCTGTCACTACATCTGTTACTCCAGATGCTTCTGCAATAACCTCTGAAAACAATCTGCCCTCTCCAGTCATTCCGGGAGGAACAGTCATTTTCATCAATCTACCAGCCTTAATATATTCATCTGCTGTAGAATAGGCCCATGGACTGAGTTTCTGCCAATGATTGGTAAGAACTGCACCTATCTGTAGAAGATTAGCACTAACCAGCATGCTGAACATTCTAACAACATTGTGAACCGTTGTAGGTGTTATCTTGTTATCTTTACCTCTGTATCTCAATAGGGTAGCATTTAGCATTTTTGTGAAGCCTACATCATTATATGAAATACCTAACATACCTGATTCAATGTCTTGGCGTCCCATGGTTGCTTTTACCTGGTCTAATGCAAATAATGATACAGCCTTAGAGGAGTTCATAGTTACATTTAAAAGATCATACGATAACTCCAGATTAGCCATACCTCTTTCTGAATCATAGAAATATTCATGAAATACATCAAAGTCCCCTCTTCTGCCAGGATCAGTACGTCCGGGTAATGGTGGCATGAATGCAGATCTATGCTGTGCAGCAGAAATGCTGCGCTCAATAGTAAACTCCTTAGCATCAGTTATATCCTTGACCCCTATAAATACATCAAAATTCTCCTCAAGTACTTCCAGAGATTCTTCTAAATCTTTTATCTGGGTGGTAAGATTAGTTAGCTCCTTCATGTGATCTGCCCCAGTAAGCTTTACGTCTTCCTTTAAGCCTTCAACATTATCTCCTTTTTTCTCAATCTTACCTTTAATTGCTTGCATTCCTTTTTGCATTCCTGTCACAGTCCCATTAGGATCCCATCTTCTTGGAAAGAATGTCTCCTGTGCAGAGAATACTGTATTGGATGTAAATATTTGGCCGTCCTTAATAGATAGGCCCCCGCGAAGATTGTTTAGCTGGGTAATTGTCTTAAGAAACTTATTAAAGTCTTCCCTGTTCATGAATTTACTGCCACTTTTGTTAGCCTGAACAATAAGAGCACTCATTTTAGCTTCATGAAGCTTAATTCTTTCTCCCAACTCTAGATAATAGCTGGCAAGGATAGTCCTTATATCACTAATCATCGGCCAGAAACCTGGCGGTAATGCTCCATCATGCTTAGGATCATTGACTGGGTTAATGTTGTCAACAGGTACAAAGCCAGAATAACTGCCAATTATGTAATCCTTTTCAACTAGCTGTCCTCCTACTTTTACCTTCTTCTTTCCAGATAAGGCAGGATGTGTTGTTGCATTGTACCATCCCTCCTCCATTCTTCCAGTAATTACCCTGCCATCTGCTTTGGTATATGTAGCCAGTGGAGCAAGGTTTCCTATTAATTCGTCGAATTCTTGCCGTTTAGCCTGATCTTTGGCTTCCTTGCCCTTAGACCTTGGTAACATCAAGAAGTCGCTTTTTTGACCCTCTTTTGGCGGTTTATGGGGTACTTGGTATGCATACCATACTTCCTTACCACCATGTGCCTCTGAAGGCTGTAATATAGGCACATAATAGAATGTTTGTCCGCCTATTATACGCTTCTGTATATTCTTACCATCATTAATGCCTGATAAGATATCTTCCCTTACCTTTTCTTCATATTTTTTACGATCTTTCTGATAAGGTTGTAGCTCTTTATATCTGGGATCGGTCTTTTTAACAAACCCAAGAGGCTTAGGAATGATATATCTTGTATTGCCATCCAGTATATCTGAAGCAAATTTGGTTGCATTTCTTAAGGATTCAGTTATTTCTTCCTCAGTAATCATACCACCAGGAGGAGTATTAACCCTAAATAGAAATTCATCTGACTCAACAGATTGCTCAAATGGAGTACGAGCATTTCTCATAGCATTATCCCATTTATTAACTCTACTGAATATTTCCGTAGGTACATGCCTGGACTTTATAACCAAGTTATATGCTCTAAGTGAAGGGTCATGCTTTAACGCTATTGTGGTAGCATCAGAATGCTGCTGTCTTAACTTAGGAATCTTTGTTTTGATAGCTTCTTTAGCCTGATGTTTGTACATTCTATTTAACTTGCCATATATAGCTCTTAGATCTCCTTCATACAACAGATCAAGAGTTTTAAATGGCCTACCAAGATCATGTTTGAGCATCTCTTTTATTACTGGAAAGTAAATATCAGGTGTAATATTGTATAAGTTATCATCTGCATAGGCTTTCAGTTTATCTACCATTAAGCCCCTAAGCTTCTTCATCCAGTGCAATTTTCTTCCTGCTTCCTTGTTTGCAGTTACAAGGCGATGCTTTTGCTTCTTTAGCTTTTTCTTTTGCTTGTCGAGTTTGATCTTATCTCGCCCCTTAGCAATATTAATATCAAGTTGGATATCAGCTATATCATCATCTATCTTCTTAATAGCAGGAGCATGTACTTCCATTACAGGAGAACCAAATGTCTGATCATAAGAATTTTCAATCTCAGATAAGACTTTGCTTATGTGATTTAATGCTGCGTTATGAATAGGATCTGTTTTACATTTTGCCATTAGCACTTCTTTTTATTAAATACGTTAAGATTACCTAATTGAGTTCTTTTAGCCTCTTCTACAAGATTTAAGTCTCTGTACTCCTCGAAATTTAACTCTGTATCTTCCCAATAATCCATATATTTCGTCATTACTTGTCCATCCAGCATTATAGGGTCGGGAAAGTTCTGTATATTCTTTCTATTAACAAATTCACTACCACTCATAGTACCGATTCCTTGTAAAAATTTCAATGTAGTCCATGCTTTAACACCAGGTCCATGCTCTTCTACTAGTTCGTCTAATTGCTTTTTACCTACCTGAATCCATGCATTGACGTCCTCATCAAATCTATTACGAGCCATTGTAGCATGTTCAGTATATGTACCATCTAATGCCTTACGGCCCTGAAATAAGTCATAATATTTATTTGCCCATCTGGACATGAATTTAGAACCTGCAGCTATCAGATCAGGACTATCAATGTCAAATAATTCCAGATTACCATTGACTTCCTTGGTAAGTTTGTCAGTAGCTAAGTAATGCATAACCTCATAGTCATCTTCAGTATATTGTCCAGAAAATTCTGGTACAATCTCGCCTTCATACTTTTTCATCAGCTTTTCGACGGGCCTCATGACTACCTTTTCCAGGGATACGATCTTTTCTTTATTTTCAATGGATTCAATGCCGAATACTATCTCCTTCTCTTCTCCTGAAACCTTATCCTTCTTAACTTCATTGGTTTCTGCCTGAATCATTGCAAGCTGTGTTTCAGGATCTGACATATTATAATCATATACTTGTCGCATTCTGTAAAAGACCTGGTTTACCTTCAGTTGCTTGCCATGGCGACCTTTACCATTAAACAGGGGAGAAAGGTTAAACATGGATTTCAACCTAGTTATTACCTTAACATGCCTTTCTTCTATTTGACCCTCTACTACCTTAATCTGCCTGGCAGTAATCCAATCTGTCCCATCATATCCCCATTTATCAGTAAGGAGTCCAAGCTTAGGATGGTCTGTAGCCGCATTAATAATAAGTAAATGCTCATGCTCCACTGTAGTTACCAGGTACCAGTTGCCATCTTCACTCTTATGAATGGATGCAAATGAGGGGTTTAACTTTAATATATCTTCTTCCCTTAAGGGATTACCCTGTTCGTCAGTCATCTTAAGCGGTGCATAATCCATTACTGTCATTTCACTTGGGCTTTTAAACTGTATTACAGTGCCATCCATAAATGTAATCTTACCAAATTTGACTGAAAGCATCGCTGACATTGTCTTCATATTGGCCATCCTACCAATCATGGCTGCACCAACCTGATTAGCCATACTATTTATGGTTTCACCATAATTAGCAAGAGAGGTAGGCTCTGCCACCTCAAACTGGTCTAAGTCTGCTCCAACTTGCTGTTGGGCTTTAAAATACTTAGTATTCTGATACTTTAATGCTGCTTCAGCAAATGCTTCATTAACCAGGGTAACAAAGGTTTTATCTATATCCTGATCTCCAATGAATGTCCAGAACACATCATCAGGATGGTATTTAAGAGCTGTACCCTGCATTATTTCAAATTCTGCTATCTTCCTAAGTACCATACCAGAATGGTGAGATAATGGAGTTCTGAATATGTTCATGTATAACTCAAAGCCTTCATCTCTTATTGCTGCATTGATAGCATCCACTTTCATTTCATGCGTAAAGCCCTCTTCAGTAATTTTGCCTTCATCATCTCTTTTTGGATCCCAACCAATATCATACAAACGTGCAGCTCCGTAAAAGTCTTTATATTTTCTTTCTGCAAGCCTGAATATTGATGCCAACCCGGAACTAACAATTACATGTTTGCCAGGTTCTTTAATCTTACCGCTAAGATCTGTCTTAATAACACCATCGGAACCAGCAAAGTCTTCCTGTAAGCTACGATGGATCTTATCCTCATATGTCCTGGCTTGCAGCATGCCCTTTTTAACCATCATATTGGACAGCATAGGTCGTAATTGGCTCATAAATGCTGGATGATGTATTCCAGAGCCACCTACCATATCGTAAAGTTCCTTTAATGGATCCCCGCTATCCAGTTCCTGTGCCCACATTGTCTGAAGAAGTCTACGCAGTTTATCAGGATCTGTCATTACATCATGAAAGGCATTAAAATGCTTATCTACCATGCCTAACATCACATCAGTAAGCATATCATTATATTTATCCATATCTGCCTGATTCTGAGCATTTAACTTATCAGTAAACATGGTAGACATATATTGTCTATATAATGGAGCTGTAGTGTGTGCTACTGTTAACGGTAGGTGAATGATTCTTCTGGATTCCTCTGGAAGTTCAAATTCAGTATGACTTTTACGAGCTTTTGTGAAGTTAAAATCACCTACTAATGTTTTTGTGACATCAGTATCGGATAGATGGTCTAGCATCTCACCTTTAGCATTAAATATTCTTATCTCATCCATCTCATCTCTTATTTCAGCTATAAGCTCACCAGTACGTGCATGTCGTATCTCTATATCAGGTATACCCTCCTGTTCGCTGAGCTTCATTTCAACAAAGTTATTACCATCTGGAGATCTGTAGTAAAATGCAGACTTAATCTCTTTTACAGGAAGTTCCCATTTTCCTATAGGATTTCTACCTGCAAATTTTCCTGTTCTCTTTAATACGTCAGTTGAACTTAACATCATGCCATCATTAATATTAACTATTTTACGGATACCGGGTATATTTCTTAAATGCTCAACCTTATATTCGCTTACTCCTTCTCTTGCTGCAGTATCACCTACCACCCATATTTCTACCTTGGTAGGATCAAAGACTAAATGCCTGCTCTTACCCATACCTTCCAGTACTATACCTTTAGTATTAGCCAGTCTTAACCTATTAAAGTGACCACGAGCATGGTCATGTATTAAGTACTGGTTATAACGTGCTCCCTTAAGCCATTCATGCTTAGCTACGATACCAGCTAAATATAAATGCATCGGTATTAAGAGGGCACCATTGGCCCGAGGTGCATTTTGAGCATTATGTAGGAATTCAATGTAATGCTCTTTCTCAATATAACCCTTTTCTAGCTCTCCAGCAAAATAATTTCCATAGTTCTCAAATGCCATTTCTGCTGCTAACTTTCTTAATGCCTTTTCCCGATCAGCAATTTTAAGACCCTTAACCGTTCTCCTTCTTTCCTGGGGAGTTGTGGTTTGATGCATAAGTTTATCTGCATTTCTAAGTGCTCTGAAGAGATTATAGCTATTTTTTTCTAGGAATTTCCTCTCATAAGGTTCCATTGATTCTGCTAATTGTTTTATTTCTGAACGTGGAATAAGCATATCTGCTATTCTGGGATGTATAACAGAAAGCTCAACAGTACCAGGATCTCCTGAGTTAATAGCAACAATTACAGCTGGAGCACTGCGATCTCCCTTTTTAAATTCTAATGCAAGCCACTGATTCCATAAGTGTAACTGTGCTGCATTAACCTCAACATTGGCAGGTCTACTAAACCATCCCTCCATAGATGCTGGTCCTATTACATTAACCATGTCCTTAACACCAATAGTCATGGTTAAATCAGCCATTGGAGTACCAAAAATCTTTACATCATTTCTATCTAAGAAGCTTGCAGGTAGTCTTTCTGGTTCTTTTGTACCATCATTAAGGCTAACGGCTCTTTTAAGCTGAAATGCCTTACGTGTTTGAGGCTTCATGATAGCTTCCTTGATATCATCTATATGTGGATTCAGGTTAGCCCATACAAGCTGTATCTTCTCATCTGCATTAACCTTATTTATAGGCCGATTAACAACATAGAAATCTGTTAATGCCCGCGTTCTCCATTCATTGGTTTGATCATACTTATCAAACCTGGGAATAATCCAGTTCTCAAATTCTTCAAATTTATTAACAGTTTCTATAGCCTCGTACACTTTAGCCATAGTTTTAGCATTAACTGATGTTCTTATAGCACCAAAGAATATAGGGAGGAATGCATCAATACCTGCTTCACCTATCCTGATTTCTGCAAATTTAGTCTTTTCAAAATCATCATCACTATATTCACTTTTAGCTTCAGATTCCATACCAGACATAGTCTTCTTCTGAATTAAATCAATCTCATTAATAAAATCAGCAGGAGATATATCAGCTACCCATTGGGGAATTTCACTTATATTTAAGGAGAATCTGGGATCAAATGCATTTTCATGTATTGCTTCAGGGTAAATTGACTTAGCAACTTCCCGGAAGGCATCTGCCGCATCCTGGGTGGGTAGGACAGACAGTTTTACATGCATTGCCTTAACTGCCTGGACTGCTTCAACTCGAGATTTACCCTTAATCAGGTCTGTGAGACTCTTACGGGTTCTCTTTAATACTTCCTTATAATCTATTGGACAGGGTTTAGCCATTATGTACACAAATCATCATCAAGTTTCTTTACTGCTTTCTCCACCTCTCCGGTAACTTCACCTGTTGGCTGACTGACCTCAGCACTATCTTCACCTATGCTTGCAGCTATATCTTTAAATAAGGCTGCAGACTCTTTACTTATACCCTTAGGAGCTTCCAACATGGTAGGCTCGACAATTTCAGCTTCCTCTGTAAATGAACCCTCTTTTCTAAATTTTTCCCCAGATATATCAACCTTGAATTCTTTCTTATAACCTTCCATCTTTATAACTTTATTATATAAATACTCAGCTCCCTTTCCAGATATAATTCCCATTTCCAAAGCAGCATATTCCTCTGGTGTCAGTTCTGTCTCTATATCTGTTACAACGCCTGATTCTGAATCCACTTCAAATGCAACATAGTGTTCATCAGTCAATTTAGGCCCAGGTCTTACCAAACTACCCCAACTAGTTACATCTCCTACTTTTATAATATGTAAACCATACTTAGGAATTGATTGCTTTGGATCTATCATTTTCGCAGTAATTTTCTTATCTGCCTTACCAGTCTTGATTACAGCTGGAGCTTCTTGTTGTAATCCAACAGCTCCACGAATAACTGCCTTAACAGATTCTTTGTCTATCTTCCTATTGCCTGCTACATTTAAAGATTCTATATTGTTCTCAGCCATCCAGTCTCTTAACTCTTCAGCAGTTGGATTCTGTATTACAGGCTTATTAGCTTTTCTAGCTGCTAATAGAGTAAGCCTAGACCCAGGAGACTTAACATTACCAAAAATAACAGTACCATCATAGTCTTCTACATTTTTAATAGTACGCTTACGATAAATCTTAGGATCAGATTCTCCTTCTACTAGCCCAAAAGATTGTAAGACATCTGGGTCTGGACCTGTAGTTGTTATCCATCCTGGAGGAGCAGTGCCACCTGTCTCCAAACCAAGCTCTTGTCCTACTTCTAGACCAGCTTGATCTGCACCTATTTGTCCCCCAGAACCAATCTTCTTTAATCCTGTATATACCTCTTCAGCTGGAGCTTCTTTAGCTAAAGCACCGTATGAATGTATATCGTCTAAATCAGCAGTAATAACCTCACCACTTTCTAATCGTATCTGTATTGGCATTTCA
>Ga0114906_1001305_pt1 | contig 13165 bp, 20 predicted proteins | sample MalvirDeepMed_M9_FD_89687 | JGI IMG/M metagenome (GOLD analysis project Ga0114906, IMG submission 89687) | Marine viral communities from the Global Malaspina Expedition - Malaspina viral metaG DeepMed_M9 | ecosystem: Environmental > Aquatic > Marine > Oceanic | place: Mediterranean Sea...
CTTATATACCCCATATCATAAGTTATTTCTCTTTCATCTTCCATATCTTTATGGTCTTTCCTTAGGGTTCTAATAGTTCTTGCCAAATTAGTTCTTATTTCTTTTTCTGTTTCCATCTCTCTTTCTCTTATGTTAGGATAATTTATCAAACTCCTTTCTTAATTTTTCAATATCATCTGCTAAACTTCCAATTTTTCTTAGCAGTAAATTAGTTTCGCTTTTCAGGACTAGCATTTCTACATGTACCTTGTCAAGCTTTAAAAATTTTAAAATTAAATTTCTCATTTAATTATAACCTCCGAATCAGTTTCAATCACTACTCTTGCTCCACAGGGAAGTAAGGGCTTATCATTTCCACCATAAATCACTTTACTCTTACCTAAAATTTCCACGCTATGACCATAAGTATTTTTCCTACCTTGTTTTACAGTTAATACTGGTTCATTAGTTCCATTTTTTTTATTGGCTCTAATTTTGTGCATATTTACATGTATATATTTTTTAGTCATAATTATCCTTCTAAAGTAGGCATTTACTAATGTCAAATAGTTTTTTTACTTTTTTTTATTGACTATAACTATATCTACACTAAACTATTAAATACTCCCTAATATTATTATTTTTTTTTAAAGACTAAAGTCTATTTTAAGGGTGTTCGTTTTCTAAGTCAAGAGAAATTTTTGGTAGAGATATGGTTGACAAAAACAAATGAAAAGCTATACTGATTAATCTGATATTTGTTATTTATTGCTTGCTGACAAGTGCTGACATTCAACTTGTTCATACCAGTTTAAATAAGAGATTAAGAATTAGACTACAGATTACTTCGGAGCTAGAGAATGATTACATGGGATAATTTTGATGATGCTATCATAGGGATTGGCAATCGCTGTGGTATGCCTGACGTTTATGTTTATTCTTATGAAAAGATGTTGACAATTTTAATGAAAGAAGATAATTTGACAGAGAGAGATGCTATTGACTACTTAGAGTATAATGTTCTTGGGGCATATGTAGGAGAAGCAACACCAGTTATTGTAAGGAGTATTGAACCTGATGAAAGATTTGAATTGGAAAGGCAAACTGAGCCATACAGGACAGACAAAGAAGACATCAACTAGACTGTACGTAGGCAAACAGAGTCAAAGAAAAAAGAAAAAGATTGACAAAAGAAATGGGCAAGTTTAAAGAGATTGACACAATGATAAAAGATTTAATATTGCAGTTAGCTCCACCACCGCAGAACGAAGGTGTTGCTGTGAGATATGACTGTCCTATTTGTCATCATAAAAATACTCTTTCTATCTCTAATGAAAATGGAAATATTTTATATTTTTGTTTTTCTGCTTCCTGTAATGTGAAGGGAAAAATATCTGATAGAAAAGAATTGAGCTTCACCAGACATGAAAAAGTCACCCCTTTATCTACCCCTCTTGATGTTCGTGGATTTGTTCCTTTGGGTCGTAGCAGAGAAGCATTAGCTATGGTTGTTGAAAGAAATTCTTATGAAGCCTACAAGGAAGCTAGAGCTGACATACAGTATGATGTTAGACAAGACAGGGTTGTCTTTATGGTTAGAGATGGTGACAAATTGATAGATGCTGTAGGTAGGAAATTAAAGGAAAGTGACAAAAGACCAAAATGGTTTCGTTATGCAAGAAGCCGACATCCTTTTGTTTGCCCCACTAAAACTGACAGCACTAAGGCCGTTTTGGTTGAGGATTGCTTTTCTGCTTGTGCTGTTTCTCAAGTTCATCATGGAATTGCACTCATGGGAACAAATCTTCCAAATGAATACTTGACAACTCTTAAATCTTACAGTAGAATAGTAGTAGCGTTAGATAGAGATGCTTCTAAGAAAGCAATAGAATTGGCAAAACATATAAGGTTGGTAGTACCTTCTTCCCTTGTTCTCTTAGAAAAAGATATTAAGAATATGAAATTAGAAGAGATTAAGGAAATACTATGACGAATCAAACCACTCCCCATACAGCCCCTACAAAAAGATTTGACAGACAGTTATTTGATGACAACGATCCTCAGACAAGAAAAGCTGCAAGAAAACTGTTACCTACCGCTTTGAAGAAGATTTTAAACTTGGATGAAGAGCCAGTTTTGGATGACAATCCTTGTAGGTATGATGTTGATCTTATTTGTGAGAAGCACAATTTAAGCGTTGAAGTAGAGACGAAACATGGATGGGGTGATGGGAAATTTCAATGGGGAGACATGCACATTCCCAGAAGAAAATCCAAATATCTAAAAAAGGATGGAAACGTATTTTTTGTTGTGTTTAATACTAGCAGAACACAAGCAGGAATTATGACCAAGGAGTCTGTTTCTAAAGCCAAGATAGTTAATAAATTCAACAGGTTATCACGATTACATGAGGATTACCTTTCAGTCCCAGTTGACGAAATTATCTGGGTTTAATTATGCAGGAAGGGTTACCAACAGACTACCAAAAGTTTATCCACCAGTCACGTTATGCTAGGTGGAAAGAAGTCAAGGGGCGAAGAGAAACTTGGGAAGAAACAGTAGGCAGATATTTTGATTACATGGAAGTTCATTTAGAAGCTAACTGTAATTATAAACTGCCTCCTACCTTACGAAAAAGAACAGAACAAAGAGTTCTTAATTTAGAGATTATGCCCTCTATGAGAGCATTGATGACGGCTGGCTTGGCTCTGGATAGATGTAATGTAGCAGGATATAATTGTTCCTATTTACCAGTTGACAATCAAAGAGCATTTGATGAGTGCCTGTACATTTTGATGTGTGGTACTGGTGTAGGTTTCTCAGTCGAGAGAAAGTACACAGAATTATTGCCTAGAGTGAGCGAGTCCTTCAACGAAACCGAAACCAAGATCATTGTATCCGACTCCAAGGAAGGCTGGGCTAAAGGGTACAAAGAATTAGTCTCTCTTTTGTACACAGGACAGATACCTCAGTGGGATTTATCTCGTCTGCGACCAGCAGGGGCTAGGTTGAAAACTTTCGGTGGAAGGTCTTCTGGGCCTGACCCTTTGGATGATCTTTTTAACTTTACAGTGGCTATCTTTAAAAAATCGTCAGGTAGGCGTTTAAAGCCCATAGAGTGCCATGACATCATGTGCAAGATAGGTTCAGTAGTGGTAGTAGGGGGAGTACGAAGATCGGCTCTAATAAGCTTATCTGACCTTGAGGATCAAGAGATGGCTTTAGCCAAGTCTGGAGAGTGGTGGAGTAACGAAAGTCAGAGAGCCTTAGCTAACAACTCTGTGTGTTACAAAAATACACCACCTATAGGGATTTTTATGAAAGAATGGTTAAATCTGTATAATTCTAAATCTGGAGAAAGAGGAATTTTCAGTAGAGATGCTTCTGTTAGGCAAGCAAAAAAGAATGGAAGACGTAAAACTAAATATGACTTTGGAACAAATCCTTGTTCTGAGATTATCCTAAGACCATACCAGTTTTGTAACCTAACAGAAGTAGTAGTAAGAGAAGATGATACAATCAAAACGTTAGAGGATAAAGTTCAGGATGCTACCATATTGGGTACGTTTCAGTCTACTCTTACTAACTTTAAATACCTAAGAAAAGTCTGGCAAAACAATACTGAAGAGGAAAGACTTCTAGGGGTTTCTATGACAGGTATTTTAGATAATCCTAAATTAGGAAAAGCTCAAGATTTACAACAACTTAGGCAAGTAGCGATAGATACTAATTCAGCTTTGTCAGAACAGTTAGGGATACCGCAGTCAACTTCTATTACCTGCGTAAAACCATCAGGAACAGTTTCCCAATTAGTAAATTCAGCTTCTGGTATTCATGCCAGACATTCTGCCTATTATGTAAGAACAGTAAGAGGAGATAAAAAAGACCCCTTGACAAAATTTATGACAGATCAAGGGATACCTTGTGAAGATGACCTCATGCAACCAGATAGCACTGTGGTATTTTCCTTTCCTATGAAGTCTCCTAACAAAGCTACCTTACGAAGCGATATAGATGCAGTGACTCAATTAGAGACATGGAAAACGTACCAAGAAAATTGGTGTGAGCATAAACCCTCAGTTACCATTTCTGTAAAAGAGGACGAATGGTTTGATGTGGGTGCTTGGGTATTCAATAATTTCAAGGACTTAGCAGGTGTCTCATTTCTACCACATTCTGAACACACTTATAAACAGGCTCCTTATCAAGAGATAAGTTATAAGGAATATATTGAGCTGTCTAAAAAAATGCCAAAAAATGTCGATTGGACATTACTTTCAAACTATGAAAAAGAGGACAACACTACAGGTATGCAAGAGTTGGCATGTACTGCAGATGCCTGCGAAGTTGTAGATATAACATGATTTCACTTTTAGGTTCCCTACTAGGATTTGGTACAAGTTTCTTACCTAGCGTTCTGGGATTTTTTGAAAAGAAACAAGCTCACAAACAAGAGTTACTTATGCTTGAGGCTAAGGCAAAATATGCGTCAGCTTTAAGCGAATTGAAACTCAAGGAAATTGATGCTGAGGCAGACATAGCAGAAGTTAAGGGCTTATATGCCCATGCTGAAGCTTTGGCTAAATCAAACACATCTAAGTTTGTATCTGGATTACAGGCATCTGTAAGACCAGTCATAACTTATGCGTTCTTTAGTCTATTTGCTTTTGTTAAAATTGCCTATGTTATAATGGCTGTACAGGGTGGTGATGAAGTTTTACCTGCTATTTTACATGCATGGGATACTGAATCGCAAACCATCTTTGCGGCTGTCGTGTCATTTTGGTTTGGAAATCGTGCCATATCGAAATGGAGAAATGGCTAATGGCTGGTGGCACATCCTTTTCAAATCAGCCAGAAGGAGCAGTAGCTCCACTGTTTCCTTTTGGCCCTATGATGATGCATGCCAGACTGCCCATGAAGCTTGTTCGTTCTTTAAATAAGTATGTTAACAAAACTATCAAAGATGAAAAAAAGACAGAAAAATTAGATCATTCGGATAGTTTAGTAGGTAAGCTTAAACAAGAATTTTTAATTGAAGCAGATGAATTGGAGAGGCATTTAGAAACCTTTAATCCCATTGTAGCCAATTTTGTAACTACGGAATTAAGTAGGCACTTTAAACAGATGAGTGTAGGTACTGGTTTTTCTATAAACTATAAATCAGCATGGATTGTTCGGCAATTTGCTGGAGAGTTCAATCCTGCACACATACATACGGAGTGTGATTTATCTTGTATAGGATATTTAAAATTACCTCCTGAAATAGATAAAGAGTGGGAGGAAGATTATAAAGACCATTATCCCTGTAAAGGACATACTGAATTTATACATGGTTCATCAGGTAAAATGCATACACATACTTTCCTTGTTAAGCCTAGTGTAGGAGACTTTTTTGTATTTCCAGCAGATTTAATTCATATGGTGTATCCCTTTTATTCAGAAGGGGAAAGAAGGTCTTTTAGCATGAACATGTCTATTGTTCAACAAAAATTAGATAAAGACGGAAATCCTACCGAAGTTATAAGAGAGGATAAAGAGGACATAAGACATAAGGCGAATAAATGGGAGCTTGACTCCATACTTAAATGATAATATAATGCTCTAACCTTTTTAGGAGAAAAACATGGAGCCACAAATAATAGCACTGCTTTTAAGCAGAGAAAACTTTGATAAGGCAAAAGCCTTAATTACCAAAGATATGTTCGATAAAAAATATAAAACTATCTTTGACGCAGTGGTGCACTACCACACAAAGTATGAGGGAGACCTATCTAAAGATAATCTCTTTCTCGTACACAGGAATTTATATCCTGCCATGCCAGACTCTACCAGAGATTCTGTAGAGGAAGCTATAAAAAGCATACCAGATAAAGTAGATGGTGATCCTAAATTTGTAATGGATACCTTGACGGAGTTTTGGCGTAGAGAAATGGCAAGAAAAGTAGGCGAAACAGCAATAGATATATGGAATGGTGAATCTACCAATTTTGGTGATCTGAGACAAATGGTAGACCAGATAATTAATCAGGATTCTGCTACTGGTATTCTTTCAATGCAGAGAGAAGAGACAGATGTAGAGACTCTATTTTTAGAGTTTGAGGAAGACCCTGATTTTCCTTTCCCCCTAACAACCTTACAAGACGAAGTTGCAGGAACTTATAGAGGTAATCTAGGGATAATTTTTGCTCGCCCTGAAAGTGGTAAGTCTTCTTTCTGTGCTTTCCTAACTGCAGAAGCCATACGAAGAGGGCACACTGTAGGCTACATTATGAATGAAGAAACAGCCAGAAGAATGAAAACAAGAATACTAACTGCCTACTTCAATGTCCATAAAGATAACTATGAAAAGAGCATTGAGGAAATGAAAGAGGTATATAAGAGAGATATTAAAGAAAAGTTATTTATTATGGATTCCGTAGGTTCGGAAATATCAGAGGTAGATCAGTTTACCAAATTAAATAAAGTTGATTTGTTGTTTATAGATCAGTTAGATAAGGTTAAGGTTAATGGTGAGTTTGGTCGAGGAGATGAAAGACTTAAAGAGCTGTATGTAAATGCTAGAGAAATAGCTAAAAGAAATTCCTGTATGGTATGGGCTGTATCTCAAGCGAGTTATGATGCCCACAATAGGCAGTTCTTAGACTTCGCTATGCTGGATGGTTCTAAGACTGGAAAGGCAGGAGAGGCTGATATTATTATAGGCATAGGAAAAAATCCAGGTGAAGATGATGATACAAGATTCCTGTGTGTATCCAAGAATAAAATTACTGGTTGGCATGGTCATGTTGTTTGTGAATTAGATAAACTTACAGGGAGGTATTACGAATGATTTTAACATTGGATGTAGAGACTACCTCAGTGAAGCATAATGGGGGCTCCGATCCTTCTCCTTATGTAGACGGCAATCAATTAGTATCCGTAGGCTTTAAAGAAGATGATGGGCCTGTTCAATATGTATGGTTTTATCATGCAGATAGACCACCTACTGAGAATAATAAAAAAATAGTTCAAGAAGCCCTAGATAGAACAGACGTTCTTTTAGGACATAACATTAAGTTTGATTTACAGTGGTTATTTGCTGCAGGGTTTATTTATGACGGAGCAGTATATGATACTATGGTGTTTGATTATATTTGGGCTAGAGGAGTTAAGGTTCCTCTTAGTTTAGAAGAGTGTTGTCGCAGACACCAGACGACTACAAAAAAAAGAAAAGATATTTTAGAAAAGTACTTGCAAGATGATTATGGGTTTGATATGATCCCAGCAAATATAGTTGAAGAATATGGAATAGCTGATGTACAGGCTACTTATGAGGTAGCTCAAAGTCAGGCAAAACAAGAAGGAAAGAGCATTGAGCAAATTGCAGCCTACATTGTACCTGTCTTTTGAGGTAACTAGAGTTTTAGCAGAAATGGAAAAGAATGGAATTAAGATTAATCGCCAATCTTTAGAAGCTGTTAAGCAAGAGTATACTGCAGAGGCTAATGAATTAGAAAAATTTCTCAATGAAGAAATCAAAAGAGTTATGGGAGATACCCCTATTAATTTAGCAAGCCCAGAGGATAGGTCTAAATTATTTTTTTCAAGAGGTGTTAAGAATAAAAAGACATGGGCTAGAATATTTAATTTAGGGTATGAAGTAAGAGGAAATACAAGGAAACCAAAACGTAGAACTTCTATGTCTGCAGGGCAGTTTAAAAGGGCAGTTGCAAGTAATGTCATGATTCAGTACAAAACAGAGGCTAGAAGGTGTGATATATGTAGTGGATATGGCCGAGTGTCTCGGAAAAGAAAAGATGGCACTTGGGGTAAGGCTAGGTATATATGCAAACCCTGTACTGGCGTTGGTATCAGGTATCAGCACACCTCCCATGTAGCAGGATTTAAATTAAGTCCTATTAGTGTTATGTCTTGCAGTACTCAAGGATTTAAAACAGATGCAGAAGCTCTTTCATTACATAGGGAAAGAGGGAATGAAGAGTCTGCTCTTTTTGTAAAACGTTATCTAAGATACAATGCAATAAAAACTTATTTAAAAACTTTTGTAGAAGGAATAGAAAAGAATTTAGATTATTCAGATCGTATACATCCACAGTTTATGCAGTGTGTAACAAGTACTGGGCGTTTGTCTTCTAGGAGTCCTAATTTTCAGAACATGCCTAGAGGTAAAACATTCCCAGTTCGTAGAGCAGTTGTTTCTCGATTTGAAGGGGGGCAAATTCTTGAAGGGGATTATGCTCAATTAGAATATAGAGTAGCAGGATATTTAAGTAAAGATAAGCATGTTTACGAAAATGTCAAGGGAGGGGTAGACGTACATAATTTAACTGCTACGATTATCACAGGTAAAGAAAAAGATGACATAACAATAGAAGAAAGGCAAAATGCAAAAGCCCATACATTTGCCCCTTTATATGGGGCTACAGGAATGGGATTGCCTGAACATATACACAGATACTATCTAGGGTTTACAGATATATACCCTCAGATAGGAGAATGGCACGTAAGGTTGGCTCAGGAAGCTTTGAAATATAAGGTTGTGAGCCTTCCGTCAGGTAGGGAATACAGATTTCCCTATGTAAGAAGAACAGCTAGAGGCATTACACATGGCACTAGCGTAAAGAATTATCCTGTACAGGGTTTTGCTACAGCAGATTTACTTCCTTCTGCTCTTGTAGAGACCTCAAAAGCATTTAAAGATAAAAATCTTAAATCCTTGCTTTGTAACACAGTACACGATAGTATAGTAGTGGATGTACATCCTGGTGAAGAGGATCAAGTAATTGAAACTGTCAAAGAATGTATGCTTTCCATACCCCAGCAGGCCAAGAAAAGATGGGGAATAGAATACGATATGCCAGTAGGCATTGAAATTAAGATAGGGAGTAACTGGTTGGATACAAAAGAAATTTTTTCAAATTAATGCTTGCATTACTTGAATATCCAGTCTATAATAGTAGTAAGTCAACTCAAAAGGAGTAAAACATGACCCAACTATCAGCAAACGGAACAACAGACCTCGTAATTCCAGATAATCTGGATAAAGTGTCTGTAGATGAATTGGCAGAATTGCTAGGGCAAAGAGAGGATATAAAGTCCTCTGGAGACAGCCTATCTAGATTGTCAATCAATCATTCACCTGAAGATGACGAAGGCAATTCTTTGCCTAGAGGACATTTTGCCTTATACAATCCTGAGACTAAGGAGAAGGTATTTGGTAAAGAAGTAACCTTTAGGGTTTTCATCAGAAGGTTTATGTATAGCCTATGGGATAATGAACAGGGTTCTTATTCTGTTCGTACCACACAACAAGCCAAACTTAACGATCTGTTTCCAGACAGTGATGGTGGCTACAAATGTGGTAAACTGACCAGAGCAGAAATCACTGAATTAGGTACAGATAGCCCAGAAGCTGCTGCTTCTTCACTTGTTAAATGTAATCAAGTCTTATACGGAGTAGTTTCCGTAGCAGACGGAAAGACTGCAAGTGGTGAAGATAAACCAGTAGAGAATGTACCAGTAGTATTTTATGGTAAGGGTGCAAGCTATACATCTATTGCTCAGTATTTCAGAGACGTAGATAAGAAAAATCTACTTACGTGGAATGTTGTAGCAAAGATGCACTCTATACGCCATAAGAATGGTGCAACAATTTACTATTCTACTAATATGACTATTTCTGATACTGTGGATTTATCCAAAGATGATAAAGAGCTGTTAAAAGCCTTTGCAGACAGGATAAATTCCTATAATCTCCGAGTATCAGATGAGCACACTGAAGCGAATAATGGTGACAGTGTTGATGCCATCGACCTAGAAGCTGCTGTCGAGGCATAAATGAGCAATATTCAAGTATTTGTACAAGATTTCTTGAATAAAGCCAACAAGGGGGAGGCAGAAATGCCTTCCTCTTTAGTTGAAGATTTTAAAGAAGCATGTGGTAAAGCCTTAGAAAAGCAATTTTCTAGAGAGCCTAGAGAGTATCACCTACGTCTATCTGGGCTTGGGAAACCATTATGTCAGCAACAATCTGAACAATTAGGTATTGAACAGGCTTTTAGCTACAATGCTATCTTACGCTTTCTATTAGGAGACTTGGTTGAGTCTGCTTTAGTGGCTATAATAAAAGCATCTGGAATTAGTGTAGAAGATGAACAAAAACCTACGACTATAAATCTAGATGATACAGATATAAATGGAACTTTAGATATTATCATAGACGGAAAGGTTTATGATATTAAATCTGCAAGTCCCTACGCCTTCCAAAATAAGTTTGGGGAATTTGGTGGATACCGAAAAGTAAAAGAAGATGATCCTTTTGGTTATATCGTACAAGGTTTTGCCTACGCAAAAGGAGAAGATAAACCTTTTGGTGGTTGGATTGTAGTAGATAAATCTTCTGGAGAAATGACTGTTTGCGAGGCTCCTGCTGCTCAGGCACAAGAGAAAAAGGAAGCCTTAGAAGCTGCTACTGAGAATGTTCGCAGGCTAAAGAAAACTAAAAGGGTAGAGAAGCAATTTAAACCTACAGATGAGATTATGGCAGGAGAGCCTACAGGTAATAAACTCCTACCTAAAGAATGTTCGTTCTGTGGTTTTAGGCATAATTGTTGGCCCAAAGCAAAATACTTGCCTAAGCACACCTCTAGGGCTAAAAACCCTCCGTATGTTTGGTATACAAAATCTGTAAAAAATGCCCATACTTAAAGCCTACAGTTTAGCTATGTCTGAATATAAGGAAAATAAAAATGTTTATTATGCTTATCCAGACAATGTTGCTCACTTAGGAGGAGGAGATATAATTAGGGAATTAAGAGAAAGTGAGTTTGGCATACCTTTTTATTTGAAAAGAACTCTCAATGAGAATATGGATTTTATAAAAGGTATGGAACGTCTTGACGAATCTTGTGAGACTATCAATATAATATTAAGACAAGGTGGTATTGTGATTATTTTAATGGATAAATTCTACGAAATGGTTAATTATGATGATTCTGAAGAATATCAAAGGCACGCAATAGATGCTATACATGAATTTGCGAAGAAGGGAAAACCCCATGAAGTCATCATATAGACTACCCTACAGATCAAAATTTGAAATTAAGCTTGCTGCAGACTTAGGTAAGAAAAATATTAATTTTGAGTATGAGAAGGCAACATTTCAATTTGCTCCAAAAATTAGAAGCTACACCCCAGACTTTTATTTACCAGAGTTTAAAATCTACATTGAAACTAAAGGTAGGCTTACAACTAATGACAGAGTAAAGCACCTGTTAATTAAAGATCAGTGGCCTGACCTGGATATTAGATTTATTTTTGTTCGTGCAGACAACAAAATATCTTTAAAATCAAAAACCTCTTATGCTGATTGGTGTAACAGGCATGGGTTTATTTGGGCTGAGGGTTCTTTTCCTGTGGAGTGGGCTAATGGATGATTTTGATGATTTTAGAATAAAGTTTCTTTCCGATCTTGATTTAGATAAGTATTTAGATGAGCTTAAGTTAAAAGAAGGGAATTTATATCTTATTCTAAAACCCCAAGGAGAGAATGGTTTTGAAATAATAGGAGCAGATAAATTACCTAAAGATATATCCTCCGTTATAGGAACTAAAATGTATATTCTTTTTGCAGGCTTAATGCATTTAGCTACTGAACAACAAGATTTAGTTATGGAAGCAGGTAATTTTATAATTTCTGTTGAAATGGATAAGCAAAGAAAAGAATCATTAAAAGGAAAAGGAGATAACATTGTCATCTTCCCAAAAAATAAAAAAGACATTAACTAATTTTAAATATAATGAACAAACAATTCTTAATGAAGTGTATGCACACATTGTAGAAACCTATGATGAGCATTATTCAAAAGAAAAGTATCAGGCAACAGAATTTATTATAGACGCTGGGCATGGGATAGGGTTTTGCTTAGGTAACATCTTAAAGTATACTCAACGCTATGGTAAAAAAGGAGATAAAAAGCAACAAGAAAAAGACTTGTTAAAATTAATCCATTACGCTATAATAGCACTTCATATTCATAAAGGAGGTCATAATGACAGATGAAAAAGAAAGAGCCAGAACTGATAAGGGTACATTTAAAGGAGATAATCCTGATACCCCAGACGTTAATGAAGCATACAAACCTGTAAAGTATTATCTTATGCAAGATGGTCTTGCAAATACTATTTTACAAAAGTTAGCATCGTTACCTTACGCAGAAGTAAGTGATATGATGACAGCCTTCAGAGCCATGCAACATGTTATGGTTGATCCTACAACTAAAAAAGTACTAGGTACGGAAGAAGAAGTTGCAGGACAGGCCAAAAAATAGAGCTCTGTTAGCCCAATTCACTATTGAGTTAACTCAAGATGGGAGAGTGTGTCTTGAAAATAAGACAGTGAATCCTGATCTCTTTAGAGAGGCTATGGATGAATGGAATCAAGATTATGAAGGCACACTAGCTCTGACAAACATGTTACGAGAAGTTAAGGTAAGGTTTGAAGAATTATCAGACCAAACACATAATGCTTTGAGATGACAGATAACAGAAGAGAGTTTTTTCCTACCTACGAAGATGCTAAAGGTAGATATGATGAATTGTATCTGGAATATGGCATATTATTAGAGCCTCCTTTTCACGATGTTGAGTTTAATTGTTGGATTTTACAGTGGGATAGCCCTAATGGTAAAATATTCGGCTTTGATACTGAAAAAGAAGGCGATATAGAGTGATATGCTCTGTAAGGCTCATAGACGCTCATACAGCAAAAACACCTATTTTAGCCACCCTAGTATAGAGAATGTGCTTAAAACGTCTATATAATCATCCTGAAGATAAATTTTTCTAAAAACCCCTATTGAGCTAAGGGATTATCGTTGTTTCCTACTTTATCTAATCTAGACTCTGTTCTATCTAATCTTTTTTCAAGATTATTTACTTGAGTTGTTAAAGTAGCAATTTCTTCCTTTAGGGGATTTAAATTAACAACTTTTTTAGTCTTGGTTTCTATTTGATCGAGACGTAAATTGAACTGGCCCCAGCCATAAAACCCAGCCCCTATAGAACCAATCAGTCCTACTATTATAACGTAGTTCTGCATCTTTGAAATAATGTCTTTCATTTTTTTTTTCCTCTTCCTTTCTTCTTTTATAGCCTTAACAACTTCAGTCGGAGATAGGTGTAA
>Ga0114906_1001308_pt1 | contig 13148 bp, 22 predicted proteins | sample MalvirDeepMed_M9_FD_89687 | JGI IMG/M metagenome (GOLD analysis project Ga0114906, IMG submission 89687) | Marine viral communities from the Global Malaspina Expedition - Malaspina viral metaG DeepMed_M9 | ecosystem: Environmental > Aquatic > Marine > Oceanic | place: Mediterranean Sea...
ATCGTGGCCCTGCTTCTTCATAAGAGCCCAAATGGTGGTACGTTCACTTTGGGCCATCCTTTTCATATAAAAGATCAATATTTCCTTCAATCTTTCTCTATGCGCTACCGCTTGATCTCGTATGACGGGAGGCGCATCCCTTGAGACAACCATTATTTTGTTTAGCGCCATTTCTGCTATTTCTTCTGCCGAATGGCCCCTGTTCTTGGACGTAAATACAATAGGATCTTGAACCCCACCCTGACTTTGACTGTCTAGCATTAGGCCACATCTCTCCTGAGACGGTCATATCGATACTGATCTCTAGTTTGCAACCCTTCTCCCAGATTCTTCATCCATTGTAGCGCCTCTTGGAATCGAGAATTATACAGTTGAAGAAGATCGTTTTCCCCCTTCATGAAGGTATAGGCCTCTACGAGGCTACCATATAACAAAGCTAATTCTGCGTTCGTTCCTAGATAACTCGTTCCATCGCCACTCGCGGTGATCGAAGTGGGACGATAAAAATAATGAACTTCCATCGTGTAGTTAGTGTCAGGCGTAGGTGCCAACAAAAAGGTCTCGTTGTCCCAGTCCGCGTAATACTTAGGCGTACCAGTGGTAGCCGGATTGGGAGTGTAATCCTGCAAAGCAGTCACTTGCTTATAAAGAAGAAACTCTTTGCTCGAGGAATTGATGACGCTTAAAGAGTTTTGAGAAAGAAAATCCGTGGGCTTCGAAAGATACTGGTTTCCAGAAGATGCCGATCCCTGAGAGGATCTCCTAAAAACATCGAGTTGGCACTCCTTCAAGATACGTTCTTCAGAATTGATAATGAAGCGAGACAACTGATCTACAAAAGTTGTCTCCGTATTTTGCGTGTAATCTTGGATAGCTGTTTTTAAGGTTGTAAATGTAAAAGCCATCTTATGCGCTCACTGTTACGGGTCCAGCGGAAGAAAACCCACCGCCTCCACGGATACTTCCAGAGGTTGCGGTGCCACTTCCAGACGTAAAGCTGTATCGATCATCATCCACCTTAGTAATGGAGAACCCATCCCCATCCTCAAGGGCGGCTGCCGTAAACCCATCAAAGGGTTCTACCTTCCTAAATCTCACAGTATCTCCTGTGCTACGGCCGTGACCGGGTTCCGTAACGGTAATTACAGCAGATCCACTAGCGCCAGATTTAAAAGCATTAAACGGAAGCAAAACTTCCACGGCGGGTTCTACTCTAGCGGGGCGACTAACACGCAAAGCTTGAGGGTCCGCAAGTACCCGGCTAGGTTCTAGTTGAGGTTGCTTGGATTCATATTCATCTGGCCCAACGAGACTACCGTTCCATTCCAGAATCATTGACCGAAGAGGATAGGCTCTTCCAGATCGGTCTGAAATTCCTAGTGCGTATTTTCCAGAAGCAAAGCGGGGCATTAGGCTATGCTCAGAGACGAGTAGGACGGAACTAAGCGAAGAGCCGTTCTCTCCCCGTCTTCAGATGCGGCTCTCTGAAACTCTTCTTCATATATATCTTTCAGAAGGCCTATCCTTTCTGGAGCCTTTTTGACAGATATATAGTACGCCAGCCCAGCTATAAGACAGGGGAGAAACCTGAAAGGAACATCCGCTGTATTAACTCCAGCATCAGCATCTTCTATTCGCCTGATTCTATAGTAGATGAGCTCGTCTGTTGAATTTTCGGGAGAAGGCCACAAGGTTATCGTGGGGGTTATCAAACGATTTACATAAAATTGCGAGGGCCGCGCCTGATTCGTCTTATCAGGCGTAGATAAGTAATCCCCTCTATTGATACGACTGATTGATATGTCTGTTCCGCTTCTTCGTATAACGGCTTCTAAAACATCCACAGTGGACTGAGTATCCACCAAACTAGGATCGGCACTAATAGTCGTACTGGCCGAACTACTGGACCCCGTAATAGTTTCGCCGGCCGTAAAAGATCCAGAAGGAACCGTTATAGTAATCGTTGTTGAAGAAGGTTTCGTTATGACGGAAGCAGTGGAGCCACTCGTCCCCCCTGTTATGGTTTCCCCCACACTAAGGTTGGTTGAAGCTCCAACGGTAGCTGTTATCGCACCTATCGGATAAGTCGCTACGGAAGAAGAGGTGGATAACTGGGCTAAAGATTGGGTGATCTCCTCCACGGTCCATAGATTGAGTCCTCTATTGGACCATTCAGCAAAGAGAATATTCAAAGATCGTCTAGCAGTTTTAGCGTCGTATCCTGTTCTAAATTCTAGACCGCATCTTTCAAAAGCCTCTTCTGTGATTTCGGCCATGTCCAGATTGAAGTCAACCGAACCAGAAGTTGCCATCTTTATCACCCATCTCTACAGGGCCAGCCTTATAGCTACAGCTAACTGACTCAAAATTAAAAATCCGATCCCCCACATTAACTTTATCACAAAATCGAGGGACTTCTGAACATGGCGCAAGTCGTTATTCTTTATAACGTCTATCCTCTCAGAAAGAAGCTTAATTTCCCCTTGAACCTTAATCAGATCAAGTTCGTTCTTTCTCTGAAGATCCTCGCCCATTTTAATATTGCTTCAGGCAATAAAGAACTATCGAATACGTGTCTCCGCTACTGTGACCTACAGTAGTGAACTTTATATCTCCCGTGTTGCCCCCTGAAGCGGCAACATTTGGAAGACCGCTCATATCCGAGTACTCCAAGGTATCCGAATAATCCGCTGGAAGTTGAGCTGCGATAACATTGGTAGATGCGTTCCAAAGAATTTTCACGCCCATGCCAACATTAGTGAAGACAATCTTTTCGATGCGAACACCTGTGCAGGCTGTCCCATCTTGCAGAGAAGAAAGTGCGGAGACATCCACCTTAGTAACAGCGGACTCCCCCGTCCCATCACTTGTGTTAGTACAATAAAAAATAGCCTTTTTAGGACCATCCTCTACCGTAGTAGCAGTTACAGCATCTGCCATTTAATCCTCCTGTAAAAGGTGGGGGGGAATAACCCCCCCAACATTACTTACTCAAACGGGGTGGCTAAAGTACCGTCCCCATGGAGGAAGGCTTCGCAATGCCATACAGCGGCGGTAGTCGCTTTCAGACGAATAATTCCGCCTACAAGCCAGCCTTGGGCCGCTGCTCCAAGATCAATGGTATCATCATTGCTGGCGTCAGGAATAAAGGTGTTATTATCTTCGGCCGTCGCTGGGTCAAAAATTGTTGCAAAACCAGAATAAAGATCACTGGTGTTTTGCGTATTAATCTGACCCGCTCCCGTAAAGGTCGTGCCTACGATAAAGGTATAGTTTAGACCTGCTGCCGCTGTAGGCAGTGTAACAACAATGCCAGCAGCACGGTTAAGGGTGAACACGGCACCGGATTGCGTTGTGGCAACCGTATAAGTCGCGTCTTCAACAGAAACGATATTGTCATAAGACGAGACATAACCCGTGGTAACTACGTTACCGCTAGTGTCCACATCCCAATTGGTTGTTACGGTCCCTGTCGTAGAATTGACTGAAATCTGTTCAAAACCGTTTTCAGAACGAACGGGACCATTAAAAGTAGTATTGCCCATCTTGGCTCCCTCCTTACAAAGGATTTACCCTAGTGTCTTGTAAGCGTCTGCTGGGCCAGTCGCTAGGGCTATGAGTCCCAGAAAGAAGGGGAGAGGTTGCCCTCTCCCCGTACTCTTTAGGCGCCAGGTGAACCGAAAACGCAACGTGGATCAGAGTAACCGAAGCTATAACGCTCACGGGCTTTGAACCTAACATTGCCTGTATCGAAGTCACCTTCCATCTTAGTGGACATCGGCATACGCTCAAAGTGGAGGAAACCACGAGGAGCATCTGTTTTGATGAACCAGGCGTCGGTGTCCGTAAGATAATGATTAACGACATAACCCTGTGGGAGCATACCCATGTTCCTAGTGGCGTTTACATCGTTATCCGCTGAACCAGGACGAAGAGTTGATTCGAGCAGTCGATCTGCAACAAATTGCAGTGCCGGCGGAACGATCAGCTTATTGCCACGAACCGATACCTTGAGGCCTCTCTCATCAACAAAGGCAGCAATGTCGATGAGTGCATTCTCAAGACTGGTTTCGTTAAGGTCTGCGGCTGTGCTGGGCTCATTGCGAAGATCGTTGTTGTTCACAAGAGGGTGGTCCGTTGCACAGAGTTCCTTACCATCACCACCAGTAAAGGTACTGTCAAAAGCGTTGTTTAGTGTAGCGGCACCTTTAACTTGTTTGGTGTTCGCCATACTACGGGCCAAAGCTTTCGTGTACCGGGACGCAAGACGATCATAGAGATTATCTTCAATCGCTTCTTCCGTAATCGAGAAAGCAAGAGCGATAGTCTCATGCGTATACCTGGCGGTGTACGCTTCTTGCGCGTCATCAAACGAGATAGCCGTACCCTCGGCCTTCACAGGTGCTGTTGAGAACCCTGAAAGCATGACTTCCTCTTCAAAAGCGCGTTCTGAAGATTCCATCTCATAGATTTCAGCTGCTTCGTCGTCATACCTAGCGTACTCAAGGCCGAAAAGGGCACTGAGACCAGGTTCTAGCTCTTTTGCTAGTTGTGCTCTACTAATAGCCATTTTTCAAGCCTCCTATACGCCAGTGGTTGAAGGAGTACCAGCTGCAATAGCACCGTTGTTGCTATTGAAGTGGTTATTCAACCGCACAATTGCCCCGATACCAGCTGCTGAGAAATCAGCATTTTCTGGATCATCGACCCAACCTACGATACGCATCTGCAAAGCTGCCGTGGTGGCAATCGTACTGATCGCAAGGCGACCTAACGAAACACCAGTGGCATCCGTGCCAGTGATCGCAGTTGAGAAGTTAGCGTTAGCAAACACAGCAGCTCGCGCTGTTGCTTTGCTGGTCCACGATGCGTCCGTTGCAATAACGTAAAGCTGCATTGGATCATCGTTTACAAACGCCTTAACGGGGTGGTTACTATCAGCCCCAGAACCGGGCCAATAGTTCTTCCAGACAGTTTTCCCAGTGGTAGAATCCACATACTCGCACCCCTGAAAAACGCCCAGCATACCAACTGTACCGCCAGCCGCCGCGCCAGGAGCGTCGATATAGCCGGTGGAAAGAGGTATCACAGGCTCGCCATGATACAACTTATTGGTATTGCCGTTTGCAATTTCATAAGCGGAGTATTGGGTCATACCAGTGGAATTAGAACCCCCGCCCTGTTTACTCAAGGGACGAAGGCCAAAGCTTCCATTAGAATTAGCCATTTACTATTTCTCCTGGCCCTCTTCTTGAGGACCTCCAAAAGTTACACGAGTCTGCCTCTCAGGCTTGCTGATAGGCATCGCAGGGTGTTGTTCGCGAGCTAAGTCGTTATCAACAGCGGTCATTTGATTGTGCGCCATGCTGCGAAAATATTCACTGCGTTCTTCAACAATCTCGACCGGAACCCTGGCTAGGAGAAGACCTCCTACACCAATCACACCAGCATGTTTTCCGTCCTCGATGGTAGGAATATCAAAGTCGGGAAATTCATCACCACGTACCAGTTCCCAACCCTCACGGGAGCGAGCCGCTACATTCTTACGGTCATCAAAACCCATAACCTCTGCTCTTATCCACCGATGCCTATAACCTTCTGGTGCAGGTGGTGCGTCCAACATGGACGGTGGTTTCCAAGGTTCTCTGCGCGCTTTTTTAGCGCGAGTCTCGTTTTCACGAGGCGTTCTCGTAGACTTTTGGCGAGCTGTGTTCTCTATAGTCATGACTAATCCCTCACGTATTTTGCGTATTCTTCAAGCGGCACATTTAACCTCTTTGCAATCGCAACTTGAGAGGAAGTTAATCGCACAGTTTTCCGTCCACTTCTGTTGCGGGACGCGGAAGCCTCGGCTGACGCTACCTTTCGGCTTCCCCCGTTACTTTTAGACTTCTGATCAAACTTCTGTGGGAACTCTGATCGCAGTCTTTTATCGATCTCAGCATAATACTCATCAGATTGAGGATCAAATCCTTCGTCCTCAATCAATCGCCTGTGTATACCAAACGCGGCGTATGTCATAACTTCGTCCTGGCCAAACCAATCATTTTCTTTGGCCCAAGACTCCGCTCTCGGATCTGGAGGTGGCGCGGCTGGCGCGGGTACAGGATCTGGAGGAGCGGTCTGTTCTGGTTTCGGATCCTCCGCTGTCTCCGCTCGAACAGCTTTTAGAGTACCCTTCTCCACCGTTAAATTGGCTAAGGCCTCTTGGGCATCGACAATCTTATCGACATCCCCTGTTTCATGAGCCTGCTTCAAAATTTCTTTGGCTGAATCAATCTGATTCGTAACACGGCTTTCAAACTGCTCTTGATACCCCTTGTCCAAGGAATCAATGCGGGTTTTGAGGTTCTCGTTCTCTTTACGAACATTTTCCGCATACTCAATAGCGGTCTGTTTCTGGCGCTCCTCCTCCCTAAATCTTTTCGTTAAATTATTGATCCGGCTTTTTACACCTTCACTGTAACTTTCCAATTCGTCCGTAGAATCTTCCTTCGCTTCAACCAAGCTTTCCTCTTCTTGCCCCTCAGAGGAAAGATCAACATCAACGGGATTCTCTTCGTCGTCACCGATATCAATTTTAGTTTCTTCAGGCATGGGTATTCTCCATGATTTCCTTCGTAGTGTGGTAATGCGTGTTAAACATGTTTAATGTCATCGGGCTCAAGGATTGTCGCTATCACTTCGTCATCGTTAATGATGCGAACTTCTCCACCGTCAATTTTAAATCTGGCTCCAGCGTAACGACCAATACACACCCAGTCCCCCTCCTCGCACCAAGGACTTTCGTCTGGGCCAAATTTCGCTGGATCCTTATACGCTAAAGGGCCGGCCCTCAAAACATACGCGACTACCGTGGCCAAAGCCTCCCTGTCTCTAACCGCATCAGGAATGTGGACGCCCCCATCTGTCATGGCTTTACCCATATAGGGCATAACAAGAAGCCGCCACCCAGTGGGTTGCGGCAATCTTTCCTTGAGCTTTTTGGAGACAAGGGAAGGATTCAGTACTTTATCCTCCTTGTTAATATAAGCGACCGACAGAGCCGCCTCTTCATTCTTCTTCTGCGAATCCAGAACATTTTCTGGAACGTAAAGGGTCTTTGTCATTCGTCCTCCGAAGATTGCAGGAGATCCTTTATCTCCTGTTCAGCAAACTCTAGTCCTTTGAGTTCTCCCGTCAATTGCCTGTAAGCCTCCATATCTTTTGGTGTGCCATGGAGAATGGCATCTTTAGTAAGTTCTATGCGACCCTGTATAGCTTTTAAGATGGAATATGCAAAGGTCGTTGGATCAGCCATTTATTAAAAGGACCCCGCGAATTTTTTTCCTTTAACGGCACCGCCTTTGGAGTACTTGACAGGACCGCGCTTATTAAAATTCATACCGCCGTGCATGTAGCCTAGTTCATCGACAACTACACCGCCCATGTTTCTAGGTTTACTGGCTTCGCTCAAGCCCTCTAGATACTTTGCCTGATCACCGGCACGGCGAAAATCACCCAGCTTCGGATTCTCTGGAATTAACTCACCAGGGTTAGGACCCCTCGTAGATTCTTCTATAAGGACTTTAAAGCTATCTGGCGCCCCGTCACCATTTGCGTCGTGAGAAACTACAAAACCGCCTACCTCAGAAGCATACTCTTCTGCGTCAGCTTTTTTAGTGTATATGGTATCTTGAGGCATCAGAAAGTCCTCACAGGTTTGCCGCGACCGGACATTGCCATGCCGCCATCGTTGCGCTTCAGGTACTTTTCGTATTCTTCCGTAATTTCTTCAACACGGGCGCGATCCTCATTAGAAATTGTTCTACTGGACTCATTAAGCATCCTCTCAATTTCTTTCTCTAACTGACGATCCGCATCAGAAATTGTTCTACCGGACTCATTGATTGCCCTACGACGAGCACGCACACGATCCGCATCAGAAATTGTTCTACCGTTAGCCATCAGAAAGTCCCCTTTCCATCATTGTTATTGAAGTAACGACCACGGACTTGATTCTCCGTACTTTGAATCATCTGTTCCGTGCCACTTTTAAGCTTCTTTCGTCCCCACTCAATTGGAACATCCTCACTGCCGTGGGTAACGTCATAGACGTGGCCACCTTTCATGTACCCCATCTCTTTGTTCATCTTCTTAGCTTTTTTCATAAGACCACCGGCCTCCTTTGTAGAGATGTCCATCTGATCAGACATCTGACCTATCATACCACCGGACTTATAACCGGCTTTCATTTCTGCGTAAGCTTCAGGGCTTACGGTACTTGTTTCCTTGGAACGAGACGTTCCCTGCTTCCTTCGTCGGTTAATGTTAGCAACTAAAGACATCTCGTTCTCCTAAATGTTTCACATGAAACAATCGTCAGCATTTCCATCTTTTGCGGGCTTGCCTCAAACGACTCTTAGGATCTTTAGCCGCCTTCGGAAACTTTTTCATCTGACCCGCCGATCTAGCACAATAAGACTTCCGCCTTTTTGCTGCCACACTCCCTTTCTTAACCTTGCCCGTAACGGCTGTTTTAAGTTTAGAGCCTGGGTTCTTCCTTCGATAAGCTGCCACACCCTTCTTGGTCATCCCAGCACCTTGGCTGGTCTTACGGTAATTGGCACCCTTACCTTTTGTAGTTCTCCGTATAGGTTTTTCCCTAGCCACGTCTCGGAGCCTTTTTCTTTTTCTTTCTTGCTTCCGACAAAGCAATAGCTATCGCCTGCTTTCTACTCTTTACCTTCGGCCCCTTCTTATTCCCACTACGCAACTTTCCCTTCTTATATTCTTTAAGGACTTTGCTAACCTTTGAACGAGATATAGCCATTACGGTTTGTCCTTTTCTTTCTTCTTCTCAACATCTCCAAGCACATAACCGAAGTTATTTTCCCTAAGAAAAATCCTGATCTCCGAAATAGGTCGCGCCCACCCCATATGAGTGACCGGGGTCCCCCATCCAAAAGCAGAAACCATCGAGGGTACACCAATTAGTTCATACTTGTTTCGGGGGGAATAAACAAATAACGAACCTCCACTGTTGCCAAAAATAATAGGTGCGGTTCCCATCCAAATTGCTCGCCCGTTACTGTCCCGGGAAAACCCAGCCAGAAGTCCTTCCGTGGGGAAAGGGGGCTTGCCCAGTCCGGCCCCAACCGCGAAAACCTGTTGATAAATCCACGGACCTAAGTCTTTTTTCTCAGGATAAAGTTTCGCCACGTATGGAAGGGGTCTTTCCGCGTCCACAACCTGAAGAAGAGCTAAATCACGATCCTTGTCCCAGGCCACTATCTTGGCCTGGCGGCCCATGGTTCCTATAGCGTTGGAGTAATTGTTGTACTCCCACAAATCTATGTGGACCAGTTGACGGGTTTCCCTCTCTACCTTCTTCTGAGAACGGGAATCCCACTCCTCTTCCACCTTTATACCTGACTCAATAACATGATGATTGGTCAAAACTAAAGACACCCACTTGTCATCACGCTTATTCGAAAAGATTATCGTTCCAGACCCAGAATCTTGTCCGCTCCTAACTAGAACGGTTGGGTACAACATCTGCGTATGCTTCTGCTTTACCTCGTCAGGAACGGGATAGTTGTCCCCCGCTATCGCCACTAAAGGGGAAAAGCAGAAAGCCGCAAATAGGCCTAGAAGAATCTTCCTCATGACGCCTAGAACACCCTCGTTTTCTTGGCCATTAAAGTGCTTCCCATTACAATTTACTCCCAGCTTTAGCCTGTTGTTCCATGCGCTCTCGGTTAACCTCTGCACGCAATAATGCAATGTCTTCCTGAGAGTCGATCTTTTCTCGCACGAGTTCTTGACGTTCGCCTTCCTTCCCCTCTTCAAACATTTGCCTGACCGCAAACTCTTCAGCCTTGCGCTGAACATCGGCCGCCTTGATGTCCAACTCTTTAGAGCGGAGTTGAACAAGGGGATCGGTTTCACCCTCTGGCGGGGGCATAAGAGCCGCCATAACTTCCTCGGTGTACTGCGCTATAAGTTCCGCGACACGCGATTCAATGTCCATTTGCGGCTGTTGCTGCCCCAACTGCACAGCTTGTTGCATAACCACACGCATTTCTGCATCCGCCACGCCTCGAGCCTTCAATGCAACATGTTCACATAGATGGGCTTGTAAAAGAGCAAAAATAGGGGGCGTAGAAGCAGGAATAGGGGTCTTCATGAAGATAATATGAGCCGCTATGTGAGCATCGTGGTCTTGAGTTGGGAACGCCTGTAAAGTTTCTTGAATAATAGACTTGGCATTCTCTATCGCCGGGTCAGTGGGTTGAGGCGGTTGAGGAGTTGGCAGCAACGCTTCAATGTTATGCACACCTATCGCCTCATAGATACGTCGATACGCTTCATAAAGGTTGTGCATTTGCGGGTTACTTTGCGCCAACTGAAGTTGCGTTTGCGCTAAAGCAAGACGTTGAGACATCGAAAAGATATTTGGATCCGAAACCGGGATGACATCCACCCGCTCATCAAAATCCATTTGCTTAACGGTGGCTTCCCCTCCGTACACATTATAAGGGTACATTGGAGGAAGTGATTCAGCGAACACGCGAGCTAGCATCCTAAACTCTTGTTTCTGTGCATAGTGTAGTCGCTTGTGTATGGCTGACATCACTTTCGATCCGCGCTCCAACAGAGCCACGGTTGTTCCTACGGCCGCTTGCTGATTCCCATCTCCTACCTGCATATCAGCAATGGCGGCGAACCTTCGGCCGGCATCAACTACAAAACCCAAAAGGGCCATTAAAGTTTGACTGGGCTCCTTATACGGAAGCGGGAGGATGCTTTCTCTAAGAGCTCCACCGGGTACATCAATATCGCGAAACTCACCAGGAGAGAGAGGCTCATCAGCATCACGAATGCGGATGCCGCGAGCCTTAAACCCAGCGGGAAGATTAGCCAGAGTCCCTGCATCAATTAATTGCCTCAAGATAGATGTTGCGGAACGGCCCAAGCCACCAATCATGTGGAGAAGGCCAAAGCCATAGAAGCCTAGACCAGGCAAAAACTTGTAATGAGTGAAATATTGAATCTTGCGGAAAAACTCGTCGCCTGGTCGCCAATTCCTGCGAAGCGACAGTATCTTCGAACTCCCCTCATCAATAGTTACAATGTAAGGAAGCTTGATGCCCGTCTGCTCTCCATCCAAGGGACTGACATGCTCAAAACCAGGAAGGTCTAAATCCGTGTGAATCTCTAGTATCGTACAATCTTGGTCATCGGCCCCTGATTTTTCGATCCCCATCAACTGGCGTTCTTTCTGCCGCAACTCATCGTCTGATTCATAAGGGTCGAGATCGATGTCTCGGTAGAAACCGGCCGCTTGGAACTTTCGAACATCGTTCGTGTTCATGCGAATCACATGCGAGATACGAGACGCGGACTGCAAGTCACTAGCGTTATAAGGAACAAGTAGATCATCGGCAGGAACAAACCGCGAGACCGCACGGTCCAGAATGTCATCAAAATAAACCTTCTTGAAGGCACTCCCCGCCAAGGGAAGATAGAACAATAGACGATCCATCTCTGGATCATATTCGTCCATCACATGCGTAATCTGAAAGTTCATAAATTCTTGAACGCGGCGAGCTTGAGATTCCACTTCAGGTGTTGCTGCACCAACAACCTGAGTGCGTACCGGGCCAGAACTAGGAAGAAGTTCCTTGTAAGCTTGCGCCTGAAACTGGGTGACGGCTTCCGCAATAAGAGGATGAGTTACACCACTCGAACCACGGAACGGTTCCTCACGATCTTGATATTTTATGCCAAGAAGATCTAACCCTTCCGTATAAGCATCTTCCCACTCTTGGCGGCCACTCTTATCGTCCTCATAATACCCCACAAGTTCTGAGGAGATATCCATCAGAACCCTTTCATCCATGACTTCCGCTAGATTAGCGTCTGGCTCGGCCTGAAGTTCCTCAGAAACCATCTCCTCAAAGTTAAGGATGACGGAGCCATCCTCCTCTTCGAAGATATCCGTTGGTTCCTCAATCTCTTCAATTTCAATCTCTTCCTCAACCAAACCGCCCAAGGGCATCCCCTGAGAAGGTATCACACTATCGATCAAGGAAACTGGTTCATCGGCCATTATCTACTCACCTTCTTGAATTTCTCAAAAGTCCTGAGACCACCCAGGCCTAGCATACCCATAAGAACGGGCATCATTTGACTCATATCCATGGCGGGGAGGTCCACCAGGTTTCCTGTTTGTGCCAAAATAAACTGTAAAATTGGCGTAACTACATACGTCCATGCGAGAGCCACCCCGCATGACCAGCCAATGAAGGGGCGCCACCCCGCCACAAAAACATTCCTATGGGAGGCTTCCGCCTTATTTATATCTAACTGAGCTAAATCAATCTTAGCTAAATGCGTGGCCAGCTGCTTCTCTATTTCACGCTCTGCTTTAGCGCGAGCGTTTTTGTCTTCCGGCAAAAACCTCCCCACCACGTCAGAGACAATGGGAAGAATAGACGGAAGCAAAGAAGCAATCATTCCACGGACTTCTTTATGTAGGCCGGACTATCATACACACGAAAGGAAATTTTATCTACTGGCCTCTAAACGTTCTAATCTCTTCTCCAGAGACCGGACAATGTGAAACAACCTTTCTTGACGTTCGTCCGTTCGAGCTTGAAACTCAGCAGATTCTTTAGTGGTCTGGCTGAGTTTTTCTGGTTGCAAAATACCCGTAACAACCGTCAATTTATTCTCAACGACTGTCACACGAGTTAGAAGTGCATCGACCCTGTCGGATTCGGTCTTTGCCGAAGCCTCAATCTTAGTGACATCGGAAAGTATGCCTTTTAATTGATTTTTTGCTACGCCCCAGGCAGTAGCCAGACTCGCGATTACACCCCCAAGAGTTAGTACCAGGCGATAATCATCCATCTATGCCCCTCAATAGACACCCTTTTCCTTCAAAATGAAGGCGGCAACGCCCACTGCGATGCCGGCGATTACAATCCAAAAGCTGTCAAGCAAAACGCCAACACCTAATACCCCAACACCAATCGCCGCATACGTTGACGGTTCGCGCATACGACCGATAACCCAATCTATACCCATGGATGTCTCCTAGTAATATTGTCTGACTTGCGGTTGGTACACAGGTTCCTCATCTTCATCGTCACTGTCAAGAC
>Ga0114906_1001311_pt1 | contig 13103 bp, 12 predicted proteins | sample MalvirDeepMed_M9_FD_89687 | JGI IMG/M metagenome (GOLD analysis project Ga0114906, IMG submission 89687) | Marine viral communities from the Global Malaspina Expedition - Malaspina viral metaG DeepMed_M9 | ecosystem: Environmental > Aquatic > Marine > Oceanic | place: Mediterranean Sea...
ATTCAAGGGGGGCAAGGGGGGAAATACACGCGCGTAAGATTACGTAAGCCTCCACAGATTTTTCTCCTGAATATTTACCACGGGTTTTCTTCAGGTTCCCCCACGGGAAGTCACCTGGCCCGTTTCTTGGGCTTCTTCGGCTTGGACATCTTCACCTTTTTCACCCGTAGAGGAGTCTTGATCTTAGTCTTGGAATGGGGAGCATGGATAGGCATAATACTTTATTTCTTGCGGGCTATAATTGCGAACAGTCTCACGGCTGACCAGATAGCCCACCGTTGGATCAGAAACATCAGGACAGCCACGATCATAACCAGGGCCGTCCAGATTCGACTTAGTGAGTTAGGTTGTTCCGCTGGATGCGGCAGGATCAGGAGTTGTTGAGCTTCGATTGCCTCCCGGAGCAGGTAGTCGGCCTTTCGCCTCTGGCCTGTCTTGTGGACGCACCAGTAGTCATGCAACCAGAAGGGCTCCTCGTTCAGACCGAAGGGTGGAAAGAAAGCCCACAGGATTCTAGGGATGTTCCCCAGGTTGCTCCTGAAGTCAGCCGGTACAGTATTGGTGGTCCCATCCTTCTCCAGATATTTGAGAGGTTTCAACAGTCGTCTCATCCGCAGGGGAGCCATGAAGAACTGAAGGATTGGATGTTTTAATTTAGGGGGAGGAAGAAGCTCATAGCTTAGTCGTGATCTGAACCCCCAGGGAGGATTAGGCATGGTGGTCTTTTTTAACTTTTTTTCGGTTCGGTGGTTTTTGTTGGTTTCGTCGGAGAGCGACAAAGGCTGTGCTGAAGTCCGCACAAAGCCACTCTTCAAAGATAGACAGCGGGTCATCATTTTCGATACCCATGGGCCACGCTTTAACGTGAATCAATTCATGAACCAACACTACTTCGGGATCGGTATCTGAATTCTTCTCCCAAGCTTCATCGGACAGGTCCAGCATATCAATCCACGCACGACGATATGGAAGCTGACATCTGCATTGACCCAGGAGGCCGTCCCCCACTTCCGTATTGAAGCTGAGGTTTACCTCCCACTCCCACAGTCGAAACCGTCCGATCCACCAGGGGAGAAGTTTACGGAGTTCAGCTTTGGTGGTAGCGGCAGTCGTTGCCATAGCTGCGTATCTTCCTACACACTAAGAATTCTTTATATTCTTAAAGGCAATCCTGGAGGGCTCTATTACATTGTAGGCTTCAGCCAACTGGTCTGCCAGGGCTTTTAAAGCGTCTGCCTGTTGTTGTAGGTGTCCAGCTTGCTTACGGTATGACAGGATACTGTCCTGGGTATTCGTCATGATTATATCCTGGGCAGCATCCGAAGACATACCATCGTCAACCACGGTTTGACCTGTGGTTTCAACGGGTGTTAGCTGTGGGGGTGGTTGTTTGTTTGTTTTTGGCATAGGCGACGCTTTGGGATTGGTAAACACCATAGTATATTACGGAATATTCTTCAATAGGGCTACAGCAGCATTACGTTCAGCTTTGGATGAGATTATGGTTCGCTTTAAGATTTCCTGATCGTCGATCCATTTATACAACGCTTGCTTGATATACGACGTATGAGCTTCGGGAGCTATTTTGGTATTCCATACTTCAACATAGGAAGCCTGTAAAGCCTCATCGGTTGAAATATCCAAAGGAGCCTCTGGGGAATCCAGGGCGGCTCTCCGGTTGTTTTCTTTGTTTACGATATGAAGCGCACCGTCTTTATCATCATCGGTGGAAAGATCGCTTATTGTGAGTGTAAATGTAGGCATTATTTTATCTTTATATTAATTTAGTTTAGCTTGGGTCTGTAGTTGAAACTGGAATCCATGCGGGGGTTCCATTCAATGAAATTTGAATATGATGAGTAACACTTCCTGAAGTTGTCAAAGTCGAAATCGCAGAAGTCGCATCACCATCTGCCGTCGCTTTGAAGTTTATAAAAGGTATATCCTCGGTCGTCTTGTCCATCTCTACGGATTTCGCGGTGCCGGGAAGAAGGATTAGATTACCTACACTTCCAGTGCCACCCGCTTGGGTTGCAACCGTGGCGTTCCCGCTGGTATCCATGGATAGCGAAAGACGTTCATAGTTTGTCAGGTTACCAAGATCCGAATAGACATTAAATGTCTGAGCACTACCGTCATTCCTCAACCCGAGGGTGTGATTGGCATCATGGTTGAGTTCGGCACTATTCCCTCCATTAAATTGCAAGGCAATATCACCAAGATCGAGTCGTGCCGCCGTCATCGTGATCATCGCTGATCCGTAGAACATCGCCGTAGTTCCATACCAATTGCCAAAGGAACTCGAAGCACTCGCTGGTGCAACCGTATTGGTCCCAATGGAGTTGAATATACCACCTTTGGATACCGTAGCTACAGAAGATCCACCTACCTGTAGATCAAGTAAGAGACTTGCAGCGGCAGAAGCCGTATCTGTTATGTTGGACTTTAATCCGACGAAGGTGTCACTCGCGTCATTCCAGGTAGCCGTGTGGCTAAGTCCAACTGCGGGATCTGTTAGAGCACCTTGGGTAATGACGCGGGCATTTGTATTTTCACTCCAGATGGTGTTTATTAGAATGCGACGTGCAGTAGAAGTGCCGTCATCAGCAGCCAGGTTTTCTGTCCCAGCCAGGGTTGCCAGGTTAGTGGCATCGCGAATTTTTAATCCAGCCATGTATCTTGTATGAGTTTAAGGGGTTATATCTTGTGAGTAAGTTGGTTTAGGGAAGCTCTAAATAATCGTCGTTAGACCACATAATCGTTTGACCATCACCGAATTGCCAGTCGTTAGAGATGAGTCCTCCAACGCACCAGTATTTAAGGTTATCAAAGTCAAAAGCTAAAGTGGATTTAACCGCCATTACCCGAGCTATACATCCGATAAATGAAGAGTAAACTATTGAAATCATTGGTTAATTGATATTACGGTGGACACCTATGTTTGAAGTGATAAAAGAAGGACGCCGTGGGACTTGACCAAGGGCTGTGTCCATGAAGCTTCTTAGTTCCTTGTCCAGTATTCGTTCTTTGCGACTGGCCATTTGATGATCTTCATCCTGAGAGATACGGTCGATCCAGTAGGCTACACCTTGGGACAGGGCATCTAAACGGTCATCTTGCCGCAAACTCCCACGGTCACTGGTGAGTCGAGACATCTGCCAGAACAATTGGTAATACAACTGGTGCTCCTTGTGATACCCCTTGGTTGACTCCTGGTCCTTTTGGATGACCTTGGGATCAACAACAAGACGATGTCGGTTGAGCACCGGTTCCAGGGTATCGATAATTCGTGACTCCTTCTGGGTGTGATGTCGAACCTCTTCGATGGTGACCGAATACCTTGGGATTTCATCGGCGGTCCCCTGGAATTGAACCGCTGTCAATATGGGTTTAAGCAGGGCCATGAACATACCGTCTCCGAAGTTCGACTCGATGATGAGTTCGTTGACCCGATTCCGTATAAGCACCCTCTTTAGTTCCAGTAGAGTGTTCTCGTCGTAACCTCCCATGAGCCCTCCGGCTTCGGGAACATACAGGAACCCGTTGAGCATCTTTACCACGGCATACCCGGTCTCATCCTTACCGCGCCCGGCGGGATCGATCGACATCACTGAGCCGGTGTAGGGGATGTGGTCGCCCATGGCCTTAAAGGGCCTGTAGTAGCGATCGCCTCGTAGTCCTACGCAGGAGATGATATCGGATGACCACTCCAGACTCAATTCACGGGCCCACACCAGCTTCTCTGGAGCCGTCTCTGAGTCCAGATCCATAACGATCAAGTCGGACAGTTTAAGTGGATACCGGTCGGAATCCGCCAGGGTGGTGTCGAGCATGTATTGTAGTTGAAACCAGGTTTTACCGTCGGCCTCACGCTCCAGTAGATCGATATCATCGAACCTTTCTGGATCTGTGGGCTGACCTACGAGTTCTGCCGTCCACTGCTTGCTCAGGAAGGGGGCCAGGCGTCCATCGTAGGCGTCTATGAGCTTTTCCGAGGGGTATCGGGCGGGCCACACCCTCTTATCGTATCCTCGGTCAGTTAGGACGTTGTACAGGGACTGCTCCGTGTGGGGTGTTCCCAGGTAGATGCAGTCGAAATTAGGTTTACCGATGGCATCGAACTCTCGAACAGCTTCGGATAGCTTGTCTCGGGCCTCCTGGGTAGCCGTGTTGTTGGGGGTCTCGATATCATCCGCAATTATTATGTCGGCTCTGGTCCCGGTGACTTGCCCGGTGATACCCACGGATTTCACCGAGGGATCTTTGGATTCCAAGGCGGGCAGCACATCGAATTCCAGCTTGCTTGACCGTTTGATCTTGGAGTGATCAGGAGGTTTCAGATGGGACAGAAGCTCCATGGAGTTAAGCAGTTGGAAACAAAAGGTGCTGAAGTCATTAGCCAAACTTTTACTGGCAGAGACGACCTCGATTTTTATTTGTGGGTTTTTCAGGAGTTGCCATAAGGCATAGGCTGCGGTGATCCAGCTTTTTCCCACCCCACGGAAAGCTTTGACTATCCTACGACGGGGCCCGTGTTGAAGGTAGCTGGCTATGTCGTATTGCACCGGGGTGGGATCAGGCAATCTCAGGTGCTTCCACACAAGGTACAGAAAGTTTCTGAAGTCCTTGAGTTGGGGGTCCATTAATTTTCAACGGCTACATCACCATCGTCATCGGCGAACGGAAGGACAGTTGCCAGGTTCGCCATTGGAGTCCCCTTCAGGAAGGGATGAGCAAGGTCGATGCGGTTATCCCGGAGCATCTCCCTGGCTTCTTTAATGACAGCGGCTGGACATTCATCCTCCTGGATGCGTTCAATCAGCTTTTTAACCGCCTCGGTGTGTAGTTCGATCAGCGCAGTTTCAAATTTATTCATTGGTGGTGGCTTACGCAGAATAATCAACAAGGGTCTTGGTTTTCACCACAGCACCGGCTTGGATTTTAATCATGATATCTCCATCATCACCTGCTCCGGTTCCATCACTCATCCAAATAACGAATTGACCCTCGGAGGGGTTGGCTGGATCGGATGACCGTTCATTGACCAGCAGGTAATCGTGAGTGCCTTTGAGTGAGTCCTGGATCTCCTGGGCTATATACAGGTCTTCTTTTTGGAGGTTATCAAGTTCCTGTTCTCGAATTCCTGATCCCTTGGTAAAAGCAATGGAGGAAGTCGCAATCGTATTAGGGGTGGTTCTAAAGATATGAATTCTAACCGACGTTCCGGGAGCGGTTCCGAACACCACCTTTTTTGTCGTCTCATTGATAGTATAGTTACCAGCACCGGCGGCATTCGTTTTCGTTACTTCATTTTCTTGAACCGTAACATGAGCTTGTTTGATATAATCAAAGGTGAGACTGAATTCGGTTTCGGAGTTGTCTCCGGTATAGTCGACGTATGATAGAGCCATTGTGAAATTTAAGGTTTATATGTGTAGTAATTCTAATATGTTGTAGAAAGCTGTTCTAATATTGAGGGTGGATTTTGTCCTCTGCGTAAATCATCCCTTGTTCTTTTTGTAACCATATAATTTTCATAAAAGTCAGGGTAGGCTTTGAAGGTTTGTTTTAAAGCCGCTCTGCGATAACGTCCTATAAGACTTCGTATTTGCTGGATACGTGGGCTGTCGAATCCCTCAAGAGTATCGGCATAACTAAGGCGTTTATAACTATTAGAACGGATTAATCGACCAAGAGCATTATGGAGATTTCGTCCACCAATTTTAACTGTACCATGACCCTCAAGCCAGTGATCGTAGGATGACCGGTTATCTTTGTTCCTGAATTCCAGCATATCAACAGATCCAGATAGTGTCGTAGATGGTAGACTGAATCCGTGTTGGAGAGCTGCTATTTCCTTCATTACCGGATCATTTTTTTCATGGCTGATAGCTATGGGGCTTACCCAATCAGGGATAGAAGCCCCACTGAATAAAGGAACAGAGGCTATGGTGGCATCCACGGGTTGCCCCAGAATGTTTCTCCGGGGTTCAAGACTTGTGGAAACCCCTGGCAGTCGGCCTTTCCAGGCATCAAAAACATTTCTAACTTCTCTAAGATATGTATCATCAGCCAAGGTTACTTTTGATTGGGCAATTAGATTGGGGATGTAGGATGCCGCTCTCATTCTAGCCCACCGGGCCATATATCGATCCGGTTCTCCAAAGGCGTCGATTACCTGACTAATACCTGACAGGTAGGATTTGTTGTGTATGTTTCGGGCTAAAGATATACCTATGGCAGAGCCGAAAGTCTTTAATGGCTCACTAAAGTGTTCTTCGGATCTGAAGTTTATTTCGCTCCAGTCAGCAACAAGCCCAAAGAATGTGGCAAAGGGATCAAGTCGTCTAAACGATACGTAGGTTCCATCATCGGTTTTGTAACTGTATGGCTGCCAACCAGTGGCTCTGAGGTTTTTTCGTTGGCCTTCATCTGCGGGTCCACCTCCGGTAATTTTTCCTTTGGCGTAAAGAGCACCCGCTCCTACCCATAGTGCAAATCCCATTGCTTGACGACCACGGGCTGAGGCTTGTATGAGGGCGTCCCCTGAATTCATGTCTGCAAAATGCCGTTGATACACACCTTGTATTAAGCGATTATTGGCAAAAAGAGGTGCTAAGAATGCGGTGCGTTGTCCGCCAAAGAATAATAAATTTGTGGGTGTGGTAACAAAGGGAACCATAAGTTGAACCATGGGATGCTTAGACGACATCTGCCGAACCCTTCTTGATATTCCACTAAGTCCTGTTGCTTCTGGGCCTGTACGAGTTGTAAAGGTTGCTTCTCCAGCTACTTCCCTACCATAATCAGCGGCTGCGGATGCGCCCCCAAAAACACCATGTTCTGGGTTGTAGTTTTCGTCCCGGTAGGATTTTATAAATTCATTTCTTTGAAGACCCTTGAGACCCTCTGCATCGGCTTTCTCAATGGCTTCACGTACGATTGCACCTTCGCTGTAAAGTTGTCCGCTAGTTCTAATCATCTGTTGCCAGCGTTCATTTACATATTTTCCAATATCCGCAGTATTTCTCATACCCGCATCTAAAGCTTGCTTATAGAGATGGGCTTTGGATGCGGATCTTCCGTTTAACTGTTTGTAGAATTCATCCGAGGCCATTAGAACCCTAGTAGGTAGGCGGATAAGATTACCAAGACCATTCGAAAGTTGGCCGAAGGGGCTATCAGGATCAAGGCCAAACATTTCACTACTAATACTCCCCTTATCTGCGGGGTTCCAAGTATCCATAATCGTACGATTTGGGTCTAGGATACTTTTCTTTTCCCTAAACGACCGTGCAGTCATCTTCAGGGCATCGTCTATAAAGTCCCACATGTAGGTGTAGCGCATGAGTGATGATCTGAAAGCATTATTATTACCCATTAATGCCGCACCGGCAGCAGCTTCAAAAGGCAAATACATAGCGGCTATGGTGTTACCAAACATGTTTACCATAAATGTTTTTGGACCTGATAATATGGAATTTATCCAAAATTCATTGTGAACTTTAAATATTTTTCCTCCAAGGGATACCTGGTTTCTAAGTAGAGAAACTAAACCCGCATTATTACCACCGGGCGCAGCAGCCAAATTCATCTTATAGACTTGTTCTTTAAGGTAATCAAGACCGCCCAATTCCTCAAGCATTTGGGCCCTTGTCGCTGGAGTTTCATAGCCAGAGATTTGTACATAAGCTTTATTGGAATTCAGCATTTGTCCCCCAAATCTTTTATAATTAAGGGATATCACTACTGCTTCATCAGCTTTTTGCATCATTTCAATAGCTTTAAGTATATCAGTTTCGGAGCCACTATTGGCAGCTTTTTTCACAGCGTTACCAAACACTGTTAACGTCTGCTTCATAAAATCATGGGCAACAAACTGGATTGCAGAAGCGTTCTTAACCGCTTTAAGATTTGCATTAAACAAGGTCACCGCTTCTTCATGCGATATGTTGAAGATTTCCTCCTTTTCTTTAAGATACATGTCTCTTAGGGTTGGAAACCAACTTTGTGATTCAATTTTTCCGTGCTGCTCTACTAGAATCATCGCACGCTGGTATATCACTTGTTGCATTTGCGGCGTTGTAGAAAGAGTTTCAAGGTTAATTTCTTCGCCCACCTGTAGATCAGGATTGAATGACGTTCCATCTCTCTTCGCCTTAAGTCTATCCGCTACATAATCTTTAAAACGTAACTCTGGAACGGGATCTTTAGGAAGATCGGATGATCCAGGAGGCTCCCCTCCGGTTTCTCGCCATTCTTGGTTCAGTTCAGCGGTTGTTTTTGGTTCCTTTGCGCCTTTACCTGCGGCATCGGCTGCGGCACCTACAACATCAAATGCGGCTTCATCTGCGGCACCTACAACATCAACTGCGGCTTCATCGGGTCGTTGGTATGGGATTTCTTTACCCCCGATTTTAAGCCCCCCGGGCCCGAGCGGTTTAAAAGTAACTGTAGTCGTAGCACCCGCCTCCTTCAATATGGTAAGCACATCAGAAGGATCGTTTGTCTCTAATGCCAAATCGATGATACTTTTTTCCCTGAAATCAGCCGTGAGGGCCCTCATAGTCTCTTCATGGGTTCCACCATTGTATTTGACCTTGACGCCTCTGCTCACACCTCTAATAGCCAAATACAAGCCATCAGCTATAGCACCTAGCCCAATACCTTCGAGAGCGTTCTTCCACCGGCCCAAGAGTTCAGGGTCTTCTGGATCAGCAGCCAGAAATTCCGTGATTGGATTATGTAATGCTGGAACACTTTCTATCAAATTTGCTAATCGTGCCTCGTTACCATCAAATACCGTAAAGTCACTGAAAGCCCCGGCTGTAGCGGCGTTTGTCAGTTCTAACATTCTCGGTCTCCGTTGGAAGTACTTTGCAGCTCCAAAGGCTTTGCCCATTCGTCCAGCTACCTGTAACCCTTTAAATGCCGGAATAAAACCCACCACAAACTGACTGATACTTTCAACAGCCCTCGCAAATTTTGTCCTGGATTCTCCAAGTGGATTGTTTTCCCAATCTGGCAAATAATCATCACCTGTTACGTGATCTATTAAATTCCATGCACCTTGTAACGAACCAAGAGCCCCACGGAAGGGCGCGTAAAACGAATCCATTAACCAATGTTGGTCTTCTCTAATATTTTCAGCTCTCTTACCCGCTCCTTGTAAGGAAGTCCTTTCTATAATATCGTGATAATCATCAATAGTTTCAGGAGACTCAGGACGTTGAGTAAGTGTTGGCATGTTTTTTATAATATATATTATTTTTGATGTTTATTCTCTTTCTGCGCGATCCTCGGCCAGCTTTCGTGCTCTCTCCTCGCGATCCTCGGCCATCCTTCGTGCTCTCTCCTCGCGATCCGCCGCCATCCTTTCATCAGCAGTCATCTTCTTAGGAGACTCTACAGTTTTCTCACGGACCAGGTTGGGCTCTACTACAGCCTTTTTATTCTCATCAGAAGTGATCTGTTCACCACTAATATCAACATCTTTTTCAGCATCAGGTTTTGCCGATTCTATTATGGTATTTAAAACTTCCGTATTCCTATCTGAAACGTCTCCTCTATTGAACCATCTGTGCCGCAAGGGGTTGTCAGCTTGGGGACTCCACTCGCGAACCTGTTGAGGGAGCTGGGATTCGATTAATGCATCTCTCAAAAGTCTTCGGCTAGAGGGTTCACCGGTCAAAGCGACCTGAGCATACCTATTAATAAGGCTAGTAGAGGTCCGCCCCAATAATAGGCTGCGAGATTTCGGATCTCTAATTTCAGGTAAGTATTGTTCACGAATTTCTCTATCCAACTGGACTCTTTGTAAAATAGCAGCCGATTGATCAAGAAAGAAACTACCTGGAGTCATATTAGGCCACTTGTCCGCATCGTAAAATTTCATGTAAATTTCACCAAATTCTTTGGTCGTCACTCCGTTGTTAAAAGCCTCTAGTAACGCTGCTTGGTTTATAAAAAGTGGAATATTTTTATAGTTTATATCTTCTACATTAAAATATATACCCTCATTGGTTATTCCCTCCATTAATTCTTTATAGGTGAAACCGCTATAAGACTTAACTAGAATGTAATACGACTTAAAACTTTCTGCCAGTCTCCATTTCTCATCACCTGGAAGTGTCCCCGTTCTGATTTTCATGCCATTTGCCAAGGCTTGTAGGTTTGAGGCGTAGTTTGGACCATCTTTGTCTAAAGGATTAAAACCTGACAAAATTAAACGAAGCTCCCTAAAGCCGTAGCTATTCCAGAGACCTCTCTTAATAACAAGTGCGTTTTCTACGGAATTGGCATAGGCTAACGTCCGCTCAGTTTTGCTGTCATCTGCTTTCTTAATCCCATCATATTTTATTTTTGAATCAAAAGCAGCTATAGCATCGGCTTTTGCCGTGTCCTTTAGATCATTCAGTATTGATCTTATATGTGCCTTTGCGTCTTCTCTTATAGTTTCAACACCCTCCTCTGAGACGACCGTTATTTCTTTTGCAATAAGCCTTACTAAACGTTCTCTATAATCGGAGGTAAACCCTTTCGCCAATGCCCTTTTCTCAGGTTCAGTGAATGTAGAAAAGTAAAGCTGTACATTTGACTGATCTGCGAACATCGAACCCAATTGAAATTGGCCTGTTCTGTCCCCCCGAGAATTTGTTTCGTGGAAACCTTCCGTTTCTAACTCAAACAATTCCTCACTTGAGGCATAAAACGCTCCGCTTTTAACATTATTCGCCCATTCCCTCTGCTTGTTTGCGAATTCAGGTTCTATTAGACCTAATGGTTCGTTGATCTCTACTAGCCTTATTACTTCTTCCCAGTCCAAAGAAGCCCTTGCGTTGTATATTGCGGTTACAACGTCCCGCTCAGTCTTTTTAGTCAGATTTTTACGCAAGTGAGCCCTTGTGGCTTCTATCCGTACAGGGCTTTCGGTACTACCCGCCAGCTCGTAGTCTATTTGCTGTAGGGTAATTGTTCCGCCATACCTATTTAATATTGTTGCAGCATCTATTCTTCCATATTCTCGATCATTGTTTGCTTGTTCAAATATCTCGTCGTCTGTGGTATTGGGATCTTTAGGTATTTGATAGTAAACACTCAACATTGCATCCTTGAACACTTGCGTATCCCCAAGACGGCCTTTACCAATAAGAATATCCTTCCACAATTCTATTAGATCATGTACTTCATCAATATTTTCCTCTGTAGCTTTACCTCCTTTAATCAACAAATGCAAAGCATACTGTTTTAGGTTTTTAGATAACTCTCCAGCGATTTGTCCCCTACCCATTTCATTTGAATAAGATCCTTCTCCAGGGTTATCAAGAGGGTGTCCATATAGATGTTTATTTATCTCTATATGAAAATTCTCTGTTTTATTTGGATCTGAGGAATTTCTAAATATATCAATTATTTCTCCAGTTTTGTCCCTTCGGGTATTATCATGGAAAAGGTCTCTCAGTTTTATGTTTTCCTCATCTACCCTTCTATTGAATAACTGGCTTTCCTGCTGAAAAGCACTTAAGAAACCCCTATCAACATTTTTACTGTTTATTGTGAGTGATTCATACGCCGACTGGTAGACCTCGTTGATAACATCTTCTCGGGAAGTTTTGGGATTATCACCCAAAGTTTCGTAAAACCTCTCCTTAAACCCGGCTTTAAAACTAGCTCTTGCATGTAGTTCTCCATACCTCGTTTCGGCTCCTATTCTAACCCACGGTAGTTTTCTTTGCTTAACGCCCCTAAACTTCAATTCGGCATGAAGATCGTCCATAGTAGCCCTTGCACCAAGTTTTTCGGCAATCAAGGCTCCCTGAACCATTCCCTCTTCCGATAGTCTCTCTTGAGTTTTAAGAGACACATTACGCAAAACTTGATTTAACGGACCAAGAGCGCGGGCCAACTGAATAAGCTTGTTCTCTCCGGTAGACGGGGGTGTTGCACCAATAGGAACTGACCTTGGTCTAGCTGTGGGTTGAAGCCCTCTAGCTGCCCCACCAAGAGGTTGGTCGGTTTGTTGTCTGAGTTTTGCCATTAGGGTGTTTTTTTACCTATTAATAAGAAATTCGCGATACCCCACTTTGTGTAATATTGCCTCTTTGGTTTATAATTTTAGGAACCGCTTTAGCAGCCGCTTTATCAGCTCTTCTTTGTACAAATGCCGGATGATCGTACATTGTTGACGCAGCACCAATGATCGCTCCACCAATCGACAAACCGGTGGCAAGTCTACTTGGTCGGTTCACAGGAGCATTGATTCTCAGAGTCTGGTAGTTAAGCCCCTGGCGAATAGAATCAATTTCAGAATCAGCTCCCATATCCAATAGTTCAGATTGTCTGAGGTTTGCTTCAAAGTATCGACCCTCTTGCATACTAAATTCCTGCAGCAACGCATCCACAGAAGACCCGGTAATACCGGCTTCTCCCGCACTAACCCTGGCTGTAGCTCGGGCTTCAGCATTAGCTATACGAGCTTTTTCTGAATCTCGGGCAAAGGACTCATGTTCCTGGGCTTGCCGTTGTCTAACCGCAGATTGTTGATCGGCTGCAACTGCTTGAGCGGCTCCGGTCAGCTGCTGTTGATAAGCCAGCGTTTGATTGGCTGCTTCCTGTTGGCCTTGATGTCTAGCTACAGATCCGGCTACTTGCAATCCGCCAGAAACCACCCCCATAACTATTGGTGCTATAACTGGATCACACATATTTTATATTCGGGTTTTAAGAAATTCGTAAAAGTTTATACCACTCACAAGATGCTGACCAATGAACTTGAAACCAAGCCACTTTAGCCAACGAAGATGAAGGGTGTTTCGACTATCAATGGAATTTAATAACACATCATACTTATCATCAAACAACCGGCTTACCCAGTAAGCCGAATTTCGGACAAAATCATAAACTATCTTTTCGATTTCTGATGAACCAACCATCCACACAGCACCCACGGGACTCCCGTACCAATGAGGGACTGTTCCAAGGATACATATTATTCGATTGCCGTCGGGTGACTCCAAAGTGTAACTGGGAGAGGAGGATTCAATGCCTCTTTCAAGCACCTTCTGGATGTTAGTCGAGGGTCCACGAATCGTTAGACACTCCCG
>Ga0114906_1001314_pt1 | contig 13096 bp, 13 predicted proteins | sample MalvirDeepMed_M9_FD_89687 | JGI IMG/M metagenome (GOLD analysis project Ga0114906, IMG submission 89687) | Marine viral communities from the Global Malaspina Expedition - Malaspina viral metaG DeepMed_M9 | ecosystem: Environmental > Aquatic > Marine > Oceanic | place: Mediterranean Sea...
GGAAATCAAGATGCATATGTGAATATAAAATGTTTCAAAATAGCATCAGGCGTATAATCTATGTCTAATAATTCGGTTATTGCAATAGAATGAAAGGGTAAAGAGAATAATCTATAACCACCAAAATTATATAACCAATCATAATATGCTTGAGTAAATTTTACCAAGTAATTTGTTGGACTAGACGATTCACTTCTCCGTAAGATGTATCTTGGGAATAAATGCCGAATATCGATGTATTGGTTTGATGCTTGATCTTCCAGCCTATCAATTTTTTCCCCCACCAAAATCATTTGATAAAATTCATTCTTGGAGGGTTGTTTGAATGGAATACCGTTAATAAACATCTATTATATCAAATTCCTATACATCATACTCTTACAAAATTAAAATCTAAAATTGCTTTTGAAATGATATGTTTATCTGCTACAACTACAGAATTTAATGGCACCACTGTAACATAAAAATCCACGGCAGCAACACCATCATCTATTTTTAGAGTTCCTTTTCCTGGATAAAACTCACCAACATTTGGAACACGACTTATTGTATTATTTTCGTTTTGATAAAATGCTTCTACTTTTTGTTTTCCATATCTATCCGAACCACCATAAGTTCTAATTCTCACCAATTGGCCAGCAGGAATATCATAATCGCTAGTAATTCTTGGCCCTGCAACAAATTCAGAAGAACTAACACTGCTTGGTTTTAATTCATTTCCAAAATTAACCTTTACCGAACCATATTGTGGTCCTAACACTTTACCCCTAATTTTTAATGAAAAGGTGCTTTGATCAGTATAAACAGCAGAGTCCCCAACAGAATTAATAGCACCAGAAATCTCAGATGTGCTAAATGTGTTGTTAAATTTTAGTGGATATTTTTCTGTCATCTTTTCTAATATTCTGTTCATTATTTGTTCCCTTGAAAGAACGGTTCTCATGGGATCCCAACCAAGCATTCCAGCAACAACAACTTCAATTTGTTGGGGGTTTACAAATTCTGGCAAAATTGTAACACAGGTTTTCTCCTTTAACAGAGTTACTACACTTTCTGCAAGAACTGCCAAATCTACTGCATTATCTTCATTAACAGAAACAAAAACTCTACCATACATTGGGGGTGTCATTTCTTCACCACCCCACACATTAAATACGGATAGTGGGTCATCAGAATTGTCCCCATATCCATGCCTTGCCAGCAATGCTCTACAATCCTCTACAGTTACTGCTCTATCTTGTGCGGCAAACCATTTTGGTGCAAAGAATCTAATAGATTCTAAATTTGGTTCGTCTGCACCACCAGAAGACATTGACAGCGTATCAGTTTCACCTTCTGCGGCAAGTCCTTGAACTCTAAAACTTCCTACTCCGTTTCCTGCATTGCCGTTGGTTTTTAAATATGATACCCGTACTAAATCATTTGGCCCTATTTGCTTTCCTACTTGTACAGTAGTGTTGATTCCAACATTTCCACCAAACACAATAAAGAATCCCAATTCACTTCTTTCCAACCAATACACACTACTTGTATCATTCAAACCAGATTGTATGTTATCTGCTCTTGCCCATGGGTCCCAACTATGGGCCCCATCTACTTTTACTTCTATGGTAATCGTAGAAATATCGATTTCTAATCCGTGCAAAAATCCCTTTTGTGTTTTTCTATCGACTGATAACGGAATTTCTTGAGTTAAACTTTTCCCCTCATAAATCTCTACAATTGCTTCTCCGTCAAGATTTAATGCATAATCATTAACTGTATAGAAAGAGTATGCTGTTCCTACCTCATTTCTTCCAGAAAATCTGGTGTATTTGTTAAGTGGTGTCCCTATTTCTCCGCCGTGACGAACTTTTACTCTTGCTTTTGCAGATATCTTGCTGGGTATTACATACCCTAATGGTTTAACTAGTGATATTAATGACGATAGTCTTTGTGCTGAATCTAGGAACATTTCACTGGCAACCATATTTGAATAGTGACCATAATACATTGTGTTGTATGCTAGAATATCAAGAAGTACTTGAATCGCTGAACCTGCATATTCAAAATCCTTTAAAGTGTCTTGAGTTTTAAGAAACTCTGTAATACTACCTTTAACAGAAGCAAAATCTAAACTTCCAAGATTTACATTTGGTTGTACCATATTATCTTACCTTTTTTATCCCGATTTCTATTGCATCTTCAACTACTCTACTAGATGATCCCCTTACCAAAAAATATGAAATATAAACATATAATTGATGTGTGTCTGATACTATTGCCTTTGCGGCCGATTCTGAATGGGCTGGATTAATATCAATTCCTTCGTAAAACGGAACATCTCCTAAATATATCTCTTCAACTTCAACTCTTGGTTCATATCTTTCTATACTTTTTCTTATTTCCATTTGAGTGTTTATACTGTCTACATAATTAAAATTATCAAATAAAGAATCTTCAATCCTTGTTCCAAAATCCACATTAAATGGTTTTTCCCCACGAATTGTGAGTATTATATTAATGAGAGATTGTCGTACAGAATGAACATCTCTCATGATTGCTACATCATTAGTAAATTTGTTTTTATTTAAATCTATATTTATGTCGGTGTTTGCACTTACAATGGCCATTTATTGTTCTCCGTGTGGGTTTAATGCTATTCTGATATTGTATGTATAAAGACCAGTGACGCATTTATTATGATATTATTTTATAAGTTAATCTAAAGGGGATTCGCCGCAGTCGTTGGGGTCTGTCACTTGAGTATCTCGTACAGCAGTAACAATCATACCCGCCGCAAACGGAGTGGCGCCCATATTGTGCATTATTGTTTGAACCAACCACCTACCACCAAACTTTTTTTCTTTTCTGGACTCCGCTTCTGGGTCTTTTATGTAAATAAACATACCAGGCCTCAAAGTATAATCCGGCATTATGTATACTTTTATCTGTTGTGAACGAAGGAGGGACATCTGTGCATTTCTTATTAGTGGTTGGTTGGGTTCTGTATCCCAGAATGTTGAATAGGTTCTTGTAAGTTTAAGATAGTCGCCAAACCTTTTCCCAACACAGGGACAATTGCAACTACTTGGATGCTTTAAATCTTTCCACAAACACCCCAACCAATCCTCACCACCGTCATCCTTAAATGCTTCTTTAATCAACTCACATTCTTTAATAGATTCTTCTGCTTCTATGACTTCTTTTTCTGTGGGTTCTTTCATGTCGTCAGGAGAAACAGACCACACAGGTGCATTTCCTTCTTCATCTTCACCGTGAATTTCTTTGTTTATTCTTTCTAATTGTTCTTCTGAATCTGGTTTTAATTCTTGACAAGGACAATTACACAAATCATCATCTTCTGGACAATCACTATTGTCTACTGGACCGTCTGGATTTGCACACGGATATTCATCCCACACACCACCATGTGCATGAGTTATTTTTCTACTATGAACATATGCGGTGTTTGCAAATTCTGTTAGTTTTGATATTAGTTGTACTTTTTTCATATGAGTCTCTTTATATTATTTATATGCTTCTAGACCTACCCTCCGTAACAGCCAGGGATATCTGGGCATTCTTCGTTATGACAGCAACAATAACAAATATAGCACTGACCGTAGTCATCAGGATCATCGCCCTCATCACACGGCACAGGTCCATCACAATTCCAGTCGCAATAATAGAATATACCGTCTGGACTTGCACAACCACAACCACCAGTTGGGCAGGAATAACAATCACCAAAAGCAGAACAGCACAGTCCAGATGCACAGTCGTCATCATTCTCACAGGGTGGGTCTGGTGGGTCTGGGTCACAAGAAACACATTCACCGCCTTCACAACACTTTGCCTGTGGACAATCACCATCATTCTCACAGGGTGGGTCTGGTGGGTCTGGCGGGTCAACGCATTCACCGTCTTCACATTCTTGTTCTCCCGGGCATTCACCATCAACATTACATTCTGGACAATCATATGTGCAAGAACCATTCTTACAACATTGATTGCCATCACACTGCAAATCATTGTCACATTCATCTTGACATTGGATGCAACACCCAAATTGGCAACATCGATTTGTTGGGCAATCAGCAGATTCTTCGCATTCGGGAACACATGTGCCACCTTCACAACTATAACAAGGTGGACACGAAACATCTGGACCACATTCAGGTTCTTCTGGACAATCTTCTTCACAGTCATAACTTTCACAGGTTTCACCTATGTGCCATATTCCATCACCGTCTGTTTCTTCACAACATTCCCATTCAGCAATTGAATCTAAACACTGACAATCACAAGACGCACCTGTTACACAATTACCAAAATCAGAACAAACATCACCATCTTCTGGACAGTCCGAATCGACGGTACATTCGTCTGTAGGACCAAAAACACAACAATCTTCAAATTCTCCACAAGTGGTATGGATTCCCCACCAATTTCCAAATTTACATTCAGCAAACATCACTTCTTCACAGCCAGTAAATATCCACCCTTCACCGTATACATATTCATGTTGGCAACACGCACCAAGTGTTGTGTCAAGAAGATGTACCCCCTGGCAATCATATCCGCCACAGGGATAATAAGGACTACATGTTAAATAATCTGGAATTAAATCGGAATCGCATGAATCACCGCAACCCATACACCAGGCACTCCACGGAACACAACGACACTGAGAGTAGCAACCTGAAGGATAATTGTCTGTATTAATCTCGCAATGACATTGCCCTTCAATATAGCACAAATCCGTAAATTGACATTCAAACGGGCAGCCATATCCATGTGTGCAATTACTTTGTGAATAATTATCGCCCGAGTCACATAACTCGTCACCAACTACGCCGTTACAATCCCAACAACGCTTACAGTCCCATTCCGAGTTCCCACATGCCAGCATGCCTATGGGTTGATCGGGCCATGGAGTGTACGGTGCCCTTACATCTCTACAACAAAAATCCCCTGCACAATCCCCATCTGCCTCACATTTATGGCCCCACGGAACACCACAATCTCCTCCACCACCATCACCGCCGTCACCACCATCACTGCCGTCACCACCATCATCGTCACCTTGTGGTGTTACTACACAAGTGCAACATGATCCCAATAATTCTTCAACTTCGCAAGGTTCAATGAACACCATCTCTATTCTCCTCCACCCATATCAGAACATGTAGGACAACACCAATCTCCTGCGGTATTATTGTTGCTGTTATCACATCCCAAACATCTTCCTTGCCACTTACCAATTAATTTGGAACACTGCCAAGCATTCATATCCTCACAAGTACCGTCTGGAAAACAACATGCGGCAATAGAAAGACATTCATTATCTTCATAATCTGGACCCATATTATCCCAAAACATAGGACCTTCACATTCGACTGGTTCGTATGGTTCATCTTCATCTACAAGAAATTCTTCACATAAAAATTTCCAAAAGTCATTGTTACAACTTTTCAGTTTAAGTTCTTGTGGTGTTATTCCCATTTCGCCTGCTTCAACTGCATACATGTCTAATCCTTTTTGTGTGGCAGTCATTCCCCACACATCACTATCATAAACTACGATAACCCCACCTTTACCATTTTCTTTATATACAATTGTACAATCCTTACTATCGCAACTACCAACCAATGACTTTCCTTTATTGATAGGAATTAATCCATATGCATTTACAGTGTAAACTGAAAAGGGTAATTTTCCACCTGTTGAACCTTCTGGTTCTTTCTTAAACGGTTTTAGGGTTTTTTGGCAACACGGTTTAATGCCAACGATATCTCCACCCTCATCATAAATAATTTCATTCTCATTTATACGTTCACTATTAAATTCAAAAAATTCTTCTGGTCCTGTAATTCCTTCTGGACCGAATTCCCCAGTAGAACCGTCAGCACAAAACTCAGCAAATAATTTTAATCTATCTGATACTGTTGCACCAGAAACATTTTCGTCTGGATATTCGCCAAATACATCTTCAACATCACAAGGAATATTACAGCCAGTAGATGTATAAAATGGTTCTAGTTTATTAAATTTTAAAGAGCCCGAAAGACACATTGCGTCTTCACCCATAACAACTAACTTACCACCAGACTGTACCCATTCTCTTGTCCATTGCCAATTTCCAAAGTCTTCATCGTTTTCTGGAGGAACGGTTGCAATTTTCTTACCGCAATGAATACCCTGTTGGTGATAATTTCCAACATTACCAACGAATGCAATTGTATGACAACCAATGTTTTCTTCTGTACAATGCATAGTACAATCGCCCTTTGGGACGAGTGGACTTTCCCATCCTTCTATCCATTCTCCAAACACTTGCGGAGACCATGGAAGGAATCCCATAGGAGATGCAAACTGATAGTAATGTGGTGGAATCATTGGCGGCCTACAGTCACCATATTCATCACATACTACATTAGACCAGCAAGGTTCTCCTATAAATAAATAATCTTGCTCTCCAAGCATACGAGCAAGGGGTTCATAGCCAGCATAAGTATATGTTGATTCTCCTATTGCACAAACGGGGCAATTTCCACTTGTATTTTCGTATAAAAATTCATTACCATTACAAGGTTTATCACCACATCCACAACAACATGTTCTATGTGTACTCATTATTATTCAATACAGCCGCATAACCCATCATGTGCATTCGGAACATCAAAGAAGAAAATTTCTTCTGGTCCAAGATTTTCACTTTCACCATTTTCACCTTCACCATTTTCACCTTCACCATTTTCACCTTCACCTTCGGCCTCACCTTCTTCTAATTCGCTCCCTGCTGGAACAATACAGTCTAGCATATAAGCAGGAAGTCTATACATTTGCACCACATGTTTATGGAAGTGTATAGTTTCTTCGTGGTCGTCTGCACATGGGTCTTCACCAACTTTAAAGTAACCACCGACTGGCATCATTTGATATGCTTCTGGATAATCATTGAAGTCATCGTCTGCAACATTTACTCCTGGTCCTACATATACATCATCACCTTCTTTTGTGTTCAACAATTCATTAATGTTATACGCTCCGTTTGTCCAACCACCAAGAGTGGATGCTTCTTCTTCACCTTCTTCTTCTTCACCTTCTTCTTCACCTTCTTCACCTTCTTCACCTTCTTCACCTTCGCCTGTGTCCATAAAGTGTTTCCCTTCTAATCCGCCAGGCACCACAACAACAGAAAGTGGGGCATCTTCACTTGATAAGATTTCAGGTTCTTCTCCTTCTTCCCCACAAATATCGTTGACAGCGGCCGTGGGCCATATCTCAACTTCTCTCCAAGAGTATTCATATATTCCTCCTCTATTTGGAGTTCCACCATCATCAGATATTAAAGCCGCATCGTCAATCACTGCAAGGAATTGCTTTTTAATGTCTTGCTTATCACAACATATTGAATGTCTATAAACATTCCATTTTTCTTTTAAGTTTTTGATTCGTAGAAATTCTTTGTAATTCTCTTCCGATGGTTTTATAATTTTATTATATAATTTTTCCAAGTCTGTGGCATGCAAATTAGTCTGGTCGTTCATTGTTTGCCAATATATACTGTTACCTCTGCCGTACCTTCCCCTATCTTGCGACCTACTTGAAATAAAATCATATGGTTTGGGGTTTGGGTCGTTTAAATAGGGAGAAAAGTATCCATAAATTTCACTATTGTGTCTATATTCTCTATTGTTCTGTGGTTCTTTTTTGTCGATATCTGTTTTAATATCATCTGGAATAATTTTAAATTCTTCTATTGTATTCCATTCCTCCCAATCTCTGTGATAATCATAATCAATAACTTTAGATGGGTGCTTAGAAGAAGAATCGAGATAATCCACATAGGGGTCTGAATAATTTGGTTCAATGCGTTCATAGTAAGAAGAATATACCCCATCTTGCCAAAATCCAATATGGTCATATCCAGTACTTTCCTTCAGATACAAAATTTTAGGGTCTCCCTTTTCTTCCAGAAACTCCGACATAGACACACCATCACTCCTTTGATAGACATGCGGTGTAGTAAGGTCTGGCGCTCCTTCTGATGATTTTGGCATTTTTGTATCTGCAATCATTTTATTAACTGACTTGAAATGATATCCATCCCAATCTGCCCAAAACATAAAATTGCTATGCTTCATGTCTTCGGTTATAGAATTTTCTGCTAGATTTGTCATCGTATTCATTAATGACATTGTATTTGTTGATTTTCCCCACGGATATAGGTTTGGATGGGATTTTAACCAAATTGAATTGTGGGTGGTTTCAATTTCCATCGGTTTTTGTGCTTTACTATACTTTTCTATTGCACCTGGATTGAAATACTTATCTGCTAATTCACTGACTAAATCTTTTAGGTCTTCTTTACCACCTTCTCCTTCGGCCGCACCTTCCCCCGCTTCGCCACCTAGATTTCCTTTTGCAATTTTCAGAAAACGGTCTTCTCCCGCAAATCCAGCCTTTTCTTGCCAGTCTGGAATATCAAGATACATCGGTTCACAAGAAACAAAATGAATTTTCCACTGAACCTTTTTAGACGAACCCCCATAAGAACTATCACTTGTAGCGGCATTGGCTACTTTATGAATATCATTGACACAAAATTCTAATTTATGTTTGGAATTTGGGATAGTCAAATTTTCTATTTCTATATAAACGGTTTCGTCATGGCCAGTAACTACAAATTTATCCATGAAATCGCCCAGTTCTTTTACCAGCATATTTCCCATTACGGAAGGAGATAATATAGTTTCTTCTATTGTTAAATCTAATAAAAATGTTCCAACCTTATCATCACACCCCACAAGACAAAATTCTTCATCACAGGATATCTTTTTAATGATAAGTTTGGAGATGGATGCTTCAAACCCCATTGCATGTGTCATTTGGCCCATAATCAATTTCTCCTAACCGTTGAGGGTTATATATTTTGTTGTTCCTGGAGGAACAGCACTAATAATGAGTGTATTAAATTCTTTAACAATTTCTCTTACTACACTAGGTTTAACAAGTTTAATCACTCTTCTGTCATCATTACCACGAATAAGGTTTGCACCTTCACTTACCGTTTTAATATAAGTTGGAAGAGGATTTTCATCCACAATATACTTGTACAATATGCAAGAGGTATATCCACAGAGATTTTGACCTACACTTAAATAAAAGTCTCCACTCGCTCCTTCTCCGTTTGGAACGGAGTATGGATTTAATGTATTTTCCTTATATTCAAATTGTTTTACTCCACCTTTAATGGTATCTCTTCTACGAATAATTCCAAAAGTAGAGCCTGCTGTTGCACAATATGGTCCAGTTCCACATACATTTCCTCCGAACTCCGCGGCGCACTCATATCCGACTATCGCGCATCCTGTAGAACCAACAGACTGTCTTGCACAAGCAGTATATCCAAACCCATCAATTTTTACAAAGTCATCGTCAAATCGTCTGTAAATATAGAATTCCTCGTTCTCATCAAGTTGTGTTTCGCTTGCTTTTTGGTTCTTCACATTAAACTTATGTAAAAAAGAATCATAACTATCAATCACACCATATGTGTTTATATCTATCGAACCTTCGGCAGTTACATCTCTCTTTACTATGATATCGTCCTTTTGGATATCAAGTGTTTCCATTGTGTAATAACTATACCCATCCAAAAAATCATCAAACAGTTTACTGAGGTCGGTGACACTTTTTGGCCATTCGTTTTCCTTGTCTAAAATATTATTTACTAGCAAAACGATCCACCAAAGTGATGCATCATCGTATGCCTCAAAGGCAATCCTCTCTGGAGTATCTCCATCATTGATGGTATAGAATTTATAATTCTCTCCATTTGCTATGGTTTCTTCTGTGAGTGAAACTCTACGAAAGATATCTTGCATTTCTCTGGTAAATGTTCCGTCTTCATTTACGAAATCATATTCTATTTTTGGAAAGTTTTCAAACATTATTTTATCTCACTTATAGTGCTGATGCCGCGCCTTGTGAGCCTTTAAAGAACTTATTATCTTCGTCTTGGGCCCAACTATATGGTATAATAGCATCCCACTTTTGATTGGCAAGTGCTTGGTCTACTTCTAGGAAACTGAGTTTTAATATAGTTACAAGTGGCCACCCATCTTGGGTCGGAACTTGTATAGAATCTGTTGCAGATGTGGGAGATATTGATACATTTACAAGAACAGAAGTAAATGGGTCCATATTCCATCTCCACAAATTATGCCCTGCATTACTTACGCTTGGATGGTTTAGGTTTTCCCCTCGCCGGCGGGTGGTCGTGGTGAAATACCAAGGACTCTTACCCTCCCAAACTCGACTAAAATCCCAATGTGATTCCATATCAAGTGCATCATACGGGTCTACTTTTCTATCAAATTGTGGTCTGGGGGCGGCACCAACACTTGGAACATATGATATAGTCCACATTGGTGGAGGCATGACAATATTATCTGCAACCCTGAAGCCTGGGGACATTTTTGGATATACAGATGCTTGAAATGATCTGCAAATTTCTGCTATTTCTTTTCCTTCTTTTTCAGCACCAGAACGATTTATCAAACTATATGTGTAGTGTCTTTGTCTTAATACTGGTCCTTTATATCCAGCGTTACTTACTTCCATATTCATAGTCTGAACCTTATACCAGAAATCCAGCCCATCATAAATATCCCCAAAGAAATCAACTGCCATGTCAAATGCGCCTGTATCAGAATCAGTACGATTGAGCCAATCATTACTGTTATTGGTGGACCAGGTTGATGTTTCGTTTGCAACGCTATTCACATATGGCAGAGTTATATTGTGGACTCCACCCTTAGTTCGGACGCCTCCCTGAGTCCCAGTCGATGCATTACCACTTACAAGCGCAGACCTATTATCCACATATAACTCAAATTCTTGAGCATAGAAGTTTAAAAACCCACCAATTTCTCCGGGTACTATGTTTGCAGATTGTGGCCACTGTGCGTCTGTCATTTATGGATTTCCTTCAAAGTTTATATTTCTCGACAATATATTTATACATATCGCCTATAAGAGTCTAAACTATATATGGCATATAAAACAAAATATAAAATAAACAATAAAGAGAAATATATTGGAAACCCATCAAATATCATTTGTCGATCTTTATGGGAAAGAAGGGTATGTAAATATCTTGATGAAAATGTGAATATTTTAAAATGGGGAAGTGAAGAATTATCAATACCATATTATTCTCCCATCGACAATAAAAAACACAAATATTTTCCAGATTTCATCGTAGAGATGAAAAACAAAAATGGAAGCACCAAAATGGTTATAATTGAAGTAAAACCAAAGAAACAAACACAACCACCAAAAAAGCCAAAAAGAAAGACAAAAAATTATATAAACGAGTGTGTCACATACACAGTAAATGAAGCAAAATGGGATGCCGCTAATAAATTTTGTAAAAATAGAGATTGGGACTTTATAATTCTAACAGAAGACGATATTCTCGTATAAATACCTATATGGCAACAAAGAGTAATATTTTATGAACATTTCAGCATTCAGAAGCCTATACAGACGGGGTTTTGCTAGCGCAGCCAGATATTCTGTTCAATATGGTGAGACAGAATTGTATCCAGAGTCAATAACCCTTCCCTCTAAGTCGGTTAGTGTGTTTACACATTCCTTATTTGGTCCAATAGTACAATATCCATATAGAGAAACCTTCAATGATAATGTTGTGATGACATTTCCAGAAGATTCACTCGGCAAGATGCGAAACTTCTGGGAAAGTAAAATGAATGGTGCAGGAGGTGGTGCGGCATTTCCGCACAGAATTGACACCCAGAATGCCAACCTACACATAAGCCAATTATCTGGGTCGGACACGCCTGTTGCCACATATGATGTGTATGGTGCATATCCTGTTAGTATAGTCCCGGTGAATCAGGGATATGGAATGATGAATGAAACCACAAAAGTTCAAGTTATGATTAAATATTACATGTATGAGTATCACCAAACTGGAAATGCAGGAATGCAGCCTGCATCCAGCGGCCGCACACCCGCCGTTTTACCCACATCAGGTGTTGGTACCTACCGAGATTTGCTTGTCGATGTGCATCAAGCAATGGGATTTGGTTAACAATTTTAAAAGTTTATTAAAAAGGAATTAAAATTATGAGTATAGTAGAAATGCTTAAAGAAGCAACCCCAAAATATGAATTGACTTTACCCTCGACTGGAGAAAAGAAGTTTTTCAGACCATTTCTTGTAAAGGAAGAGAAGATTCTTTTAATGGCAAAAGAATCTTCAGATGAACTAACGGTAATGCGCGCCGTTAGGGATTTAATTGAATCGTGTGTAGATATACAAAACATTGAAGAATTACCGATGTTTGATATCGAATACATGTATTTACAACTTCGTGCAAAGTCTATAGGTGAGATGTTGACACCTACTTATATTTTCCCAGACAGTGATGAAGAAGTTAAACTTGAAATTAATATCGATGATATAAAAGTTCAGTTTGATAAAAAACACACAAATGAGGTGGCAATAACAGACAATATCATTGTTACAATGACTTATCCTAATATTACAACATTAGAAGAAATAGGAAAGACCAAAGGAGGAGAATCAGTTCCATTATTTAATCTTATTGTTCATTGTATTGGTGGAATTGCAACAGAAGAAGAAACATTAGATAGGGCTGTGCTTTCTATTCCAGAATTAACAGAATTTGTTAGTAATTTTACAAAAGATCAATATGAAAAGATGATAAATTTTTTCGCAACATCTCCAAAACTAGAATATAAAGATACAATTAAAACAAAAGAAGGCAAAGAAAAGGAAATAGTGTTGAAAGGGTTAATCGATTTTTTCAAATCGGGCTCAGCCATTTGAGCCTGTATGGATATTATACTCTCAATTTTCAACTCATGCAACACCACAATTACAGTTTAACAGAAATAGAATCTATGATTCCGTGGGAAAGAGAGATTTATGTTACACAACTAACAAACTGGATTAAAGAAGAAAATCAAAGACTAAGAAGAGCAAATCAAACCCAAGAGGCAAAAAAAATAAAATAATATGGTAGCACCATTATCCCTAGCAATGATGAGTATGA
>Ga0114906_1001318_pt1 | contig 13083 bp, 17 predicted proteins | sample MalvirDeepMed_M9_FD_89687 | JGI IMG/M metagenome (GOLD analysis project Ga0114906, IMG submission 89687) | Marine viral communities from the Global Malaspina Expedition - Malaspina viral metaG DeepMed_M9 | ecosystem: Environmental > Aquatic > Marine > Oceanic | place: Mediterranean Sea...
AACAGCATCTGCTGTAAATACAAACTCATTTTTTGATAGTCTAGCAGGCACATCGTCAGCTCTTTCTTTACCACCTAACGCTACAAAACCACCTTCGTTTCTAAAATCTTTTTCCATACCACCCATGTCAATCATTTCTGATGATTCAGTTTCCATAATGCCACCTTCTTGGGCTTTAACTCTTACACCACCTGATCTATAATCAAATTTATTATATCCTGCTGGTGTTGTATATCCAGGCACTGTAGATCCTGGCACTGGTCCGCCATTAGCAGCCATCATAACTTCTTGTGGTTGTTCCATACCTGCACCTTCAGGTGCTTGTTGCTGTTGCATTACTGCTTTTACAAATTGTTTAAAAGATAATGTGCCACCTTTATTTTTGTATTTAACAAATTCTGCCATAAGCATTTGTTCTGCTTGTGCATTACTTGCATCACCACCATTCATTAATCCTGCTCTACCACCAGCTGCTGCATAAAAATTAGGTTGTACAAATTGTTTTTGTGGCATGAACGATAAAGAGCTTCCAGTAGGATCTCTGTAATAATCTCTTGCCATGTTTCTAATGTTTGCAACATCCATAACTTCTATATCTTCCTCTTCTTCATCATCGCCACCCATAAAAAATGGAGCTGCTAAAGCTGTACCAGCTAGTCCTGTTAATGCTGCTCTACCTAAATTAAATGTACCATCTTTATCTCTAATTAAACTTCTTAAAAAACCACCTTTATCAGTAGCTCCTCTTGTAAGAGGTGCTCTAAACAAACCACTAATACCACTACCAAGGTTTCTAAAATTTCCTAAACCACCAGTAAGTCCGCCTCCGCCAGGCATAAATCCACCAGCTAAGTAAGCTCCTCCACCAAGTAAGGCTAGTTTACCTATAGGACTTTTAGCAATTTTTTTAATACCTCTAGTAGCTTTCTTTACAATCTTACCTAAAAAGTAACCTTGTCTTGGATCTTGTAAAGATCCTATTCCTGATTGGATTTGCTGCGGTTCTTGCATTCTAGATATTGCCATAATTTTACCTTAATTCTTATGTTTACTTGGTTTTTGCTAACAAATCAAGAGGAGGCATGATGACTTTTACATCTTGTGCCATATCCTCATTCTTAAAACCTCTGCTTTCCCAGTCTTTTCTTTCCTTAAAAAGCTCACCAGTTTCTTTGTGTCTATAAGTTGTCTCTACTTTTGCTTGTTTTATTTCCATTAGTCTATTTTCTCCTTTAATATATTGAGATAACTAATACCAAATACGACACCATCAGATACCGTGCCAGCTGTAGTATAAGATAATACAGTCCCACCTTCTACAATTAAAGGTAAAGTTAATATCTCTACACTTGTAGCAGCTACTAGTGTTTGTGTATTTACTATCTCAAATGCGTTGTTTTTAATAGTTACAGTTGGCGTATTAGAACCTGATTTATTTGTAACTCTTAAAGATTTTATAATAATAGTTTCATTAACAGATGGAGAAAGCATTGTTACAGTCTCTGCAGCTGTTGTTGTTTTACCGTAAAATTTATATTGGTTTACTACTGCCATTATTCCATAAAGAAACTTTTAGCTTCTATCTCCTGTTTAACTTCATCTTGAAATGAAGAGTTTAATTTCGTTATTACACCATCAAGATCTCTAACTAATGATTGTAAATTTTGTCTGCTATATTCTTCTTCAGCTCTAGTTAATGATTGTACAATTTTTGCCATTATAATATACTTGCTAGTCCTCCATGTTTATATCCAATTCTACCACCATCTTTTCTGCCTCTAGAATAACCAACATTACCTTGTGCATCTCGATAAGATCTTCCCGCACTTCTCATTGAAGTTTTATCTTCTGCAAAAGCACCTTGACCCCCTCTGTCTCTATTATCTATATTTTCATATCTACCATCATTAGCACCAGAAGTAATACCACTCCTAGCTTTTTGATCTTCAAAAGCCTGTAGAGCTGCTGCTTCTTGTTTTGCTTTTTGTTCTGCAGCAAATTTTTCTTGTGCTTTATTTGTTTTATACATTGCAGACGCTTCTAACATTTGTTTATATTTAAACTGTTTTCTTGGGTCTGCTTTTGTTTTAGCTATTAAATCTGTTATTTCTTCTTCAGTCATCATAGTTCCATCTGATTTTGTAAATTCTTTATTGTAAATATCTATCTGACCTTCAAGATAACCTTTACCTGCAAAGTTTTTACCTGTTAAAGTTTTTACGCCACCAGGGCCGTCAAACAACATACCTTGACCTGCTAGCATATTGTATTGACCTTTCTGAATATTATCCATTCCACCTATTCTGTAATTAGGTTGACCTAGTCTAGGATCATTTAAACCTTGTTCTATTTTACCTCTAAGAAAATTACCGCCTGGTAAAAAACTCAACGCAAAATTAGCAAACCCCGGCAGTTCTTTATTTTTACCTGTCGTCATTTGGTACGCAGTCATAAAGTCATCACCTTCATAATTAGGATCCATGTCATACATAAAATTACGGGGAATACCGGATTGTTGAACATTACCAGGAAGTCCTCCAAAATAACTTGGATCATCGTAGCTGCCTAAAGCTACAGGATTAACTGCGCTTCCATATCCAAAAGCATTACCGCCTGTTAAGTTGCCACCATAACCACTACCTGTAAAAGCATTAGTTGCTGGTATACCAAATGCAGTATTAACAGCTTCTGCTTGCGTGTTTGTGTTTGTTGGTAAATTAAGACCCAATCTATATTGTTCTTGTGGGAGATATTGATAGTCTTTGTAAAGTTCTTGATCAGCTTTGTTATAAAATGCTACCATTATCTTCTTCCCCCAGGATGTATGTCTAATCTAAACGTACCAAGTTTCCAATCTTGACTTGCTGCCGTATTAGATACTTTTAAAGCTATTGACCGAGCTCTTATTCTTGTATCTTTTTTAGTTGTACTTGATGTTATATCAAAATTTGAAGTACTTGAAGAACTATTTGGATACGTTCGAGTAGTAAAACTAACTCGAGTAGATCCTGTTTGTGTAATAAAATCTGGTATAAATCTGCTAATTCTCATTATAAATTCTCCATCTCCTCTAAGATCTGGCATTCCTACAACCGCTCCTGTAGAAGCTCTTTTTTGTGTAATGTCAAAATCTCCAGAAGTAATTGTGCCAAGAATTGCCGTAGTTACTCCACCCGCATCGATTTGATCGGTCCCTGTTTCCTGTTCATAGTATATTGTACATCCATCCGTATTACCAATAACATCATAAGAAGTATTACTATCTGGATTATAATAAGTTGCGTGTGGTTTATTAAATACTGCTGAGTCTTGCCAGGCTGCACGCGGTAAACTACCGGTTGTCCATATAGGTCTTTTAAATACAGGAGAATCTAAATAATTATATGTTACCATTCTATTAACAACGTCTGATCCTGCTGTGCAATAAAACCAAGTTACCTCACCAAACAAATTATTTAATCCAGCATTTATTAAATCTCTAGATGTAAAATTTATATCGTCATAAACATAATCTTCTACTAAACATTGTAGTGATTTTAATTGACCATCGTAAGTAAAGAATCCATTTTCTGACATCCAATAAGCTGTACCATCTACTTCAACACAAGCATTTTTACCTATCAGTCCACAGTTAGTTCCTACTTGTTCAAACGAGAAAGTAAAAGGTTGGCCAACAAATTTCATAAGAAATAATGCAGTATCTGTCCAAACGTAAATTGCATCTCTACCTTTAATAGCTCCCATAATTCTAGAACCATCTGCTAATCTTTGTGTGCCTGCAGTATTGTTAGCTCTAACTGTATACGAATCTGTTTGATCAATACTCTCTTGCGAAGAAAACCTTATAAACATATCGTCTTGTGTAGCACTATTGCCTACTGTTGTTTCTGTTCCAAAAAATACTAAGTGTCTATCTGGTGTAGATACCAATACATGACGCGATGCAGTTGGAGCGTTTGGAATAATTGTAGCTCTAATTGATGTTGCGTTTGACGGAGATGCGTCCCATTCAAAACATGCACCATTATATATAAGAGCAATTAATTTTGTTCCATAGTTATCTAAAATCCATAAACCCGGATCAATTGTAAAGTCAGAAGAAGAAGCTTCTCCCCATGCAACAAAGTCTGATATATTAGTTACTGTAGCACCTCCAGTGTGAGCTGCTCTTGTAGTTCCGTTAACTGCTCTAGCTCCTCCACTTAAGGTCCCTGTTCCCGTGTCATTGTTTGTAAAACTTATATCTTCTGATCCAATTCTAATTTCTCCTGAAGCAGGAAAGGCTGAAGTGTTTGCTAATACTACAGTCGTAGTAGCATCGTCTGGAAGCGTTGTTGATAATGTAGAAGTTGCTGGTCCGTTAGCTGTACCACCCCATAGTGCTGTACCCCAACCAAAGCCACCTAATTGTTGCGAAGGCCCTACGTTATAGTAACAAAGAATAGAAGTGCTGTTACCGTCACTTGTAGTTAACGGTGTCCCTGTTTCTTGAGTAGCCATTGTAATTGTAAAAGTAGTGGCTGTTGGAACAGAAGTAACCATATATTTTATGTCTTCAAAAGTTGCATTACTGTAAGTTGATCCTGCCGGTACTCCGGTTACACTGTCAAACAAAACAATATCATCTTCTAATAAACCATGGGCTCCGGTACATGTTACCGTGACTGTTGTTGATGAAGATGTACTAGTAAACTTAGCTCCTGTTAAAGTTTCTCTAATTGGGTGTATGTCATAATAGGTTCCACCTGAATATACATACAGAATTCTATTAGTTCCAATAGCGGCATATTTAATACCGGCATTGTTATCCCAATGATGTAACGCTCTAGCAGCTCCTGTAAGCTTATCTTGTCCTAATTGGGACCAACCACCTATTTTTTCAGCAGTTCCGTACCTAAAACGTACATTATCCCCATCAAACCATTGCCCTTCAGCTCCAGTTTCCGTAACTTGTTTATTAAATCCGGGTGCAAAACCTAATTTTTGTAGCATATAACTCCATTATATTACTTGCTTTGTATTTATACTAGATTGAAAGATTTTTCAATTCTTAAATTTTAGCTACAGGAATATTTAAAAGATTAAGCTGAGTTTTGTCTCCTAAAGTTGTACAAAAAGTATTAAAAGATAGTGAATATCTATCTCCACTACTTTCATTATTAGGAACACTATGACGTAAAGAACTTGGAAACAACATTAAATTTCCAGGATAAAAATCAAAAGCGTGATAAGGATTATTAAATGAGGTTACTTCATAAGTTTTTTTATCATCATTTAATAAAGGAAGTTGTAAAGCATTAAGTGTATCTTTTGAAAATTTAATAGGAGGAAATTTTTCTCCTTCTTTTAAAGTTGTTGTATCACCTAAAAATAAAACTCCGGATATAATACTGTTTGAATGAATATGTTCATGATGACCCTTTCCTTTTTTGTTTCTATTAATCCAAGATTGAGTAATATATAATTTAGAATCATACTTATAAACATTTGCTACATAAACTTTTAAAGCATCTAAAATAAATTTATTTAAATCATCAAATTTAGGATTTTTTAAAATTTCATAATCCATAGTTCCAAAATAACCAGTAATATTTAATTTTTCTTCTGGCATTTGTTTTACAACATCTAAAACTTCATTTATTTTTTTATAATGCGCAATCATTACTGGAGTAGGAAAGATTCCATATAATTGAGCTTCATTCATATTATTCTATCACCGTATTGAAAGATATTGATATTCTATTTTCATTACTATTATTGCTTTCTACTAAATGATCTAACCAACCAGGAAATAAAACTAACAGGTTTTCTTTAGGTGTTATGTTATAATAATTACTTCGATATTTATTATAGGTATTTAATGTTTTTGATTTAAAACAATTATCGTGTGATGCTTTTACGTTTTGAAAATATAATTTTCCAGAATTTTTTGGAATCTTAACATAAAAAACTCCTGATAAAAATGCACCACTATGATTGTGAAGTTTATTACCATGTTTAAGATTATTAATATTAAACCAATAATCATGTATTTTTGTGTTTAAAGAAATTTCAAATATTGAACTATACTCTTTTAATTTTAATAATAATTTATCTAAAAATACTTTAAAATTTTTATCATTTAAATCTAAAGGATTACTTTGATATCCGCCAACATTACTAATAGTTCTACCTTTAGAATCTTTTTCTTTCATATTTAAAATATATCTTTCTAATTCAAGACAGTCAATATCTAATTCATATTGACCTATAGGAGTTGCAAACACATCTTCTATCATATTTATTTTAATACATTTAAATTTAAAACAATCCTTCTTGGAATATCTGTTTGAGTGTAACCATAATGATAAGTATTATCAAATAATATAAGACGGTTTGCTTTAGAATCAATTTTTTCTTCTTTACCATTTATGTTAACAACTGTGCCACCATTGCAGTCATGAAAATTAAATACAGAAGTCATAATTTTATTATCTATTTCTTCTCCAGTATTAATATCTTTGTGTTCTTTATGTAAAATACTTTTTCCTTGATTTGGGTAAAGGTTTAATTTTGATTTTAAAACTTGTTTAAAAGGTATTATATCTGCTTGAAAATCTTCTAATACTTGAAATGCTTGATAAAACGGATGAATTGTTTGAGGACTGTTATTAAATAATATTTGGCTAAACATCCATAAATTATCTCCTTCTTGGTTTTTATCAATATAACTATGATCATTCCATAACCAAGATATAGATTGACTTTCTACTCCAATTAATAATCTTTTAAAAATCCTAGGATTTATAAAATTATCAATAACTTTAAAATACTTCTTCATAACTATTCTTTCTTTATATTTTTTAATTTAAAAAATATTAATTACCCTTAAGGATACATTTGTGCAATTTCATCATCATCTAATCCTAATGCTTTTAATTTAGCTTTACCTGATACTGTTTTATCATTTCGAGCATTAAGCTCTGCTATATCTGCATTTCTCATTTCTAACATTTTTGCTTCAACATCGGCTTTAGGTGGAATAACTGCACCGGGTACAATAACTTTTATGTATTGGTGTTGCATTCTATCTGCTGCAGGAATTTTGTTTCCTGATTCATCGTGAGTTTCCCAAGTCCACCAAGTTTGTTTATTGTCACTATCTATTTTATTCCATTCAGCTAAAGCTAATTGAAAATAATCTTCAAGTGGTAAAACATAATTTTCTGCGTTAAATGCCATCTTACGTTGCTCCTAATTTTAAAAATGTAATAAATGTTTGGTTAATAGTTGAACCACCCAACCAATTTCTGTCTGAGTTATTTGTTCCACCATTAATTCCAGTAACTTTAATTTTAACATTTGATGTGTCAGTCACATCAATTAAACTTTCACACTGTGCAGTTTGGTAAGTAAATTGATTACTTGGGTTCCAAACATAACCTTCTGAAATAACAGCATAAGAACTATTATTTACTGTAGCTTCCATTTTTAAGCCTAGTTTTACTGAACCATCTCCATTATTAGAAGTATATAATTCACCTTGAGCAAAAACTGACCAAATACCTGTTTCTGGAAAAGTCCAAACTCCTGAAGAGACTGACATTGCACTACCTCTAGTTCCTTGTCCAGCTGTATCTACTCGTTCAGCAATTCCATCAAATAAAACAACTCCAGATCCTGGCATTTGAGCATTTGCATTTTGTCTCCATTGATCAGCAACGTCTAAGCCACCTTCAACAACAACAGCTTTAACGACTCCTGATCCTCTAAGAACATTATCTCCTACTGGTCCGCTCATAATTTTTATCTCCTATTATAACGTTTGATCTAAATAACTAATTACAACATCAACATTTCCTGCACTCGCTAATTGAGCTGAAAGCACATCTGCTGCTTCTAGTACAAGTCTTGTTGTATGTTCAAACGTTGCATTAGCCGCTAATGGTTGATCTGAATAAATTTCAAAATCATTAGCACCAGCATCATCTCTGATATATAAATCAAAAGTTTCTGCGGCACCTGCAGTTTCACATATAGATATATTTAATATTGTGTATGTGTGACCACTTGCTACAGTTAATAAATCGTTTTCACTGTTAGTGACCCCTGCTACCATTTTTACTTTCATTGCTTCACTTGCCATGTTTTTCTCCTAATTAAAATCCAAATACTAATGTTTTACCAGTAGTACTTATTGTTGGGTTCATACTTGATGCTAGTTGTATCACACCTGTGCCCTTGGCTGCAAGTGTTATTCCAACATTTGTTTCACCAGAAGCGGTAAATGTTGCTGGATCACCTGTTGCGCCATTTGCATAAGTTAATTCATTAACCGCTGAACCTGTTGCTGTTAATAAAAATAACTCATTTCCGTTAGTGTCTAAAATTGAAGTTCCAATTTTAGGTGATGTTAAAGTTTTGTTAGTTAAAGTTTGTGTTCCTGTAAGCGTTACATTTCCACTTCCAAAACCAGTATCAAAAACACCAGTGTTTGTTGCTACACCATCAAGATAAATAATTTTGTGTGACTTATCATCAGTTGCAAAAGTAACTGTTGCACCTGAACCAGAGGCTGCTTTTATTTGTACTGTTTCTGCGTTTGTAGTTGCATTTTCAATAATATAAAAATTTTCTGTAAGAAGAGGGAAAGTTACAATTCTTGATCCTGTAAGAGCACCTGTTAATTTAATAACTCTTTGTTGAGCTGTACCTGTTAAAGCACCATCGTCTATATCTAAAGCTAGAGTTCCTGAACCTGCGATAGATACCTCTAAAAATCCACCAGTTAATTGTTCAATAAGACTTAAGTTAGCGTTTGTTTTTGTTCCCCAAGTACCGGCGTTTTCACCAGTGGCCATTAATTCTAGGCCGAGATCAGTATAAGTTGATGCCATAATTTTTCTCCTGTGCTCTTTTCAGTTAAGCTACATCTGTATAAGATGTATTACCTGTTATGTCAATATCATTATAATTTGTATTTCCAGTAATATCAATATCATTATAATTTGTATTTCCAGTAATATCAATATCAAAATAACTTAATGGTGCAACATTTCCTACAGCTGTTGTTGCTTCTAAACCAGTTAATCCCATGACATCTGCAGGTGTTATTGAGCCTATGCCAGACGTTAAAGTTGCCGGTGCTGTTAAAGTATAAGCAACTTCTGTTATTAGAGAACCTACAGCACTAGTTGCTCCTACTCCAGTAACATCAACTAATAAAACAGAATCAATTGTAATAACTCCAACTGCGGTTGTGGCTTCTAAACCAGTTAATCCTACAACGTCTGCTGGACTTATTGCTCCTACATTAGAAGTTAAATTAAAACCTGATAATCCAATAACCATGTCTCCAGGTGTTATATTTCCAACATTAGATGTTAAACCTGAAGGTGCTGTTAATGTAATTGTTGGTGATAATATAATTGTTGGAGAACCTATTCCAGATGTTGCAGAAACTCCTGTCACTCCCATGACATCTGCTACATTTAAAATAAAATCTCCACCCCAAGTAACACCAACATCTCCTACATCAGAAGAACCTCCCCAACCTTGAGCTCCCCATGTTGTATCTGGTAATGAAGAAGTTAGTTCGTTAGGTGCAGTTAATTCTACTGTAAGACCAGATTGTCCCCAGTTTTCAACACCCCAACCATCTTGACCCCAGCCGGTATTTATTTCTGTAGAAATTGTTGGAGTTCCGAGAGCAGAAGTTAAACTTAAACCAGATAAAGAAACGTCAAGACTACTTTCTCCCCAATTTTCTGTGCCGTAAGTATCTGATCCCCAACCAGTTTCATTAAATGCGGATATGCCTACAACATCTCCACCTGTGTCCCAAGATCCTAAACCCCAATTGGTTTGAGACCCCCATGTTGATTGATTGAGAGTGGCCTGTTGACCTGTTAATACGACTGTTTGGTCGGCCATAAGGACTTACTCCTTATGCTATTCGAACTATAGCTGTTGTTGCTGCCGCTGCTGGAAATTGAACTGTGAATGTTCCAGAAGAAACTGTTTTGTCTCCTCCAAAAGCTACTGCACAAACTGCAGGATCACCTGTTGCTGTATCATTAAAAATTAAACAACCGTTAGCTGTAAAAGATGCAGACGTCCATGAGATATCAGCAAAATCACAAACTGCTGTTGTTGAATCTAAAGCTGGTGTAACGCTAGTTAATACTTTTCCTTTTGCAGAATAAGCAGATCCAGATGAATTAGTTATTTCGTTTGATGAACTATAAGCAGTAGTACCTGCTCCTAAAGTTGCAGAACTTGTGTACAACGCTATGTTAAAATCATTTCCAGTAGTAGCTGTAAAATTGTGTACAGCTTTTAAAATTTCTGTTTTAAAACTGTTACATATTGCCGATGTTATTGCCATAATTTTTTCTCCTCAATTTACGGAGACGGTGACTTGACTGGTATTCTAACTGTTCCGTCAGTATAATCGTCTCGTCTTCGTCTTCCCAGCTGCATACCTGCAAACTGTTGTACAGCATTTTTATATCTATTTTCGTAGTATGTCAACATATCCGTTGGACCTTTTAAAAATCCAAATGCTTCTACTAGACATGCATATAATAACCCTTGTGGAAAATATGTGCTTAGATATGTATTATTATTAAAACCGGTACCAGACCCAAGTCCATTTGGCATTTTGTTATAATATATTCTAAATTTGTAATTAGCGTCTGGTGTAGGAGCTACATACATACCTCCTGACGAAGTATCGGTAGTATTATCGGCACCACCAAACATTGCGTAGTATTTAGGAAATCCTGTGACTGAATTAGTAGTATCTGTAGGAGATTGTATTTCTCCTTCGGGTCCAAATTTTCTATCTACAAATTCTGATAAATATGTTTGATCTTTTTTTTCTAACCATTTTCCATTACCTTCAGTATTAGCTGTTGATTCAAAAACTTCAACACCTCTTATAAATAAAGCTCCAGCTGGTGAATTAATTGTATTGTCATCAGCTGCTAATACACCCTCTTGAACAAATCTTTGAGAGTCCATAGGAAGTTCTTGATAAATTCTAAACTCAGCCGCCATTATAAACTCATCAACAATTGCTTGCGTAAAAACACTATCATCTACTTCAGTATAATTTCTTATTGCTGTAGTTAATGTGCTGTAATCGTATTTTTTAACTCCTGACATAATTAACCTCTATCATTAATCGGTCCAACTGTACACTGCAAACCGCCTCCTGTTTCTGTGCTACTAGCATTACTAACTAATTCAAATGTAAAACCTGTTTGAATAGTGTTGTATGCAGGATCACCAGCGCTATCATTATATCCTGCTAATTCTTGTCTTGTAGAAAGAGTTGCTATTTTATAAGCTCCAAATACTTTAGCTGCAGTTAAATGCGAAGTAGCGGTTGTTTTTTCTGGAGACACTCCTCTGTAAGGAGCACTTGTACCTCTAGTGCACCCAGTTAAATCATGTGTAGATCTTCCAGTATATTCAACAACTTCGTTTTCATAAAAACCAGTAGTGCTATTTACTTTTTCAATTACTATAAATCCTGCTGTTGGAAATTCTGAACCATCAGTTAAAGTAATTGTTGTAGCAGAATCTGTTAACGCGCCATTTAAAGTTGTAGATAATTGTAGGGTAGACACGGCAACTCCACCCACTGGAGATTTAACATCTCTTAATCTAACAAAATCATTTACTTGCATAGCACCATTTTCAAAAGCTACAGCAACAGTTGCATCAGCTGCTGTGGTTGTAATAGGATTATTTACTAAAAAATCTTCTGTTGGAAATTCTGTTCTTGCAGTTCTTGCTCTTTGTAAAGCCTGTGGATCTGCACTTGTAGGTTTTGGATCTAGTTGTGGTTGTTTAGGTTCGTATTCTGAGATATGCACAAAAGCACCGTTCCATTCTCTAACCATTTCGTTATATGGAAATGCCATTCCTGATCTATCAGAAATTGCTAAAGCATATTTACCTTGCGAAAAAGTAGTCATTAACCAATACCTGGGTAATAGATTTTAGGAGATATGTATGTAGAGTTAGAAGAACCATCTTCATCTTCTGCTCTTAACAATTCATCTTCATATAATAATTTTAATTCTTGTACTCTTTGCGGTGCATATTTTACAGCTAAGTAATATGCCAACCCTGAAATCATACATGGAACAAATCTGTATGGTACGTCAGTTGCATTTGTATAAGCACCTACATCATCAATTCTTTTTGTGTAATAAAAATTAATATAGTTTCCATCTTGAGCTGCACCTGGAGTTAAGTATAAAGTCATAGTAACTTTATCTATAAATCTTTGGACCCAATATTGTGTTGGTAAACCAGTTGAAGTTTTATTTGAAAAACCTTGATACTGTGATCGACTAATTTTTGTCATAGGAGTATCAACAGAAGTTGATTTTACTCTATAATCTGCTTCTTGAATATCTGTCATACCATTTGGAAATTGTAAAACTGCATCAGAAGTACTGTGTGTAGCTGCTGTGCTACCATTAATTCCTCTAGTGCATCCTGTTAAATTTAAACTAGATATTCCTGTGTAAGAAATTTGTTCCGTTCCAATAGTGATTATTCCACTAGTTGCAAATCCTGTAACTGAAGCTACTCCAATTGTAGCAACACTTGCATTTATTCCTGCGGATAACGTAGTGTTTACTCCGTCAGATGTGCCGTCAGATGGTGATCTAAAAAAAGTATATACTGATTGTCCATCTACTAATGTAACATTTTGATTTTTTACTTCCCAAAATTGAAGTCCTCTATTACCCCATTCAGAAAATAAAATATTTAAAGATCGTTTTGCTGTTTTTAATTGATAACCAGAAGTACCTTGAATGCCAATACGTTCGTATGCATCTTCAATAATTTCATCAATGCTTAGGTTCTTATCAAAAACATAAGAGCCTGAAGTAGTGTTGGCCATCTAAGCTCCTTACCCGTCGTAGAATACTGTTAGACCTGTAATGTCACCTTGGTCAGCAGTTAAATATGCTCCATTAGGAAATAATACTCCATCATCTGGAATATATGGATCTAGATCTCCTGCACTTGCAGATAAAGTTAGTAACGCTGTTCCAGTTGCAGAACCGTCTCTAAAAG
>Ga0114906_1001323_pt1 | contig 13047 bp, 10 predicted proteins | sample MalvirDeepMed_M9_FD_89687 | JGI IMG/M metagenome (GOLD analysis project Ga0114906, IMG submission 89687) | Marine viral communities from the Global Malaspina Expedition - Malaspina viral metaG DeepMed_M9 | ecosystem: Environmental > Aquatic > Marine > Oceanic | place: Mediterranean Sea...
CGCCCGCACCGACTACCGCCACGTCGAGCTGGAAGGCGACGAGGTCGGCACAACCTTCGACGTCGAAGCCTCCGAGTTCCGGATCGAGGCGAGTCACGCACCGATCGGCCGCCTTTCGGGCGTGCTCGGCTTCCAGTTCGAGGACACGGAGCTGCTCGCGGTCGGGGAGGAAGCGTTCATTCCCGGCACCGAGACCCGGTCCAAGGGCGTTTTCCTGATCGAGGAATTCGATCTCGACGCGCTGACCCTGTCCGCTGGCGTTCGCTTGCAGCAAGACGAGATCAAGCTGACCGACCGCGTACTTGACGACGGCACGCGAGAGCGCGAGTTCGACCTGCTGACCGTCTCGGCCGGCGCGGTGCGGCGCTTTGCGCCGACCTGGCAGGCAAGCGCCAACTGGCAGATGTCGGAGCGCGCGCCGACCCAGGAAGAACTGTTCGCCAACGGGCCTCATGTGGCGACCCAGGCCTTCGAGATCGGCGATGCGTCGCTGAACGAGGAAACGTCGAACAACGTCGACATCGGCCTCCACAAGTACGCCGGACCGTTCCATTTCCGCGCCGACCTGTTCTACAACGACATCGACGACTTCGTCTACCTGGCCAATACGCAGGACGTCGAAGACGGGCTTCCGGTCCAGCTCTGGAGCCAGGCCGACGCCGAGTTCTGGGGCGTCGAAGCCGAGGCCAGCCTGAAACTGCCGGAATCGTCGGCCGGGCAGTTCGAACTGCGCGTCTTCGGCGACACCGTCGAGGCCGACATCGACGCCGGCAACGGCAACGTGCCGCGCCTGTCGCCGACCCGTCTCGGCACCGGCTTCGACTGGCATCGGGGCGGCTGGCGTGCAAACGTCGCCTACACCCGCGTATTCGAGGTCGACGACGTGGCCGAATTCGAGACCGGAACCGACGGCTACAACATGCTGACGGCGAACCTGGTCTACGGATGGACGATGGGTGCGGCAGACGTCGAAGTCTTCCTGAAGGGCGCGAACCTGCTGGACGAGACGCAGCGGGCACACACCTCGTTCCTGAAGGACGATGCCCCCCTGCCCGGTCTGAACGTCACGGCGGGCCTCCGCGCCCGCTTCTGATCGCAACGCCTGCTTCGACGGCACGGCCCCGATGCACGGGGCCGGCCCGGGCGGCCCTCCGCCCGGGCTTCATCCGGACCGGCTAGCATGCGCCGGCATGGAATCTTCCCGCTTTTCACGCCCGCCCGGCATCCGCATCCCCGAGTTCCGCGACGACGGCGCGCCGCCGGCGCGGCCAGGGACCGCGGACGACCTGGCCGATTTCCTTCAGCGCCAGGCCCCGGTCCTGATGCTGACCGGCGCCGGCTGCTCGACGGGCTCGGGCATCCCGGCGTATCGCGACGCCGACGGGCGCTGGAACCGCCGCCAGCCCATCTTCTTCCACGAGTTCATCGGATCGGCCATCACCCGGCGCCGCTACTGGGCGCGCAGCTTCCTGGGCTGGCCGGTGATGCATCGTGCCCAGGCGGGCCCCGCGCACCGCGAACTGGCCCGACTCGATGAGCGCGGACTCCTGGCCGGCCTCGTGACCCAGAACGTCGACGGCCTGCACCAGGCGGCCGGTCACCGCGACGTGCTGGAACTCCACGGCGGGCTGCAGCGGGTCCTGTGCCTGGACTGCGGCGCGGCGATCGACCGGGACGTGCTGCAGGAGCGGCTGCTGACCGCCAATCCCGACTGGGCGCCCGACGTGCTTGAAATCCGGCCCGACGGCGACGCGGAACTCGACGACGCCGCCTACCCGGGCTTTCGCGTGATCGACTGCGAGGCCTGCGGCGGACGCCTGAAGCCCGACGTGGTGTTCTTCGGCGAGACCGTGCCCCCGGAGCGCTTCCGGCAGGTCCGGACGCGCCTCGCCACGGCCCGCGGCCTGCTGGTGGCCGGGTCGTCGCTGGTCGTCGGCTCGGGTTTCCGGATCGTGCGCGAAGCCGTTCGCCAGGGACTGCCCGCAGCGGCGGTCACCCAGGGCCGCACGCGCGCAGACGGGCTGCTGGAGTTCAATGTCCGGGAGGACTGCGGAGCCGCGCTGACCCGGGCCATCGATCGGCTCGATCGACGCTGAGACCGGACCCCGAGGGCGGGCCTCAGACGTCGCCCTCGAAGTCCTCGAGTTCGGTCTTGAGCCACGCCCGGGCGCGCGTCAGGTCGCGGCTCACGGTCCGACCCGACAGGTCCAGCATCTCGGCGATCTCGTCGATCGCAAAGCCGGCAAAGTAGCGAGCCGATACGATCTCGGCCATGCGCGGATTGCTCTGTTGCATCTGGTCCAGGATGCGCTCCATCGCCAGCACCAGGTCGCGATCGGCCACGTCGTGATCGGCCACCCGATCGTCCTCGAGCTCGACCGGCACCTGGCCGCTGCCACGCTTCTGCGAGTTGGCCCGCCGCGCGTAGTCGAAGATCAACTGGCGCATCACCATCGCGGCCAGACGACGCAGGTGGGCCCGGTTCTCGATCTCGCCGGAGGAGTGCTCCTTGAGCTTGATGAAGGCTTCGTGGACCAGCGCCGTGGTCTGCATGGTCATGCTCGACGCGTACTGCCTGCGCTGGTTGTGACCGATCCGCTTCAGGTCGTCGTAGACCAGCGGCACGACCTGGTCGAACAGGTCGGGCGCGCTGCGGATCTGCTGCAGCAGCTGGGTTACCTCGTGCTCGGGCAGCGGTTCGAACGGGTCGCCGGACGCATCGTCGGACGCCTCCCGGTTGCGCTTCTCGCTCGCGTTGATCGCGGACTTGCTCATCCCTGCTCCCTGTCCCGATGCGTGCCGTGGCTCGTGGCTTCGGCGGTCCCTTGAATCGCGCCCGGTGACGGCATGCACCCGACGCCCTCGACCCGGACGAATGCAATACTACCAGCGCTATCCGAACCGCAACTGAATGAACATGAAGCCCCAATGCCTGCGCGGCAGCGACATCGAAGAGACCTGGTTCGAGGAAGGCTGCTACATCCAGGAGTGGTCGAACGACGCCGACGACGCCGACTGTTCGATCGCACGGGCGCGCGTCCCGGCGCGATCGAGCACACGATGGCATCGCCTGCACGGCATCGCCGAACGCTATGTCGTTCTGGAGGGCACGGGTCGGGTCGAACTCGGCGCGGCCGACTCGGCGTCGTTCATCGCCCGGCCCATCGCACCCGGCGACGTGGTCCGGATCCCGCCGGGCGTGCCCCAGCGCGTTCACGCCGGCGAGGCGGACCTGGTGTTCCTGGCCGTGTGTACACCGAGGTTCCGGCCGGAGGCCTACGAGGACATCGAACGGAGCGTGTGACCGGGGTCTCGATCCCTCCCGCGCCGCGTCGAGTCTTCCGCGAAAGCGGCGCGCCTGCTGTGGCGGACCAAGGCCCGTTGTTGCTATATTTGTGGGTCGTGCGAGTCAAACCGACGAACCGAGTCCAAGGGAGGGTCCGCAGTGGCGGCATTTCGTCTGAAACTCGAGCTGGACCGCGCCTCGGGCGTGCTGGCCAGTATCGTGGCGCAACTGGCCCGACAGGGCGTGGAACTGAAGACCCAGAAGCTGACGCGAGCGGCCGAGGGTCGCGGCGGCTCATTGGACATCCTGGCCGAAGGCGAAGCCGGCGATATTGCCGAGTTCGCCGAGCAGATGGCCGCCGCACGCGGGGTCGATCACGTGGTGTCGATCGAACGCGACGGTGAGCTGGTGTTTGCCGACGGCGAAGTCATCGAGCCCGAACCGGAGGTGCTGCCGGAACCTGCGAGCGATGAATCCATCGACGCCGAAGTCGACCGGTTCCTCGAACCGGACAGCGCAGCGGGCGCCGTCGATAGGGAGCGCGGGATCTCCGACCGCCAGGACGACTGGCTCGAAGAGGATCCCGACGCCGCCGGCCCGTCCGCGTTGCATCCCGCAGCGCGCGAAGCCGACGAAGAGGATTCCTCGCCGATGCTCGGCCGCGTCGATGACCCCGGGCCCACCCCAGCCGAAGACGACGCCGGCCTTGACGAAAGCGACGACGATGCACGCACGAACCGGGACGAGAGCCCGGAGCCGCCGGAATCAGAGCAGGAACCGGAGCCGCAGGGAGAGTCGGACCGGGCCGCTCCGAACGATGATGACGAACCGACCGAAAGCGGTTGGGGCAAGGAAGCCGAAGCAGAGTGGCAATCCGGCCTGGCCGACCCGGAACCCGAAGAGGAAGAAGAAATCCTGCTCGGGACCGAGCCCGGTGCCGATTCCAGGAGCCTGGAGGATGTGGACGAGCCCGAAGCCCGCAAGAGCGAAGTTCAGACCGACGACCCGGCCCCCTCGGACGCGCCGTCGGTGGACCAGGAGAAGGAACCGGCCGATCGGTCATCCGACGAGGCCGAGGCCGGGTCCGGCAAGCAGGATGATGCCGAAGTCGGGGCGGATTCCGGTGGCGCCGACCGCGACGAGAGCGACGACGAAGCACGCCTGGACGAGGCCGAGCGAACGGCAGCACGCGAACCGGATGCGTCGGGCAATGGCGACTCGTCCAAGGTCGGCGCAACGCTGCGGCGCCGCCGCCGTCGTCGCCGCTGAACACGATCGCTTGCATGCCCCTCTCTGCTGATCCCCTCCGAACCCTTTCCTTCGGAGGGCCGAAATCCGGCTCGCCCGGGCCTCGGCCGGGTGGCGCTGCCGACCGGCGTTTCTGCCCCACCCCCCATCCGCCATCCGAACACCGACCCCAGACCGAGGACCGGCCTTGACCGACAAGACGCGCTACCCGCACATCTTCGAACCGCTCGACCTGGGCTTCACCACGCTGAAGAACCGCCTGTTGATGGGGTCGATGCACACCGGCCTCGAAGACCGGGTCTGGAACTACGACAAGCTGGCGGCCTATTTCGCCGAGCGCGCGAAGGGCGGGGTCGGCCTGATGGTCACCGGCGGCATCGCGCCGAATCGGCGCGGAAGCCTGGCCCCGCTGGCCTCGAAGCTGACCAACCGATGGGAAGTGCAACGGCACCGCAAGGTCACCGACGCGGTCCATGAGTACGACAGCCGCATCTGCATGCAGATCCTGCACGCCGGCCGCTACGCCTATCACCCGTTTTCGGTCGCACCCAGCGCGATCAAGGCGCCGATCAATCCGTTCAAGCCCAGGGCGCTGTCGAGCAGGGGCGTGGAGAAGCAGATCCGTGACTTCGTGCGCTGCGCGAAGCTGGCGCAGTCCGCCGGCTACGACGGCGTTGAAGTCATGGGTTCGGAAGGCTACTTCATCAATCAGTTCCTGGTGCCCCGCACCAACAAGCGCAAGGACGAGTGGGGCGGCTCGTTCGAGAACCGGATGCGACTGCCCGTCGAAATCGTTCGCCGGATCCGCGAAGCCGTGGGCCGCGAATTCATCATCATCTACCGGCTGTCGATGCTCGATATGCTGGCCGACGGCAACAACCGCGAAGAGGTCGTCCAGCTGGGACGGGCGATCGAGGCGGCGGGTGCGACGATCATCAATACCGGCATCGGCTGGCACGAGACCCGCATCCCCACCATTGCCACTTCCGTGCCGCGTGCGGCCTTCACCTGGGTCACGCGGATGATGCGCGACGCGATCGGCATCCCGCTGGTGACCACCAACCGGATCAACATGCCGGAAACGGCCGAGGCCGTGCTGGCCCGGGGCGATGCCGACATGATTTCCATGGCCCGCCCGTTCCTGGCCGACGCCGACTGGGCGATCAAGGCCACCGAAAACCGCGCCGACGAGATCAACACCTGCATCGGCTGCAACCAGGCCTGTCTCGACCACGTGTTCGAGAACAGGAAGGCCAGCTGCCTGGTCAATCCGCGCGCCGGGCGTGAAACCGAGATCGTCTTCGAACCGGCCGAATCGCGGAAACGTGTCGCCGTCATCGGCGGCGGCATGGCCGGCCTGTCGGCGGCGACCACGGCTGCCGAGCGCGGCCACGAGGTCACGCTCTTCGAGGCCAGCGACCGGATCGGCGGCCAGTTCAACATGGCGCTCAGAATTCCCGGCAAGGAAGAGTTCGTCGAGACGATTCGCTATTTCCAGCGCCGGATCGAGCTGACCGGCGTCGACCTGAAACTCAACGCGAAGCCCAGCGCCGGCGAGCTGGCCCGCCAGCGCTTCGACGACATCATCGTCGCCACCGGCGTACTACCGCGCATCCCCGGAATTCCCGGCGAAGACCACGAAAAGGTGCTCAGCTACGCCGAGGTGCTGGCCGGCAACGCGCCCGTCGGCAGAAAGGTCGCCGTCATCGGCGCCGGAGGCATCGGCTTCGACGTCTCGGAGTACCTGCTGCACGACGACGTCCCCCTGCAACCGGATCCGGACAAGGTCTCCGTCGAGGCGTTCTTCGCCGAATGGGGCGTGGACATGGACTTCGAAAGCCGCGGCGGCGTGGAGGGCATCGAGCCGGAACGCAAGCCGCCGGCCCGCGAGATCTGGATGACCCAGCGCAAGACCAGCAAGCCCGGCGCCGGACTCGGCAAGACCACCGGCTGGATCCACCGGACCACGCTGAAGAACCACGGCGTGAAGATGCTGACCGGCGTCAGCTACGAGAAGATCGACGACGCTGGCCTGCACCTCACGATCAAGGACAAGGAGGGCAACGAGACGAAGCAGGTCCTCGAGGTCGATCACATTGTCCTGTGCACCGGCCAGGTTTCGCAGAACGGCCTCTACGACGCCCTCAAGGACGCCGGCCAGTCCGTTCACCTCATCGGCGGCGCCAAACTGGCCGCCGAACTCGACGCGAAGCGAGCGATCGAGGACGGCGTGCGACTCGCCGCCGAGCTCTGATCCGAACGGCCCGCTGCATCCGCTCGGCAGCTCGTACGGACGACTTTATCGATCAAACCTGATCGCTTGAGCGCGATATGGCGCTTTTAACGCTTGTTTTTGATCGCTTATCTACCTTCTCTCCCCTCCTCCGGAACAAAGGCTCGACGCGAAGATCGGCACAGAACAGATCACGAATGATCGACAAACACCATTCCGAGCTGATAAACTATTATTCATGAGCGTTTATTCGCCAGAGCTCGGCATCGCCTCGATCCGCAAGGAACTGGGTCGGCGGCTCCGCCTGCAGCGCGTCGTCCGCGACCTGCGGCAGCAGGACCTGGCCGATCGAACCGGAATCGGCGTGGCGACCATCCGCCGCATCGAAGACGGCCGTTCGGACCTGCGCTTCGATATCCTCGTGCGCCTGCTGCGCGAGTTCGACCTGCTCGACGGACTCGAGCGGCTGGTGCCCGACCCCACCGACTCTCCCCTGGTCGACGCCGACGAACTTCCCGAGCGCGTACGGCCCGCCGGCCGCCCGGCGACCGACTGGCAGTGGAATGACGAAAGCTGACGTCGAACTCTGGGACACGCCGATCGGCGAAGTCGCCTGGGACCCGAAGCGGAAGGCGGCCGACTTCCGCTACCTCGATTCGTTCATCGACAACCCGATCGAGCCGTCCCCGATCCACCTCGCCAAGAGACCGGGCATCTATCGTTTCGATCGCCTGCCCGAGGACGCCTTCCAGGGCCTGCCCGGAATGCTGGCCGACGCCCTGCCCGACCGCTACGGCCATGCGGTGATCAACCGCTGGCTCGAAGCGCGCGGGCGGCCTGCCAACTCGATGAATCCGGTCGAGAAACTGCTCTACATCGGCCGCCGGGCGATGGGCGCGCTGTCGTTCTCTCCGCCGAGCCGCGAGGTCGACGACGACGACAGATCGATCGAGATCGACGACCTGGTGGCGCTGGCCAATGCGGTGCTCAGCGCCCGCGCCGACGCGGTGCGCACGATCACCCGGGACCGGAACTACGAGGACCTGATCTCGGTCGGCGTATCGGCCGGAGGCGCGCGGGCCAAGGCGCTGGTCGGGTTCGACTCCGAGCGCCGCGAACTGCGGTCCGGGCAGGTCGACCTGCCCGACGGCTTCGATCACTGGCTGCTGAAGCTCGACGGCGTGCAGCGCAGCGGCGACCACGGCATTCCCGATCCGCAGGGATACGGCCGGATCGAGTACGCCTACAGCCTGATGGCGCGCGCGGCCGGCATCGACCTGCCGGAAACCGCACTGCTCGAAGACGGCCCGCGTCGCCACTTCATGGTCCGGCGCTTCGACCGGCCCCAGGGAAGCCGGCGGCTCCACATGCAGACCCTCGGCGCCCTGGTCCACGTCGACTACAACGAGCCCGGCCTGTTCAGCTACGAGCAAGCACTCGGCGTGATCCGTCGACTGAAGTGCCCGGCCGCCGACCAGCACGAATTCCTTCGACGGGCATACTTCAACGTCCTGGCCCGCAACCAGGACGATCACGTCAAGCAGGTGTCGTTCCTGATGAACCAGCAGGGCGATTGGCGCCTGTCGCCGGCCTACGACCTGACCTATGCCTTCAACCCCGACGGCCGCTGGACCTCGCGCCACCAGATGTCGCTGGCCGGCAAGCTCGAGGACTTCACGCCCGACGACCTGCGAATGCTGGCCGAAGCCGCCGAGCAGAGCCCTTCACGCGCCCGCGCAGCGCTCGAGGACGTCGCGGCCGCCGTCGACCGCTGGCCCGAATTCGCCGGGGAAGCGGGTGTGGAGGAGAACGTCGCGGAGTCGATCGGCAAGGCGCATCGGAAGAAGCTGTTCCCCTGATTCGGAATCGCCGAATCACGAAATCTCATAGACCGAGGACATGTTCGACGAAGGGGACTGCACGACAGATCCGGATGACCGGGCGCCAGCCCGGCAAGCGCCTCGGCAAGACCACCGGCTGGATCCACCGGACCGCGCTGAAGAACCACGGCGTCAAGTTACTGACCGGCCTGGAGTGCGAGAAGATCGAGGACGGGGTGAGGCTGGCGGCCGAGATCTGATGTCCTCGCACGAACACCGCCTCTAGAACATCCCCGGGTGCGCTTCGCTTACCCGGGGTTTTCTGTCGGCCCGGATTCGACGGCCTCGATGCCTTGCCGCTTACCCAGCTCGCGATCATGCCGTTCGGTTCGGGTTCCGGAACTCATCAGGTAGAAACTTCGCCCGGGTGCGCTTCGCTTACCGGGGCTACGGGTGGTTGTGTAGTCGAAGAGCCGTTCGCCAGGCAACGCAGGCCAGTGCCAGGCTCGTGCCCATACCGACCAGAAGCATCACGACCATCGTGCCGGCGGAAGGAGTCTGCGCCGCAAGCCACAGGGCGACGATCAGAACGAGCGCGCCCCCGACCAACATCGCGGCGAGCAGCGCCCGAACCGGCGCTGCGTGCAGGGACGCCCGGCAGTGCGGACAAACGAACCGCTCGCGAATCCGCTGCACTCCGATTCGATCACGACACGCCGGGCAGCGAACCCACCGCAGCGCGGCGATCCATGGCAGTTCGAGCCACATCACCCGGCCGGTTCCGAAATCAGGCCCGCTCGCCGCCGGTCCAGCGCATCAGGTTCAGGAAATCCCGCCGCGTCTTCGGCCCGTTCGTCAGGAAGTGCGGATCGGCCTCGGGCCGGTAGTTCGCGCGCGCAAGCTCGACCTCGTCAGAGCCCAGGTGATGGCGGAGCACGTCGGCTTCCAGGCGATAGGGTTTCAGCGCATTCAAGCCGAGGATCTTGCGCTTGATGGCGGGCGTCAGGGCCGGGTAGCCGTAGCGGTCCTGGAACTCCTCGCTGATCTGGAACGCGCGGAAGGCCTGGATCTGGTCCTGCGGCGAGCCGTACCAGATCGAGTCGGTGCCCCACAGGATGTTGTCCTCGCCCACGTGCAGCAGCAGCTTGCCGAGCGCGTGGGCGGCCGAGTCCGGGTCGCGCATCAGGAAGCGCCAGGTCGAGCCCAGCTCGGCATAGACGTTCTGCCCCTTCAGGTCGTTCTCGATCACCGTCCGGACCAGCGAATCGATGCCCTCGCCGCGCTCGGGGTCGTAGGGCCCTTCGGGCTGGCCGGGGATGAGCCCCGAGTGATAGATCAGCAGGCTGATGTCGGGATAGACCTTCGCGGCCGGGCCGACATCGGTGCACAGGGAATGCTCGTAGCTCTGCTGGCCGAACGGGATGCCCTTGTGGATCGCGATCACCGGCACGTCGAGGCGCTTGGCCTCGTCCATGAACTTGATGCCGGTGTCCTCGTCGGTCAGGAAGAAGCCCTCGCCGTCCGGGCCCCACTGGGTGTAGGTCTTCCAGGCCTGGATGCCGAAATCGTCCCTGAGCCGCTGCATGTCCTCGACGTCGCCGTCCTGGTTCGGGTTGACCCGCCCGTGGAGGATCAGGCGATGCGTGCCTTCCAGCTGCCCCACGATCTCGCGCGCGGCGGCCGCTTCCTCGATCGTCAGCGGCTCGCCCTCGCGGGTCGACGGCACGAACGAAAGCACCATCACGTCGGTGTCGGAATCCATGAACACGTCCTGGACGAAGGCATCAGGCCCCAGGCACTTCAGGTAGGACCTGGGCTCGTCCCCCACCCCACGCGCGCAGCCGGCCGCCGGCATGCCCGACAGCGGCGTCGCGTCGTCGGGCACGTTGTTCAGCCAAGCGCCGGTCGGGTTCACGAAGTGGCCCTGGACGTCGAAGATGAACTCGTCGCCGGCCAGCACCGCGTTGGCGGCCTCTTCCTCCATCGCCGCCTCGTCGGCCAGCGCGAACAGCCCGCCGGTCCGCCCCATCGCCGCCTGCGCGGCGTTGAAGGCCAACAGCGTCGACGCCGCCCCGCAGCTCGAGACCAGGAAGCTCCGGCGCGTCTTGCCCAGCCGCTTCGCGTTCCGCGTGGCCGCCTCCTGCGCCAGTTCGTTGGCCAGCAGCTCCGGCCTGCCGAGCGGAATCGGCTCGAACTCGCCGTTGGACGTGGAATCCAGCTTGATCGGCAGGCGCGTGCCGTCGGGGTCGTGGCGGTTGCGGTCGTCGCTCATCGGTCGGCTCCTGCCGGTAGGGAGATACCGATTGGAGCAGAAGCCGGGGCCGGGCGCAAATGGGGGCATCCGAGCACGGCGGCGCGTACGTTGTTCAAGGACCAGAGGTAGCGAAGCAGACTGTGGCAGCGAGCTTGCGAGCGAATCGGCATTTCCAGTGATGCAGTTCGCTCGCCCGCTCACTCCCACAGGAAGTTGCTAAGCAGTCCTGTGGTTTCTTCGCGTTCCTTCGCCTCTCCGCGCCTTCGCGTCCATCCTCTAAAGAACTCGGCAGCGCGCCGGGAATCGCGCCGGCGCCGGGCCGATCTACGGAGTGCTGTGGCGATCGAGGCGCTGTTCCAGCCGCTTCAGCGCGGCGTGGATTTCCGGCGACCCCTCGTAGGCGAAGCCTTCGAGCTGGCCCGGCAGCGCGGGCACCGCCGGCAGGCCGGGACCCCGGGCGGTATCGGCGAGGACGACCGGCGCGTAGGCGCTTTCGATCATCGCGTCGGGACCGGGGTCGGTTGCACGCACCAGGCGCACTTCCACCCGGGTCCGATCGGGAAAGTGGACGATCACCGCACCGTCGGGACCATCGGCACCGCGGCCCAGGAAGCGGCGGATCGCCAGCACCCGCGGATCGTTGCGGTCTGCTGCCGAACAGCGCTCGATGCCGTCGATCCAGCACTGGAGGCGATGGGCGAGCGTTGCGCGGTTGCGGCCGGCCAGGCTTCGCTCCGGCCCGACCAGGTCGATGGCCGAAGGAATCTGCACGTCGAGCCCGAGGTCGGCGATCCGGACCCCATCGGCCATCGGCTCCATGTCGGGCTGGGCGTGGGAATGGGCGGGGGAAAGCGAACACCAGCCGACGACGGCTACGAGGGACAAGGCCTGGATCGATCGAATCATGGTCGTACTCCACCAACGCGATATGCCGAGCCATCGACGCTAGCGGCCATTTCTAGAGCGGTCACCCTAGACCGCAGGCCGGCACCGGTGCGAGCTCGAATTCCGCAGGCTCGGTTGACCCGTGCAGTGCGAAGCGGTAATGATGGCTGCGGCCAAGGTCAGCGGAGAGTTGCAGGTGCAGAACGTACAGGAAGCGCTACCGGACAGCGCATCGTCCCTGCTCGAGGAATCATCGCCGGACTCTTCTCAGGACTCGTCGTCCGATTCATCACCGGATTCCTCATCCGATTCGTCTTCCGACCCCTCCTCCGAACCTTCCTCCGACCCTTCGTCGCAGGGCCCCGGCGAAGGCTCCGAATCCCGGGCGTCGGTGGACGAGGCGGTCGACGAGCTCGATCTCGACGTGGTCGGCACGCTGGTCGAGCAGGTGAAGAACTACGCCACGTCGTTCATCGAGTCGCTGCCGAACATGATCGCAGCGGTCGTGATCCTGGTCCTGACCTTCGTCGTCGCACTCATCGCACGCTCCCTCGTCGAGAAGGCGATGCGCCGGGCGCACATCCGCCGGGCGCTGATCAGCCTGACCCGGACCTTGACCGGCGTTGCGGTCTGGATCGTCGGCCTGCTCGTGACGATGGCGGTCCTCTTTCCTTCGGTGGAGCCGGCCAGCGTACTGACCGCAATGGGGGTCGGCGGCATCGCGATCGGCTTCGCCTTCAAGGACATCTTCGAGAACTTCATGGCCGGCGCCATGATCATGCTGCGCAAACCGATGCGCATCGGAGACTACATCGAGTGCGAGGACGTCGAAGGTGAGGTCGAGAACATCATGATTCGCGACACCTACATCCGCAAGAACGACGGCCAGCTGGTCATCCTGCCGAACTCCATGCTGTACAAGAATCCCGTCTATGTCCTGACCGACCGGCGCCAGCGCCGCTTCGAGATCATCGCCGGCGTGTCCTATGACACGGACGTCGACGAGGCTCGCGAGGTCATCCGCGACGCGCTCGGCGGCCTGGACGCGGTGGACAACGAACGCGGCATCGATGTCTTTGCCTGCGAATTCAACGATTCCAGCATCGACTTCCGCGTGCGCTGGTGGTCCGCGTCCACCCCCCGTGACGGCCACGAGAGCACCGATCTGGTCGTGGCCGCGATCAAGCGCGCGCTCGACGAGGCCGGCATCGAGATTCCGTTCCCGTATCGCACGCTGACTTTCGGCGAGTCGCTCCAGCTCCAGCAGGTCGGAGACACCGAGGAGCGCACCCCCGGACGCAACACGCGCGAAGACGCGGAC
>Ga0114906_1001324_pt1 | contig 13046 bp, 19 predicted proteins | sample MalvirDeepMed_M9_FD_89687 | JGI IMG/M metagenome (GOLD analysis project Ga0114906, IMG submission 89687) | Marine viral communities from the Global Malaspina Expedition - Malaspina viral metaG DeepMed_M9 | ecosystem: Environmental > Aquatic > Marine > Oceanic | place: Mediterranean Sea...
CCAGGCCAATGCATGGGAAGAGGTCTATCAGGTCGTGGAGGGCTTCGGTCTTAACCGTCACGATCCCAATGTGAATTACCAGGCATTATCCAACGCTGCCTTAACGCCTGCACAACAGCGAGAAGCGTTTATGGGCAGTATCCGAACGGCCATAGTCCAAAGTGCACAGGGACAGCAGGCACCACAGCCTCGGCAGACTCCACAGGCGCCAGTGAATGGTCAGCAGACGGTGAATCCTCCGGTCGAGCGTGGTGGTGGCAGCAGCCAGCAACCACTGCGCACCGAATACCAAATCTACGATGCTTTCCTGGCTAATCAATTAAATTCGCCTGAAGACCCCGACGGTTCCCAGGAGCTTAAAAGACGCCTGGCATCCTTGGGGTAAAGGTCTGAGGTAAAAAGCTATGGCAACAGGGCTAACGTTTTCCGGTACTTCCAATATTGCGTCCGGCCAGAAGATTCTGGTGGCGAACGCCAAGCTCGCCTTTGAGCCCGCTGCTCCCGACCCTGACCTGGTATCCAACGAGCGGATACCCCAGGGCCATAAGCAGTGGGACATTCTCACCTACGCTCGTCTGAGCGACGCCAGCGCCCTCACCGAGGGTGTTGACCTGGCCCAGTCGCAGCAGTTGGTGACGGCCACCACATCCATCACACCCTCTGAGCACGGCATCATTGTCACCCTATCCAAGCGCCTCCGGCGCAGGCAGGGCGATTCCAATGTGGTGTCCGTGGCTGGTATGCAGATGGGTGGGTCCATGCGGCGCAGAATGGCCGCAGACGTAATCGCGCTCTACGACGGCTTCTCGAAGTCTGTAGTGGGCGCATCCAATACCATAGACATTACCCACTTCCGGGGGTCAGTAGCGTACCTACTCACCGACAACGACTTGGCCTACGGTCCCGCGCCCCTTCCCTTGCACGCTGCGCTGCACATTGAGCAGATTAGCGACATCATCCTCGACATCACCGACCCTGGCGCCGTCGTAAGCTCCAGGTTTGGTATGTCCGCCGAGATGCTACAGCGGTGGTGGAAGGGTTCAGACCGACTCTACGGAGTCCAGGTCTTCCACTCTGGCGTCATCACCCGGGACGCCAACTCCGACTCCAAGGGTGCTCTGTTCGCCAAGGAAGCCTTGCATCTGGTGATGACCAACGAGGCTGAGACGGCAGAGCAGCAAGCGGACATCTCGCTTCGGGCCGACGAGTACGGAGTGTTCCAGGAGTGGGGCGAAGCGGAACGGGCAGACCCACACGGAGTCGAGGTCTTTTCGGACACGACTGCAACGGTCTAAATGGTAACAAGAGTTGATAGAGACGGTCTTACGCGGGAGGTCACGCTCCAGGAATACGGGCGTGAGGTTGAGAAGAATAGCTTTGCGCAACGGCTACCCAGCGACACAGTGCAACGCCAGCAGCTCTGGGACTGCATTGATCAGGCTTGGACTAAGTCGTTGACCTCAGATCAGATTTTCAACCATCACCTGCGGAAGATCGTCTCTAAATGCTCTGGGTGCAAGTACACCAGCCCCTACCGGGCCAACGTGGTCATGCACCTCCAGAGCGTTCAAGAGCAGGCAGAGGCGCACGTTGGCGCATCGTTAGCACCCCATTCTGAGGACGGCTACATGATGTGCACCGGATGCGGTATGCCTTACCAGATAAGGAAAATGCAAGCACGGCGGCACTTGGAGGGTATTCAGGAAGCCGTCCTTGCACATAAGCAAGTGGAGCTACTAGATATGCTCCGCTACAGCGTGCAGCCTTCGGAGCCTATCATCCTGGGTCGCAAGACCCTGGTGGCAGGGTCTCAAGCTAGCGAGATGGAAGAGGCACAGCCGCCTCGTATTCGAAGACGCAGGCGGCGTCGAAACAGGAGTAGGCGTGACAACAGCCGTCGCTGACAAAAGCCTTGTGTTGCCATGGGACCATTTCTTGCGCCAGGAAACTGGTAAGCAGGGATACGATAACCTGTGCCTGCACATAGAGGTCTTCAGGCGTACTGAGTGGCCCAACGTGCTCCGTGACTTAGCCAGACAGCCTCATGGAGGCTTAGGCCAAGCGCCGACGTACTGGGAGTTGCCGGACGGGTTGGAACCCCACTGGGTATCGCCTGGGAAGGCTATCTACTGGCAAGAGCAGTCTGTGAGAGATCGCAAGATTGTGAACACTGACGGCCAATCAAGCGTCGAGGTGACTTGGCGCAACGAGGGCTGGATTCCCGCCGGCCCCTTCCCTGCTAATAACGCGGGTCAGATCGCCCACTACCTGTCTAAGGGCCTACGCCTTCGCCCACCGGTCAACGGTGTGAGTGTAGAGGCACGAACTGAGGCCGCCATTCCCTCCGAAGGCTATGCGCTGGAAAAAGAGACACCGAAGCCCGAGTTCTTCTGCAATCGGCACGGTATGCGGCCTAAGGGATTCCTTACCTGGAAGGGCTACGTTAAGCACTGCCTCTTCTACAAGGAGCAGGTAGAGCGAACGCCGCCTACCGACGTGCTAGAACGGGCACGGAAGTTCAAGTACTTCTGCATGATGCACGATAGAGGCTTCAACCACCGCCGTCACGCTACCCAGCATATGCGGGCAGAGCTAAAGAAGAACGGACGGGCGGTTCATCCTACCATTGATCAGATGGAGGTCAAGCGAGATGAGTGAGTTTCTGTATCTAGAGAGTAAAGGCCCCACCTTCAAAGTCGGCCTGTGGTCGAAGGACGGGGGCAACTACGAGATGCGGGTGCTCAATCCTGACGGCACACTCCATCACCAGGAAGACGTGGCGGGTCCAGACGAGGCCCGCGCCCGTATCGGGGAATTCAATAACGTCACTGGATACTTCACCAACGAGTAACCCCTTTTGAGCCTGAACTAAGGAGATAAGCAAATGGCATTCCCTATTATGAACGCAAAGACCGTGGCCAAGACTTTTGTTCACGCCACCGCACCTTCAACGTCCGTTATCCTGGCCAACATTCCCACTGGCCCCATCAACTTCTTCAGTGTGCCAGCGGTGGTAGACGTGTCCGCCATGGAGTACAGCTTCGTCATTGAGGCCGACTCCGGTTCCGGCGCTCCTGGGCTTGAGGCTTCCACCGCGGACGCTTCCCGCCTCCAGATCGCTCTGTCGGACGGTGGACCGACCGGTGACAATACCAGCGTTGCGGTACTGGCAGCAGCCATTACCAACACAGTGATATTCACGGACACGGTGCCACGGGACGTAACCGGGACCAGCGCCACTGACCTGGACGCAGACGACTGGGTGAACTTACACGTCACCGCCAACCCGACCACCGTACCGGGCGCGGGCGTGATACATGCCAACGTAGCCTACCTGTACGGGAAGCCTGCGGCCATCAACTAGACCTCCATCCTCGTGAGCCTCGATTAGGAGGGCGCAATGGATCCAAAAGACGTTGCCACGGCCAAGCCGGAACAAACGCTGGACTACTTCGTCCAACGGCGGAACGGCAATAAGCGCAACTACATCTTCGACTACGGTAAGGCCAAGACCTGCCCGCATTCTGATCTAAAGGAAGTAGCGGTCGGGTCTGGCATTTACCGGTGCGTGGGAGAGGACGGCTGCAACTACGCCCTGCGGATAAGCGCCGCCGAGATGTGGCCGATGCACTTTCTCCCCATCCTTGGGGCGTTCGAGATACTGAACTTTGCCAAGGAGTTTGGGCAGGACGCCCTCCAAGAGGTGCTGCGCCGTCCCATTGGGCAGTACGATGATGCTCCGCATAAGCCAGTGCTGCCGGACGGCATGTCCTTCATGGACGTATTGGCAGCACTGGAAGACGTGGACGTGAACAGTCTTGACGGTGGTGCAGACCAACTCAAGGCGCTGATGGAAGCCAAGTGGTCGGTTTATAAGCAAACACCAATCTCCAATAACAAACCTTTGAGCCTGACGGAGAGCAATGACGACGCAGACCAAGAGACCAACGCAACCTGAGACTGACCTAACCCTCTGCCTTCTCTGTCGGCACAAGACGGGCAAGCAGATACGGACAGGCATTCGCGGCGACCCCACGGTGCCCGTGTACCGATGCAAGCGGTGCCTCCTTCAGTACATCGACCCATCTCTGATAGGTGACGTTCACGAATACTACCAGGGGGAGTACCGGGAGAAGCATGACGTGACCGTGGGGGAACGTATGACTTCCGAGGAACGCTTCAAGATGATGCGCGTCTCGATGGAAGAGCCTGCCAATCACTTTGAGGACGAGATACCCAAGGGGGGGTCCGTGCTGGAGGTGGGATGCTCCAGTGGGTACTTCATGGACACCTTGGCCCAGCGTGGCTATACCATGTACGGAGCAGAGTGGAACCCAGAGGATGCAGCGTATGTCCGTGACGTGGGCGGCTATCCCTGCGAGGAGGGAACACTAGACGATATATACCCCGGCAAGACCTTCAACGCCGTGGTCGCTATGGCCGTCTTGGAGCACCAACCAGACCCGATAGCATTCCTGCGGCAGTTGAAACTCAAGCTCATCGGAGGAGGCTGGCTGTTCCTCACCGTTCCTAACGCCGCAGACGCGCTCCTCACGGCCTACGGGATACCGGAGTACAAGGACTTCTGGTACAGGAAGCCGCACATTACATACTGGGAAGTGGAAACGCTCAGTGCGGCACTGGGAGCGTTAGGCTTCGAGGCCAAAGTGAGCACCAGACAGCGATATTCCCTGGCAAACCACTTGAATTGGAAGATGCACGGCACTCCCATGAAGAACTACCGGGAGGCCACCAGCTACCTCAAGCCCATTGACACCCAGCATCCTGTGGCAGGGGTGCTGAACCGACTCACGATGATGCTGGACAAGCAATATCGGGTGCAGTTGGAGACCCTAAAGTGCTCCGACACCATCGTGGCCTGGGCCAGGAGACGGGAGATTTGATAGACCTACGCAACATAGCCAAGGCTGAGGCGCGGCAGATGTCCTCGTCTATTCGCATATTTCCTGGGTGGTCAGACTTCTTGGGCGCCGCTGAGAACCACTGGGGCATGGAGATGACGATGCCCTCCTGGTTGGACGAGGTGCACAACACCAAGTCGGGCCGTACCTTCATCTTCGGTTCTGGCCCTAGTCTCACGTCACAGTTACCGTTGCTGGGCGCCATGAAGGACGAGGAGACCTGGACGGTCAACCGAATGGCCCACTGGAAGGACTTGCCGTTCATTCCTGTGCATCATGTGATCGCGGAACCGGGGCCAGTTATCGACTGGGGCCGCGGCATTAATGACCTCTATGCTTTCCCTGGTGCGCTCAATCATATCTCCATCCATTGGACTCCCGTGACGGCGCCCAACTGGCTCTGGTGTCCCAAGGCCCCTGACGACATTCAGATGCGCTGGGAGGGCTTCTATGGGTTAGGGGACTCCCTGCCCCCATTGCCCACCGGATGGGCCTCTCCGCTCACCCTAGCGCAACTGGCGTGCTGGATTGGCTTCACCGAGGTCTACTTCCTTGGGATTGATACCACGCAGGTTGGACAAGCCTGGGACCCCGCGCAAGGCCGGACTCAGCAAGAGCGTAACATCCGCTCTATTCTGGAATGCTTTGACCGTGGACGCACCGATATGGAGCACGCTGGTAGGACTATGGTGGACTGCACACCTGGTGGATTGGTCAATAAGGAGGGCGTCTTGCCCTACGCCGAGTTGGGAGACGTGCTTGCTGGATAACTGGCATAACATAGCAGAGGGACGCATATTCATCCTAGGTACGGGGCCGTCCTTGATTGACCAGTTGCCCTTGCTGGCCCTGCTACAAGACGAGGCTACCTTCGCCTGCAACTCCCTGCCGTCGTGGAAGGAGTTGCCCTTCACGCCTACGTACTATGGGGTAACGGACATCGAAGACCAGCGTACGCTGGTCTCTCTCACATGGCCTGAACTGGATATGCACAAGTTCCAGGTGGGATGGAAGGATGCTGTGGGGCGAGGCGCCGATGTACTGGGCGACGAGTACCCGCAGAACGATGCTTTCATCTGGGTAGAGAAGGCCGAGGAGAACGTCCAGATGTGGAATAGCGGCTTTGTGGGGCTGGGGTTACACCTCCTCCCCCTCCCCACGGGCCGCACCAGCCCGTTCACGTTGGCACAGTTGGCAGCGTGGTTCGGCTACAGGGAGTTCTACTTCCTGGGTATCGAGCAGACCCGTGGTTACTGCCACGACCCCGGCGCCACGATGGGCTTCACCAACAGGCAGGCGTTCCCGCTGGACAAGAACCCCAAGTACCAGATGGCCATACAGCGGAGTGCCCAGCGGATGAGAATGGATATAGAGAACGCTGGCGCCCACGTCTACGACTGTTCCCCCGGCGGGCTGTTGAACGAGACCAACAACATCCAGCGGGGCATTCCCACTCCTGTAATCTTGGAATATCGAGACCTGGGTGGGGTATTAGGAGTGCCCGCCCTTGCCTAATCTAGGAGACATAGTCCTTGAACTGGTGGCCGGCGTCATCTTCCTGGTCATAGCGGTAGGACTGGCTGAACTGGTGGACTACTACCAGGAGCGCAAGCGAAAGGACAAAGATTGGAGGGGACAGTAATTCTAGCGGGCAAAGCGAGACTGATGGGTCGGCTAGCAGGCGTCAGCACCAAGACATACTGTTTCGACATTGACGGCGTTATCTGTAATGCGCCCACCAACCTGGACTATGCCAAGGCCAAGCCGAAGTGGAGAACCATCAGGAAGATACGGGAGTTGGCCTCTCAAGGACACAAGATTCTTCTCTACACAGCACGGGGTAGCGGGACAGGCAAGGAGTGGACAAGGGTTACAGCCATCCAAATGGAGGCATGGGAAGTGCCCTACGCACGCATCTACTTTGGCAAGCCTCCCGCCGACGTGTATATTGACGACAAGGCAATTAGCTTTGAGGAGTGGCAGCGTGAGTTTCTGGACGGGTAAGAAGGTAGGCATCACGGGTGGCTGTGGGCTGATAGGGCGTCCCTTGGACAAGCAGTTAATGGCTGAAGGTGCTCGTACCTACGTCTTTGATAGCGCAGATAATCATGATTTTGACATTACGAATGTCATGGCGGTGTATCACTGGCTAGATAGTGTGAACCCTGATGTCCTTATCCATCTTGCCGCTGTCTCTGGAGTAGAGACAGCGCGTCAAATGATGCGCGCCGCTTTTGAAATCAATGTACGTGGTACATGGAATGTGCTTGGTGCAGCCGACAATAAAGGTAGTATTCCCGTCGTCGTGGCCTCCTCCAACCATGTCTACGGACCTCAAGAGACATTCCCAGTGAACGAGAGAGCGCCGTTGAACCAGTTGGATACCTATAGCGTCAGCAAGATATGCGCTGACTACATTGCACGGGCCTACAGCCACAACTACGGGCTGCCCACCTGCGTTATCAGGAACACCAACTGCTTCGGCCCTGCCGATCCACACCACGACCACCTCATTCCTGGGACTATCCTGAGCATCCTACGGGGCGAGAAGCCGATGCTCAGGAGCGATGGTGAGACTCGCAAGGACTATCTTTACGTAGATGATGTGGCCGAGGCTTACATACTGGCGGCGCAATACCTTCTGGAGACCGGCCAGAGTAACGTATTCAATGTCAGTTCTGGGTGGTCCTATTCAGCTCGCGAAGTAGTCGATGATATAGCAGCGATAATGGGCTATACGGACGACGTGAGCATTATTGGCAAACCCAACGACCAGGCTAACGAGAATATGGACCCCACAAGGTTCTGTGACGCCACGGGATGGTTTGCTCGGCACACGTTGACCGAGGCTCTGGAGAAGACCATCAATTGGTTCACTGCCAATCACAAGGTGGAGGCCGTGGCGTGAGAGCACTAGCCATCATACCGGCCCGTGGTGGGTCAAAAGGTATTCATCACAAGAACCTTGCGATGTGCGCTGGGAAGCCGCTCATGCAGTGGGCCTTGGATACTGCGGTAGAGGCGCTTGGCAACGACGTTGTGCTGACATCGGACGATGTGGAGATTCTTGCCCAGGCTGATGGCATACCAATCTGGCAGCACCTACGCCCCACAGAACTGGCACAAGATGATACGCCTACCGAGGCGGTGTTGGAAAACGTCCTCTCGTTAGACGACTTTCAGAAGTTTGACATCGGCGTCCTTATCCAGCCAACCTCACCCCTGGTCACCGCTGAGGACATCAACTCCTGCATTGCTCACGTAGAGGGCGGCTACGAATCCTGCCTTTCTGTAGTGCCATCTCACGCTTTCATGTGGCAGCCGGGTCCAGACGGTGCCTTGAGCACCAACTACGCCTGGGAGAAGCGTCCACGGAGGCAGGACATCAAGATACCGCAGTACGAGGAGAACGGCGCGGTCTATGCCTTCTGGCTTCCTTGGAGCGGCAATCGGCTCAAGCAGCCTATCGGGATGCACGTGATGCCGGAGGAGAGCCGGATCCAGGTAGACACTCCCTTCGACCTGTGGATGGCGGAGCAGATATTACTCAGACGTGAGGCTAGAGTTGCAACTGGGTAAGCACGACATCGGGATAGGCACCAAGCCGTTCTTCTGTGCCGAGATCGGTATCAATCACAACGGCGAGATTGAGATGGCGCTGGAGTTGGTGCGGGCCTCTGCCAAGGCGGGCGCCCATGCCGTGAAGTTCCAGAAGCGGTATCCCAAGGCGTGCGTGCCACGTTCCCAGTGGCTGGAACCAAAGTCTACTCCTTGGGGGTGGATGGACTACATCGACTACCGAGGCCGCATGGAATTCAGCACGGACGAGTACCAGCGAATTGCTGATCTATGCGAGGAGCTGGGTATCCTCTGGTTTGCGTCGGTCTGGGACGTGAAGAGCGCCAAGTTCCTCAAGAAGTTCGAGCCGCCCGCTTACAAGATAGGTTCGGCCACCCTCACAGACGATGCGGTGGTATCCTACGTGGCGGAGCAGGGGAAGCCCGTCATCCTTAGTACAGGGATGAGTACTGAGGAGGAGATCACCCATGCGGTCCGGCTGCTACTGGATGCCCGGCTGGTGCACCAGTTGCTTCTGTGCCACTCTGTGAGCGTGTATCCAACACCCAACAAGCTGCTGAACTTCAAGATGATACCGACGCTGAGAACGATGTTCCCGGACATTCCCATGGGATACTCAGGTCACGAGACTGACTGGGCGTCTACGGCGCTCTCAGTGGCTCTGGGGGCCAGTTATATCGAGCGGCACATCACCCTGGATAAGGATGCCTGGGGCAGTGATCACAAGGCCAGCCTTTTACCGAAGGACTTTCGGCAGATGGTGACCAGTTGTAACAAGGCGTGGGAGGCGCTGGGTACTGGGAAGAAGGAGTTGCTGGTGGAGGAGATGCCGGCGCACCACAAGCTGCGTAAGGAGCCGGTGTCCGTTGGCTAAGCCCAGCAAACACAAGCTCTCACGGAAGAAGGCTCGTAAGATACTGCACGATGGCAAGGTGCGCGGTAAGCCTCTGACTCCCAAGCAACGCAGGTTCATGGGGGCACGGGCAGGTGGAGCGCTGGTAAGGAGGACAGCACAATGACAACCGTAGACCAGTTTCCCCTCTATGTAGAGTGGTATCCACCCAAGGGGAGTGGGCAGCCCGATATTGGGCACCAACTCTTAATAGATATCCTGGCGTCCAGCGAGAGGCTGCAGTTGACCGGCACGGAAATTGAGGACATTGCCGCTGAGTTAGCCGATGCGGTAGCTAACTGCCCCAAGCATCAGCACTCTCACCAAGATATTACGGACGCTTTCAAGGCTGCCTGTGAGCAACTGGCGATGAAGGACGCGGTGGATTTCCTGGGCGAGTGGCGAGAGTTACAGACCAACATACGCAACTTCCACAAGTGGGGCGGCCACATGCCGTCCTTGGTGTTCATGCCTGACAGGTTGGACCCGAAGCAATGGCAACTCGTCATCCCAGACAGCAACGGTGACCCACAGGTGTACGACGTCAAGCGGAAGGGTATACTAGAGGACATCATCCCACCGCCGGATTCCAGCAACTCGATACCTGACCCAGCAGGCGTGGGGCACCACGTAAAGCCCAAGTGGTCTGCCAAGCGCAGGCTTGAGTACATCAACAGGAGACAGCGGAATGCCTAACATTGAAAACACAGGCGTAGTGACTAGCGACACTGCTGTTGCCACAGGCTTGCGGCTGCTGTATTGGCTGGTTGTGAGTGCGGGAGGCACAGGGGGTGCCTTCCAGATTAACGACTCCACCGACGACACGGGCACCGTCAAGATTGACATTACCATGCCGGCGTCCACGACTCTGACCATCAACTTCGGGAACAACCCGCTGGAACTGAAGACCGGGCTGTACGTGGATGTCCCTGGCACCAACATCACGGTAAACGTGGGCTACCGATAGTGGTTCTCGCTCCCCTACAGCCTGCCAAGACGGACAAGTACCGCGGCCGTCACGACCAGTACCGTGTGCATCCTACCTTTGACGGGGTGGACGTGGGTATTGCGGGCAACGACGTGGCCCGTATCAAGACTGGCACCTACACGGGTGACGGCGCCACTTCCCAGGCCATTACGGGGGTGGGCTTCAAACCCAAGTACGTCCGTATCTGGGAGCGTGCGACTGCTGATAGCACTGGTATTTGGATGGGGGAGACCACGGAGCAGATTATCGACGACAACGCATCGGGTGGGTCGGTGAACTACGAGGCCACCTGGAGCAATGCCGGGCAGTTCCGTGCCAACGAGATCATCTCTCTGGACTCAGACGGCTTTACCGTGGACGACGATGGGGCGGACGCGCACCCCAACAAGAACACCACCACCTACTCATATTTGTGCCTTGGCTAAGTAACAGGAATCTCATGACTAACAGAGCAGAGAAGCGGCGCCAGAAGAAGGCCAAGACCCGCCCGATGGTCTACGTGCCTGTACCGGAGGATTTCGTAGATGCCACGGGACACCCTTGGACCTCTATAAACCGTGATGGCGACACCGAAGACTTTGACCTGCCCGAAGTCTTGACTCACACCCTGCGTCAGGCCCCTACCAAGTCAATGGAAGATGCAAAGCGGGCCTTGGACGTGTTCAGGATGGTAGAGCAAGCGGACGGGTACATTGAGATGCCCAAGGATGATTGGGACTGGATGATGGGACATCTAAACGATGTAGCCCATAAAGTCTGGAAGTCCATCGAAGGGGCGTACCTGGTCAACTACCTGGAGGCGGCAGCGCAAACTAAGCCACCAAAGGAAGAGACCATTGGCGACGACAACCCTTCTGACTCTCCGTAGAGAGTTTGCGAGTTATCTGGGCTATTACTGGGCCGTAGGCATGGACGGTGGGGCCTGGAGCACCACGTCGGACATAGGCGCCAGCAACATTGCGGTCTCCACCGAGTTACGTGACTACGGCTTTGACGACTTCGGTGAGGGCGGAGACGGCGACGACTTCTTTGAGAACTGGTTCGCCATCTTCCTGGGCACCAACAACGCAGGGAAGATACGCCGTGTACAAGCCTACGATGCCTCCGCTGGGCAACTGACTCTCACGGGTACTGACCTAGCGTCAGAGACTGGCAGCACTGACTTCGAGATACACAAATACTCGCCCACACTGTTACGTCAGTGCCTCAATATCGCACGCACCAAGTCGTACCCCCTGCTCCATCTGCCGGTGGCACGTACCTTGATGACCACCCAGGGGCAGCGCCGTTATGAGGTGCCTGCCGCCATCACTGAGCGGCCAATCGCTATCTGGCTGGAGCGTGGGCACGACGTTACCAGTTATATCAACAACATCCTCAGTAACCCCAGCTTCGAGGACTTCACCTCTGGTGCTCCTGATAGTTGGACGGCCACTACGCTGGACACCGCCGAGGAGACCAGCACCACGACCCCCATTAACTATGCCGTGAGAGATTCTGGGTCGTCTGTACGGCTGACTTCGCAGACCAGCAGCACCGGGACACTACTACAGACTATTAGCAGCCCTGGCACACACTCAGGACAACGTATCTCCTTGAGCATCTGGGTCTATTGCCTGACGGCCTCGGTGGTCTCTACGCAATTGACCATCAACGGCACTATCAACCTGGGTACTGCTGCTGACGGTGGGCTACATACGGGGTCCGGCTGGGAGAAACTTACCCACTATGAGGACATGCCGGTGACGGTTACTTCTCTGACAGTGGGGCTGTCAGTACTGTCCACCGCCACCGACAACACGGAGTTCTATGCGGATGATGCCCTCTGTGTGGTGGGTCCGCTACAGGAACCCAGCCCGCAGAACAGAGAGGAACTGAGAAGGTGGGACTACGTGCCGGTGGTAGAAGGCAGCACTCAAAGGAATCACGTGGTGTTTCCCTACCCCCTGCCAGATCATTACCTGCTCCGGTTCGAGGGTAGTGGCTATCTTTCGTCCGTCTCAGCCGACACGGACACTATGGAGATCGGCGCTCCGCAGACTGACCTTCTCTATCGGTATGCCGCGGAGGAACTCTACGAACGTATCGGCATGAACACGCCTGACAGTGACGGCAACTTTGACAGCCGCCGCACTGCCCATGTACGTAACGAGCAGGCTAGGCTCCAGATGCATAGCCTGCCACGCCACAATCCCAAGATTAAGATACCGGACTGGGGCTAAATGGCAGGCCAGAATAGTCACTCCATAGTTCTGAAAGACCGGTCTGGAACAAACGAGACCGGTCTCAAGTTATTGCGGAACGAAGATGGAGAGCTGCAGTACGCTGTAGATGAGGCGCCGCCTCTTGCTCCTGACGTAGATGAGGCTGACCTGGCCTACGCAGAGTACCAGCCTGAGATGGAGATGACCTGGCATCAGAAGGACTGGAGCCAGGGCGGGCTGAAGTTCTACTGGCAGCGTGGGGCACTAGCCAACCGGTACGGCATCGCCGATAAGGTGTGGACCGCCACACCTAACGAGCTGTCGATGGGACTCATTGCCAAGGCTGTACCTTTCGGTATTCGTAACGGTGCGGCGGAACTGGGTGCCACCACAGGATGGACGGCATCGGGTATCACGCTAACGGCCGTTACTACAGCGCCGTATTGCGGCAACTACCACTC
>Ga0114906_1001328_pt1 | contig 13028 bp, 11 predicted proteins | sample MalvirDeepMed_M9_FD_89687 | JGI IMG/M metagenome (GOLD analysis project Ga0114906, IMG submission 89687) | Marine viral communities from the Global Malaspina Expedition - Malaspina viral metaG DeepMed_M9 | ecosystem: Environmental > Aquatic > Marine > Oceanic | place: Mediterranean Sea...
CGAAGCCGGTACAGTTACTTTAGCACTTGCAACAAGTGTAGCCGTTAAAGAACCCGAATCGCCTGATCCGTTTGTTAAAGCTAATACTGTTGCGGTGTCGCACTTCCACATCATATAACGCATCACAACTCCGGCAACCTCGGCAGACGAATCAAATTCTTGACACACATAACAGCCTGCTGTTCCGGCTAGTGGAACTCTAAAAACACCGTTACTAATATCGTCTAAATCTACTGTTAATTGTGTCGAACCGGGTGTTCCTAAATCTCCGCCTGATGGTAAAGGATTTGCCCCTGCTGTCGAAGTCCAAAGGTAGTATGTAAATCCAAGCGAACCGCCCCACATAATGCATTGAGTGCCTGCGTCATTTGAGGTGCCTATCGTTATTCTTGCACCACCTGCTACTATACTACTAGCAGTTCCACCCGCACCCGCAACAAGGTTTGCGTATGTAACTTTTTTACTTGCCGTAGCTGATGTGTCAACGATATATAAAACGTCGTCATTCGCGGGTGTCCCGCCCAACGCCGCTAGATCGCTTACTTTCTGATTTGCCATTGATGTATTTCTTTAGTTTCTTTTCGTTGTCTTTACTGGGCTTGTACTTGCCTCTTTTCTTGGTTAACATATGTTACACTTTCCAATCGCTGTCAAGAACGCTTGATATTTTAAGTCTGGGTTTACGATGTCAACATTCAAACCTTGTGTGTAGTTGTTTGTTGTTGGACATAAATCCGACCCCGTGTTCGACGTGTATTCAGGATAGCTTGAAGACTTGTCGCACAAATAGTCGATAAGTCTTTGACGATGGAAGCTACCCATATCGTTCGCTTGGTCAATTAGTGGCTTTAGATCGTCGTATGTAGCCGCCGCACTTTGTTCGCTGTTCATAACCACTACGGCGTTGTTCACGAATCTAACCCTTAAATATGGTATCAATTGTGAGAACGCATATTGTACCGTTGCCGGTATAACGTATTCGTCAAGAAGGGTTTCATATACACCCGCCACCGCACCAGTGTCGATGTCAGTACAAAGTTTGTTATATAGGTCTGTTCCAAGCACCGGAAGAATCCAACGCTGTTGCGCCATATAAACGTAAGGACGGATTAGGTCGTCGTCGACTGACCCACCGATTGCTGTGTCGCGTTTCAGTCTGTTTGCTGAAACAAATAATGCTTGTGAATTTGCCATTAGTTTCTTGGTGTTGTTATTGCTTGTGCTATTTCCGGATTGATGAAGCCACGATTTTGCATATCGCGTGGTCGTCTTGCAACTTTAGCGTCGTTAGTTTCAAGTGGTGTTCCGTTGTTTTGCTGAATGATTTTCTTCGCTTGGTTTACGCTAACCCTTTCGTTGTTCTTTACAAGGTACGTTCTGCGTTCCCAAAAATGTTGACAAGAACCACCACCTTTGTAGAACCATATATTGTAAAAGTCCGAACCCGCGGGACCCCAACCCGGATTGGTTGCCCTATCTGATGCAAACATTATGTCTTCGCGTCTATATACCTTCCCGCCTTTAGATGCGTTCACCATCTTTTCGCAGAACGGACGGCTGTCATAACGTTGCCCTTTCTTCTTGCCTGACTTGTGTTTGCCTGGTCCTTTGGTAACGTGTGGCATATAAGCGTAACGAACCTTTATGTATTCGGTGTCTTGTCCGAATTCGGGATGGTCTGATTTCGCTTGTGGTTTACTACTAGGCACGGTCGCAAAAGACCACATCGCGTCAAATTGTTCTTCGCGGTCGTAGTCAACTTTTCTTGCGTCAATCATTTCGTGGCTTTTAAGTAAGTCGCTTTCGTCTTCACCTAACTCAATTAAGGCATCAGCAAATTCCGTCTTGGCAACCGGGTTGGTCTTCTTTTTTTTTTTAGCGTTTCTAAACTTTTCGATTTCAACGGTAGCATCAGCACCTTCGGTGAATAGTGCTTTCGCAACAGCCGGATCAAATTGCAACATTTGTACAAGGAAAACAATAGCTTGTTCCGGCGTTAGTAGTCCTTCACCAACCTTTACAATAATATCAAGTGCCGAAGATATTTGCGCACCATTATACGATGCTTCTTTGTCAACTGCTATCTCCGCCATTGGGTCTTCGGTTTCAACGACTACATCGTCGGTTGGTGCTTCAACAACATCAACGTCTTCGTCCGTTGTCACGCCTTCCTTTTGTTGCTCACCTTCGTCAAGTGTGTCGATAACGTCTAAGTCTAAGAAGTCAGCGGGTTTCGCTGTGATAAAGAATAAATCAAGTTCAATATCGTTAATACCAAACAACATTCCGAAAGACTTCAACAAGATGTCTTGGAATGGTGCAATCACCGTGTTGTTAAATAACGAATATGAATCCCTTAATTCGTCTGCGTTATTTCCGAACCCACTACCTTCCGACCTAATGCCAAACATCAAGGGTGATGTAACACGATGCGCTGTGAGTATCTTTTCGCTTACTAACTTCGAAAGGTATTCATACATTCCGTCCGCTCCATTTTGTTGGATCGGTGTAAACTCCGGCGCGGTTTCGTCACCATCGTTGTACGTGATAAGAATACGCCCTGCGTTATCGTCGCCAGTAAATTTGTCAATTACTTTTTGTTCTATTACGCGACGTTCTTCTTGTGTAGGTACTCCATTCTTAAACGACAATAACATCGAAGGGAAGAACCCACGACGGATATTAGAAAGATGAAAGTCACTAATACGTTGATCCAATTCACAGTAGTTAGTTCCCCCTGCGTAGTCGGGAACGGAATAGTAGTGAAGTGAAGGCGTGTATCTTTTAATCTGAAAGCACGTTGAAGCCGTAGTTCGGTCTTCTAAAGAGAACGCTTTTATGGCCTTTTCTTTTTCTCTCCTATCCTTCCAGTCAGATTTGTAATAAAACTCGCTTATTACCCCCTCAGAATCAGCGACACCACTACGCATTGTGTGAACCGGTAAGTGCTTCAAACAAGCGATGCGTGTTCTTGGCTTATTCCATATCACATTGACGTAGCACATTCCGTAAAGTTTAACATCAAAAGCAACCTTCTGAAGTAGGTCGTCGGAACTCTTACGAAGTAAGTCTTGAAGACGTAACCATTGTTCGCGCTTTGAATCACTATCGTCCCTATCGGTAGCGTCTAAACCACCCCCGTAAATCATATCAGCAACGCCGTTAATGATTGCACCATTGGTTGAACTCGCTAAGAATAGATCACGCAAGTAATCGCCATAAAGGTCGTCGTGTCCATAGCTTACGAACTTTTGTCCTTGCTTTTCTTCGAAGCACGGAATTTCTTGGTCCGTGTAATTGATAACGCTGAAGTCGTGTTTGTTCATTATGGATAAACGTATTGATTAACCGTAGGGTTATATTCGTTAAAGTCGGGTGTCACTTCTTCCATATTGCCGGAATAGTCACGAACGTATGCCATACCTTCTTGAAGTAGTGTAGCATTCGCCGGATTTAAGTTTGACGAACTTGTTTGTTCGTATATGTTATATGTGTAAAAACCCATCGGATAAGTATCAAGCTTACCAGCCGCATCGTAGAATTTGATTCGTCCCGTTGTCGGTGATGCGGTTTCGTCTTTGTCTATTATGGTAAATGTCATTCGAACATATCGCGGAAGGTTGTCAGAATTTACTGAAGTCGGTATAAAATACAACGAATTGTTTGAACCCAACGATGTTAATTCAATTAAGTAATACACACTCGCTTGTGCAATAGTTTGCAAATCGTTTGCCGTGACGTAGATGTTTTGTGTTACGTCAGTATTCGTGGTGTTATTTGCGTTCCTTATTTGTAGCATCTATGGAATATATAACGACTTAGAATTTGTTTGAAATTAAAAAGGGGAACGGCGCATTGCCACCCCCCTTTTTTAATGAATCACATCAACTTTTACGCTGAAGTAATTGCTATATCTGCGGCATCTGTTAACCCATCGAATGGATAGTTCGTGCCCCCTACCGTTGGTGCGGCAAGTATGTATAACGGATCTTGTTCCTTAGCAGTGAAATTAAGCGTCAGTCCATTCATATCTGAACGGTTAGTTCCTGAAGCTATTGTATCACCACCAGTAAGGTAACACCCATCGCTTATTCCCATTAAGAAGACATTATCGTTTGAATCTTGAACAAAGATTTGTGCGCGATTCTTTGCGATAAGTCCTAGTTGGAATAAGTCTGCGGCAACCACTTTATGTAATACTACGTTCAAAGTCTGATTGTACATCACCGAACCCGTCGCTTTATCAGCTTCAATAGCTGTTGTAAAGTTAGAAAGGTCAGTAACTAAATCGTACTTGTACACTTGCACCTTTGACCCGGTTGGCGTTCCATAGATATCCCAATCTGCAAAGTCTGCGTCGGTGATAGTATATGTTGTCGCTGTTACCGTTGCCGAAGCAAGTATGTTAGAAGCGTAATTACTACAAAAATAAATTGCCTTTAATCCACCGATTGCATCTCTACAATCGATGCCTCTAGCGGCTGATATTAAACAAGGCATATTATTTTATTTTAAGGGTTAAGCAAAGTTAAATCCAACAATCCCGTCAGCCGCTACTGCGGTCTGAACTCCACAAGCGAAACGCATAGCAACGCGAACGTTGTCTGATCCGTCATAAGCGTATGTTGGAATTAGTTGTGCAGAAATGTCAGCCGTGTAGCTGTTAGCACCTACCACTAAGTTGTCTGGGTAAGTGAATACCATAACGTCGGCAGTGTTAGTGATTCCGTGAGTAGGGTAAACAGGATAGCCAAGGTAGTTAGCACCTTCCATAGATTGGTTGTAACCCGGTCCAGTGTTCTGAGTAGCCATAGCCTGTAAGAAGAAAGCGTATGCCTCATAAGAAACGTAGAAACCACATCCCGGCTTTTGAAGAATGCCCGGTATGTTAGCCGCCGCCGCAAATACGATGTCCATTTGAGCAAGAATATTAGCCGCTGTGAACGTCGCCGCAACTGTAGCTTCCGTGAAGTCTTTACAAGCTGAAGCGTCGATGCCTGCATCGTCAACAACTCCATCGTTAGAAAGGAATCCTACGCCGAAAGTTCCGGCCGCATCACCTACCCAAAGCTTTTCTTCTAGGTTAGTTCCTGTTCTTTCTGCAACTGCTCCAAGAAGGAAGTCAGTCCAAGCAACCGGAAGGTCGCCGTTTCTTTCCATTCTTCCGTTAGCCGCAATCCAAGTTGGGTACATAGTCTTTCTACATACTTCTTCCATAACAGCTAAGTCTGCGGGGTTAAGAACTTGCTCAGTTAAAGCTGTGTTACTTCCGTCATTCCAAGAACAATTTGCCGCTTGGATAGTGTCCGAAACTGCAAGTCCTGAAATAACAGTCTTGCCAACGATGCCTTCAATAAAGCGGCAACGACCTTTAGCAATCGTTTCTGCTCCTAGTAAAGCCGCGCTCACATAAGGCAATGCAAGTTCACCGGCGTAAGTATTGACAGTAGCGTCAATGTCGAAGTTGTACTTCTTATTAGTTAGATAATTCATTATATTATCGGTGTGAATTGATTATATGTAGCGCACGATCTACACTGTTTAATTTAGATAAATCCACCGACTTGTGCTGAGCCGATAGTTTGTTTGGTGAGTGCGTCACCCCCTTTGATGCGGGTGCGTCCTCTAATGCGTCAAGTCTTTTGCTGATGTTTGCAAATGCTTCTTCAAGAATTAAAGACATATCTTCTTTTTCTTCTTCTTCTTCGTTTGCTTCAACAACAACTTCTTCTTCGTTGTAGATAGCTGAAACTAAAGTTGCGATTGCGTCAATAGTGTCTTGACCTAAATCCGGGAATCCTTGGTCTAAAGCATCGCGAACTTTGTCGTAGTTCATATCTTCTCGAACGTCTTCTTTTTCGTCGTCGATACCATCGCGATAACCTTCTTCTTCGGCTTCGGGAATTGTTTCAAGTTCAACTTCAACTTCGATTTCGTCATCACCTAAAGAGGTTAAACGAGAATCTTCGTTTACAACAATTTTCGTTCCGTCCTCGAGTGTATATGTTCCAGCGTCAAGAACGCTCGCTTCTCCACTATCGTCGAGAATACGAACTTCAACGCCAACATCCATAGATTCGGCTTCGGTAACGACAACACGCCCGTCGTCAAGACGTGCTTCAGCATATAACTTCGTCTGAGGAAGCCCTAGTGCTTTTCTGATTTTTTGTACAGTGTTCATTACGCGTAATTAATTAATTTATCATTGATATATATAAACCTTTTTAAGGTGTTTATTTTCAACCATATTTTGACCTTATCATTCCACAAACCTTTTCAGCTACTTCCTTAGATCCGTAGCGGTTTGTTTGGTCTCGAATACATTCGTCCCAAGGGTACGATTCAAAGCTTTCCTTTGCGCTAAATAGTGTTTCACCATTAACCGAAACGGCATTGAATCCCGTCCTATTAAAAAAGATTTCACCCCAAAGTTGTGCGTCTTGAGCCTTCTTAAATAAGGGCTGTCCGTTTAGTTCACCCGATGGAGAAACTTCTTCTAAGATTATCGCTTTAAGTTCTTCGATAATTTGTTCGTCTTCAGGACAATTCTTGCATAGCTTTCCACGCTTCATTTCAACTAACCTATCAGTAAAATATCCTTCAATACTATATCCACGAACTTCGCGTTTCTTTACCTTTTCCCAAATGTCTTTGTTGTTAACCTTCGATGCAATCATCCAAGTTCCAACAGGCAAGTCAAATCCATACAACGCACTTTTGTCTTTCTTAGAATCTTCGACAAGCCAACTTTCTACAACTGTAACGCCGTCAATCTTGGAAGCGTGTTCAAGTGTGCTTTCGTTTGTTCTTGCTTCAACCATAAATAATTCCATCGCTTGACGGACTGTATCTTTCGAAAAGTACACATCGTATTCTTCGTCGTTTTCGTCAAGGCGCATAATCAACTTGTCAGGTATTAAAGCCGGACCGATAAGCATTTGCTTTTCCTCGTCCATAGCAAACGACATCTTCTTGTCGGCTTCACTTGATAGGTACACAAAGTCAGTTTCAATAGCCGGGAATCGAACTAAGCTAACAGCTTCAATTCCGCTGATTGGTTCTTCTTCGTCAATTAGAAGTTCTACTTTCTTTCTCATATCATTAAAAATATAGTGTCTGAATTTGTTTATTTTAACCACCCCCAAGTGACGCTTGGTTTTGTAAGGTTGCGGCCAAAGCGTCTGCGTCTGCTATGTCTTGTTGAATGACGTAAGCTTGAACGGCTGAAGATCCTAAAGCTTGATTGAACGATTGTGCTAAGTCGGGAGTTAGTGCAAGTTGAGGACCCTCGCCGCCACCACCACCTACAGTTCCGCCACCACCACCGCCGCCACCCAAATTAGGCATTGACGTATCTAGTCCATCCGTTGCCGCACCCGCTTGGTTCATTACGCCTTTAATGGAAGCAAACGAACCTAAAACTATTGCTAGTGCTTGGGCAATAAATAAAGGTGTAGCTACAAAAGCACCCGGACCTGTGGCTGTTGCAGATGTGGTTGCACCGGCTATTGCTTGCGACATTGCGACACCTTGGTTGACTAAGATTTGTGCTATTGCTAACTTCTTTTGTCCTTCTTCGGTTTTTGCCATAGATTGTAAAGCCTGGAAACCGGCCTGTACAACACTCATATTAGCACTTCTAATAGCTAAGGCCTTTGCTTTTTCGCGGTCTTCTATTTTTTTATTAGCCGCATCAATAACGTCTTGTTCTTGCTGTTTATACTTATCTACTATTGCCGCTTCTTTAGCATAGTATCTTGTTTCCATTTCCTTCAAATGAGCCTCAGCGCGAGCAAGTTCGCCTTCTTGATACATTGCTTGATTTTCTTCAACTTGATCTATGTAGTCAAGTTGTGCTTCTTCAAGCTTCATATATTGTTGCTCTAACGCATCAAGTTCTGTTTCTTGTTGCGACATAGTGTACGTCCTTGCTTGGTCGGCCGCTTCATTTATTTTACTTATTGATTCTCTTCTTGCTTGAAGCGTAGCTTCGTAAGCATCTCGTTTTTCTTGTTCCGCTAAGGCTATCGCGTCGGCTTCTTCTTTAGCTTTACGTTTAGCTTCAGCACGAATAATGTTTAACTTGTTGTTTAACGTCGTCTGCATTTCTGCGGATTCCGTTCTTATGTTTATTAAGTTAGCTTCTAATGTTGCAAGGTTGTCAAGGTCGTCTTCACTACTATCTGATTGAGCGGCACGTTCTTTCGCAATATCAAATTCTTCTTGTGCCTGAGCTTGTCTAGCGGCCATTAGTTCACGCTCAATATCAATAGCCTTTTGAGCCGCTTCAAGTCTTTCTTCTAAGCCGCGGGTTGTGTCCTCGGCAATCATATTGTATTCCTTAATCTGCGCTCTACCTTCAGCAAATTGCACGGTCAAATCTCTTTGGCTTACTCTTAACGCTTGCGTCCTTCGCTCTAACTCCGCCGCTTTTTTTATTGCATCCATCATTGAACCCGGAAGCTTTTCCATTTCGGCATTGTAAGCCGACACCGCTTCAGTTACCCCGCCAGTAAATAGACCAACAATAAACGCCCCCGCCGCTTGGAAGTACCCTGTCACCCTTTCTACTATTGCACCCAATGCCGCCAAGCCGACCTTCAACATTTTCGCACCCTTGTTGGTCTTCAAGAAGAACCCAACTAATGCGCCAACAGCCACGACGATAGCACCAATCCCCGTACTAATTAAGGCAACCTTTGTAAGTTTTAGACCTTTGATAAAAACTTTCGTCCCTTGTGCGGCTTTTCTAAATCCACTAACAGCACCGCCGGTTAATTTATCAAGCGCACCAGTCGCCCCCGAAATACCTGTGCCTAGATTGTCAGTTGCTTTATCAATACCATCTATTTGTTGTGTGGCTTTATCAGCTCCTGTGACAACAACACCCACTTCAATTTTTTCAGCCATTCTTTCTCGCTTTTATTCCTTGACGTATTTTCTTAAAGAATCCACGAAAACCCGTGTCTTCATAATAACCATATAATTGAAGCGTATATGTATCTTTTATCACCTCGTGATGACGTGCAATTTGTAGTGTGTTCGGTATTGTTTTCCCGACGCTGTTTAAGTATTCAATCATTCTTGTTCTAGTGGTAGGTAATCTTCTGCTAATATGTAGCCCATATCTTCAAGAAGTAGAAGGTCGGTTGAACTTGCTTCTTCCGATGCTATGTCAATAAACGTAATGGAACAATCTAAATTCCAAGTGCAAACAGTAGAGGCGGGGCCGGTTACTCTTATTATTACGCCAAGGTTTTGATCCGTAAAACTTCCAGTCCCTTTAGTTGGCGATACCGTGACCGTTCTTGTTCCTGCGTCTGTGTCTTCTTGTGCAAAGTCTGTTTGTTCTGAACCCGTGACGGTAATTGTTCCGGCCACGTTTTTAGCCATAAAAGTCCACACCTTAAATGAAGTCGAACCTTGTGATCCTACACCGGATGTTGCTGAGTATTTGTCAGTCTGAACCGAAAGCGCACGGATTACCATTCGCGCCGTCATTCCCGATGGTAAAAACAAATATCCCGACGTGTCTGCTTTTCCTGTTGAACTTGCGTTGGCAATTGTGTTGCTGTATGTAGTGGCGTAAAGAACAACATTTTTTTGCGTGGTTGGGATTCCAGTTAATTCATTGTTGCCTTGAATAGAAACTTCACCTACAATTGGATTGAAGTTCTTTGATTGCTTGTTCTTATACCCGTAAACCCCACCGATGTTTGTTACTAAACTTTTACCATCCGAATAGGGTGTGTCAGGTAATATCCCGTCGTTTAATCCATTGCCCGTTCCCGTTGGTCCGGCTAACCACATACAAGCGTTTTGCGTAGTGTTCCAATTGTAGCCATTTTCGTTACAGCATATTTCATTTCCGCTTGATGTAGTTCCGTCTGTTGGATCGGTAAATATTACATTTCCATTTTGTTGAAAGCCCGTAATAATCAAAGCGCAATCCTGTTCGGGTTGTGGAATACTTTGCCCTTTGAAAGCGTCCAACTTTTTCAATAAAGTTACCTTAGTAGGCACGTTTGCAAATGGCTGATAGTTGCTTATTTTAAGAACTCGATAAGCTGTGTTCTTTATAATTATTTCGTCATTAAAACGGAAGTTGAATATATCAGTCGGCGACAGCATAATTTCACATTCTACAATTCGCGCTTCATTGCCGTAAATACTCATTAAAAATTGTTGATGGTATCTAGCAAAGTAACCCTCTCCGCTTGGGGTTGAACCGAACGTTGGATGCCCAAAAACCGATGTGGGTTGCCACTTCCACAAAGCCAAAGGTGAATCGGATTGAATTGGATCGCCGTTATTGTAGAACGGTAAACACAAAGAATACTTGGTAAATTCACTTCCAGAATTCCCAATCTTTATATAGTTCCCATTTGCAATATCTTTCAAACCATTGTAATAAAACAACTTCGGCTTTGCCGTTGATATTGGTCCGTTTGTGTCTATGCCATAGCCTCGATGAATTAAAACGTCGGACATTGGGCTTGGTGTCGTTCCGTTGCTTTCGGGAATTATCGACACTTGAAAGGGTGCAAATACTGGATTGTTTGAAAGTGTTCCAGAGGTAAAGTCATCACCCACTTCTTGACGATACTCGCCAATTACATAATTGTTTGATTCTTGAAATGCGGCGTTGTTTATACTATCGTCTTCAGCGTCCGTCAAGTAGATAAATTTATTGCGAATTGAATCCGTTGGTTTTATTGTAAACTCTTTAGAAGTGTCTAACCTATCGGTCCAATCTTTCCTAGCCCCGTCATTGATGTAGTCTTGCCAAGGCTGTATTTTTAAGGCTTTAGAATCTTCGGCATCAGCAACAACACAAAGATTAAATCTTTCGCATAAGTCTTTAACAAATGCGCTTTGCTGAAGGTCGGGCATATTGTTAGGTAGTTGTGCTATCCCGTTAGTCAATTGACTTGCGTAAATAGTCAAATATGTACCCGATGGTAGTATTTGAACGTATTGGTATGCATTTGACCCATTCATTCGAACTCTAAAGGTCGTCCGCATTTTTTGTCCTTCTTCAATAAACAAAGACCAATTAAAAGTGTTGGCTACATTCGTTCCGTTAAAACAAGTATATTGATAAGAAAAGTCACTCGTTACTCCCGGAACTAAAACACCATACTGCATTTGTGCGCCGGAATTTCCTATGATGTTTGCCGTATATCTAATGTTTATTGTTCCGTGATACCATCCTGTTGCAGGTGCTGTAAACCATAAATTCGTGGTGTCCCAGTTGTCCGAAGCATCAAACAGTGCAGGTGGATCGTTTGAAACTCCTGTTCCTGTGTCATCATTTAAGGGTAATTCTGTTGATACCCATTGACCCGGCGGTGAAGTTTGGTTTAATTGAAGCGGACCTGACGCACCATCGTTGGCGACGCATAAGCCTAACACCCCTCTTGTCGCGGTTGATTCTCTATCGGTTGCTAAAGTCATATAAAGCTTAGTCCAAGCGTCTGATGTTAAAAAGCTATTTGTAGTCAGTGTATAACCCGCTTGTGTAATAACCTTTTCAAATAGGTGTGCTACTTGAATACTAGGCTTAAACATAAAGGGTTCGATAAAATTGTTAGTGGCTAACCCTGCAACATTAAAGTCGTTATTTTCGTAATACAAAAAATTATATTCTCCACCCAAGCCGTAATCAGCAAGAGGAAAAATTACTATCCCATTTCCTACATTTCCAGTGGTAACGTCTAAACCTGGATTCCAAGAATTATATATATTTATGGGCGTAAGCGGAACGTCATAATCAATATCCATCGCATTTGATTTGATGAATAGGTCAATAAGCTTGCGGTCTTTGATTTCTTGGAAGATATTAGCTTCCTCACCAAACACAGCAACTTCGTATTCTTCGCTTTTAGTGTGTACGTTTTTAAGCTGAAGCGAACCTGTAATGATTGGAATACCATCAACACGAATTTCACAATATGTTTTTTTGTGTATGTTAAATACTGTTTGTGCTGATGCGGATGTCAGGTTGACATCATAATACAACCCGAAGAATCTTGAATTGTGATTTGTAAAAGGTAGTTTGAAAGTTTGCGAAAAAGGGCTATATCGACCCATTATGTCTTCGCCTTTGCTGACTTCGTAATTCAAAGACACACCGCCGGGTTGTGTTATGTCAAGCGTCCATTGATCCCCGACAACATCGGTAGCCAGTGTGGATTTTTGTTCGTATGCAATTAGTTCAATCATCAGTAACCTCTATATGTTCCACCTTTAGTTGTTGGTCTTTCTTTTGCGTTCTTAAACTTGATTTGATACAAGAACGGTCCACGCTCATTAACGTTCTTCTTAAAGACAAAGTTTGTGTCTGTTATTACTATAGGCGTTATTGTCCCGCCTAAGAAACTTATTAAGTACACGTTAGGTGATAGCATTAGAGTTTCGAGTAGGTCAACTTCATCTTCATTCCACAAATCGCTGTGAGCAGTATATTCTTGATGTGCGTTTACTTTGGCTATCCTTAACCCCCCTTGGTCGCCTCGATAGTTGAAGTCTTGTGAAGCGTCAGCGGTGTCCCAATTACCGGGTACTTGTTCGAACGTCTTACGCTTTATTTGGTTTGTTTGCTTTTGACTTACTAGATTAAAGCTTTGATAATCCCAAGCCCCAAGTGAATTTTGCCACGCTAACGTGATAGGATTATACTGGTCAACGCCATACCGACAATCTGCATCTTTCACGGTAAATTGATAACAGCAAGAAGCCATATCTCCTGTTGTTCCGTTAGCGGGTACTGTGGTTGAATCTTGCATCAAAAAAACTTCGTAATAAGCAATAAGGTTTGGATTAGCACTAAAGGCCGATGCGATGGACGCGACCGTTGTCTGTTGCGCCAAGTTTGCAGGACCAACCCCGATATATTGTTGTCGCTCATTATCGTTACTAACTGATCCTGGTGCTGTCCCACCGGACGAAGCGGCTGTGATAAAACCTGAAGCTGTAAGGACGTTGCTTGAATTGTATGTTCCTATCCACGCTGATACAGCCGTTGA
>Ga0114906_1001329_pt1 | contig 13027 bp, 17 predicted proteins | sample MalvirDeepMed_M9_FD_89687 | JGI IMG/M metagenome (GOLD analysis project Ga0114906, IMG submission 89687) | Marine viral communities from the Global Malaspina Expedition - Malaspina viral metaG DeepMed_M9 | ecosystem: Environmental > Aquatic > Marine > Oceanic | place: Mediterranean Sea...
AAAGAATATCATCTCCTGTTAAATATGTTTGAGAGTCCCAAACCATCTTGTCTACAAAAACACTATCGTTCTGCGACAGCGTATAGTATTGTTCACGAAATCCGTCATGTAGCTTTACCAGTATGGAGCCTTGAAGACACACCAGAACCTGCTGAGTTTCATAATGAGCATGGAGACCCCTCTCCTCTCCCGCAGGAACTCCGTAAACATAGAATATTCTCTTGGGCGTGAACGCAAAAGAATCAAATTCGATGGGTACTAAGATACCATCAATATTTTTATATGTCTCTAAATTTATTGACATGTTTTAAAATAAACTCTATATCGTTGTCATGTAATTTTTCATGAAATGGAATGCTGGCAGTGGTTTTTTGTTCCGCGTCTGAAAGCGGTAGTGCGACTTCTTTAAAAAAATGTCGGGAGTATTTATCGCTAGAATGAATTCCTCTATAATGTATCCCGCATGTTATCCCAAGCTTACCCATTGCTCTTATAAAGGTGTCGTTGTTATTGACATTAATCCTGTATAGATGGTTGCTGGTGTTATCACATGAAAAAGATTCATTGTAAATGTCTCTTATTTCTTTTAGCCTCTCGTACTTTTTGTCTAGTTTTTTTAGATTTTCGTTGGCTATATATGCTTGTATCGAGTTAATATGCATTTTCCAACCAGCAAAATGCAAGTCTCTTTCCCAGTTGTTTTGTGAATGGGAGGTTCCGTTTAGTGTGGCGAGTCTAAACCAATCTATAACTTCCTCGTCATCTGAAACTATCATACCGCCGTCGCATCCACCCACTGGTTTTGTGGGGTAGAAGCTAAATAACATCCAGTCTCTTGGGTTGGCCTCGTTTTTAAACTGGTTTCTCTCAACCTTCTGTGCGGAATCAATTACCTTCATGCCACGAGATTTACAATTACATATTGTGTAAGACCCCCCTACCCACTCTATGTCGTCTCGTATCAAAAAGTAAGGGGCTTCTCTATAAGCTCTTGGTTCGGTTGATCGTATTATCGCATTTGGCACTACGACTGGTATAATGCTTGGAATTTCAAAAATAGATGGGCATTTTATGTTGGAAAGTTGAATAAGGCTACTTGCACTGTTTGCAGAACAAGCATGCTTTGCGCCAACGTACTCGGCAAAATTTTTCTCAAATTCTCTAACAACTTTGTCATGAAGAAGATTGGAAAATCTAGATGTGTCTATTTTATAGTTATTTATTTCAAACAGATTTATCATGAAGTTCCTTAAGGACTGGAAAAAGCTGTAGTCTTAGAAGATATAAGTCTCCCTCTAGATTCAGAGGTTGAAAAATATACTCATACCCATTAGACATTGCCACTTCAAAAATATCCTCTTGATTTTCAAAGTTTATTTCCAATGATGGAATAATTATGTTTGAAAATTCTAACTCTAAAACGCTCTTAGCTTCTTCTTTAAAATCTTCATCAATACTAAGAACCAAAAGGTCCGTGTCCATCCACAAAACTTCATCTAGTTTGGTTAATTTTCTGTAAAAAAAAGAATCATAATCCCAGCGAGACTTAAGTAACTCAGCAGACTTCTTGGAGGAGGCGTATCCTAAATACTCTACATCAGGAAGGCTTTCGTTACACAGTTCGTAATAAAGTCCGTCGCCGCAGTTGATATGAACAACCCTGTGAATTTTTTGACCACCATCTTTTATATAGGAAACGTTTTCAATAAATTTTTCGTGCTCTGAAGACATTATAGACCTTCCTTGCCCATGTAATGAATTCTCGTAACCATGCGATCACCGCCGTCCTTCAGAACTCCCCCCATGTGGAACACGTCGCTGTCAAAGAGTATTAATGTTCCAGCGCCCCCAATCATAGGCTGGGCTTTCTCCTTTGTGTACCCCAGATGGGGATGGTCTATCTCCAAACGGTTCTCTACGGTGTCATATCCCACCTGACCCCGATTATTCCAAGACTTCTCCCTAAGCTCTTTTCCTAGAGACTGTGTACCCGGCACTGCCATGAAGGGGCCGTCGTCAACTGTTACGTCCGTTAGATATAGAAAAAACTTGAATGTATGATATCTATCAAAATGAAGAAACCCGTTCCTAGCCAGCCCCTTATCGTTTCTAAACTCGTGTGTTACGAATGTGGTGTGGCATCTAAACCCTCCTCCGAGGTATCCTTGGCACACCTCTCGCATCCAGTCGGATTTGAAAAAATTATATAGATGTGTGTCTTGTGGTATCCTATTTAGAGGGCCGATATTTCTAGCACGACCGAATTCATAGGAAGAATCTTCGTCGGAAAGCATGCCGACACACTCTTGTTTTATTAGAGAAACATCTGATAGGTAGTTTTCTATCTTGACTACGCCAGATGTTTTTATTTTTTCAACTATCTCTGGTATGGGGTCGTCTTTAGACGCAAGGATATCCATTATATCACCTCTCTTTTATTCAGAAAAATATCTTTTATACTGTGGGAATCCTTCAAGACGGTTTTTAAATCGCTCATATTGACGACCATTATGAAAGCTGGGATGTCGTTTGTATCTTCCAATCTGATTGTCATGTACTCCGTTGAACTTTTTACCATTAATATATCCATCAGACATTACTTTATCTGACAAATCCATCTCCGAACTCTGTGGTATAAAGTCCCCTCCATTTGATCCTTTTATGTTTTCTAGATTAATACTTTCATTGTCTACGCCTATAAAGTCTAGAATCCCTCTCATCTCGTGCTCGGTTGCTTGTACCAAGTCCTCGTAGTATAGCAGATGAAATTGCTTACTATCAGAAATATCTTGCAGTTTTGTGGCGAACGGGATGGTGTTTTCTAGACTATCCTCCAGTGGCCATGAGTGTTTTTGCAAAGATGAACAAGCCCTATCTAGTGGGTGTCTTATCATTGACAGCCACAAATAATCCGAGCCATTACTAACCCACTCGTTGAAATAACACAGTGTCTGATTCCATCTGTAACAAAAAACTTGCACTTCTGGAAAAGCATCTTCTAGATTTTTTCTTACGTCTGCTGGACTATTACTTTCGAAAATTATAGATCTCCACTCGTCTTCGTTTAACCCGTAGTACTGTGCAAAATCTACAATCGAAGCAAGGCTTTCATTCTTAAATTTACGAAAGTCTAAGTTGGGATCTTTGACAAAATCCTGCCTACAGATACCATGTGGCCATCCCCCCAATTTTGTACCGCGAGCGGGTTCTCGGGGGTCTTGCGGTCCTGCCCCCACGCAAGATAGAGGCTCATTGAATCCGGGGCAAAATGATATGATTCCTTTTTGGCTTCTTAGCAGTGCGCTTAATAAGGTTGTTCCAGAACGAGCTATAGAATCCAGCACTACATGTTTAGGCATGAGGACAGTTCCTTTGTAAAATCTTCATGTTTTGCTGGGCAGACAACACTGTAATCAACATTTTCGAAATCAAAAGAATATTTTGATATCACGTTTTGTATTTTTGAGTCATACTTATGAGACTCTGAAACCATTGTATCTATATAGTTTTGGTCAATATTTTCAAGACTATTTGTTCGACAGATTTCGTTCATGAAATGCTTGCAAAAAAAATCTCTTACATCTTTATCGTAAATATGTTCATGTAAGTTTCCGATAATAGAAACCATTTTTGGGCAGGAAGTTTCCCAATAGTCGGTATTTACCCAACCGCTAAACTTATGAATTTTTCCGGTCTGTACAACACTGTGCCCCGGAATAAAGTAGTAGTAAGATTCGTTATGTAGTCTTTTACACTTACCAAAAATTGATGCTATGTACGCCCATGATTTCATGTACAATTGAAAGTCCTTGTTTTTTAATCTATCAAGTATTTCAAAAGTACATTTCATAATAGGAGTTCTGAATATAGCATAGCTGAAGCTATTAAAATTTCTTATTACTTGAGACAGTCTTTCTTCCGAGTTTTCCTGCTCTATTGAATCATAAGTATATATGGATTCTTTGATCTTAATTTTTGATCCTAGATGAAGAACTCTAATATCATTTCGGTATGTACTATATTCTTTATTATCAGATAAAAAAGAAATGCCATTTCTTATTCCACGCAGATCAATAAGATCGTCATTGTCGAACGTCATGCATAGTGGTGTTTCAACTCTCTGCATGGCACAGTGCATTTTGTTCATAAACTGAGATATATTATCGTCAAACCCATTATAGAAATACTCCACGTCTAGATTCTTGTAGTCACCAGAATACGGAGATTCGCTTCCGTCTGCTATAATAATTTTAAATTCGCAATTTTGTTTTTCAAGGTTTGATAGAATTCTATCAGTAAGTTTGTGTCTGCCTAGAAGAGGTAGTATTAAAGTGAGAGGATTCATGATCTATATATATATCCATCTGGATGACAGGAAAACAAGAGTTTGTTTCTGATTTCTTCGTCTACGTGGAAATCGGTGTTGTCTTTTAAGAACTTTTTCAACGCTGTTCTGGGGTTGTTGCCCGGACCCCATTCTCTTTTTCTGTGTAGCTGTTCTGGAAGATCTTCCACAATTGTATCTGCGCATATGATATAGCATCCCTCACCAACAAGATCCTTGTAGGCACCTAGTTCTTCTAGCACATGCTCTTCCGTATGATAGGAGTCAAGTATAAGTAGGCATCTATCTGAGTAATTTACGGCCTCATGAACATCTTTAACTATGGACTCTTCTGTAGATGGGCCTCTTATCAGGTGTATATCAGACATCGTAGGCTTTTTAGATAGTCTTTCGACCAAATCGTCAGGTATATAAATATCAACTCCAACTACCTTACTTCCTCCTAGCATTCCTAGCAGTGAAGAGTAAAATAGCGTGGAGCCGCCCCAAGCTACACCAAGCTCAACTATGTAATCTGGTCTAGTTTTATATACAATCTCTTGTATGGCAAACATATCTTGAGGAAGTTGAAGTACAGGTTCTCCGAACCAGTTAGATTGGTGTATCCAGTAATTCTTATCGGCCTCTGTTAAAACATCAAGAGCATCTTTCTGTAGCTTCTTGTTCTCAAATATTTTTTTAGCGTGCTCTAACCTTAAGTCCTCAAATTCTTTTCTAGTTAGCATTGCGATCTTCCAGTATTATTTGAGCCATTCTGAGATCGATTTTATTATCTATATCTATAGATCTTTCTTTCGGCATATAGTACCCCTTTACCCTGCCTTTATAAAAGTTTCTACGCTCTTTAAAAGCACCGGACCAAGATCCGTAGATGGCTCCGTTGGGTCTATATATAACCGGGTGGTCTTGTGATCTGTGGTTGTTGTTCTGCCAAGGATTGGAATCGTGCCAATCAAAAATCATTTCCTCGGCGTCTCGTGTCAGTCCTAGGGTTGGAGGGAATTCGTAATCAGTTATACTAATAACACTATCTACATTTCCCGTGAGAAGTTTTTGAGCGTTGATAACATCTTTTTCCATTCTAAGAGGGCATGTTGGAAGGCATAGCCAAATTTGATCTACGTTACGCATGCTGTCGTGATAATAGTTAACAGTATCTATAACTTTAGAAGTATTGCTGGCAAGCTCTTCCGGTCTGGGTGAAGTTTCAATGTTGGCATACCTTTCACAAACCATGTCTAGCATTATGTTGCAATCGGATGTGAAAATTATTTGATCGAATAGTCCGTCAATTATATCCAGAGTGTGAAATATGAGGGGTTTGTTATCCAGTAAGGATATGTTTTTATTAGGGAACCTAGTGGATCCTCCTCTTGCTGGAACTATGCAAATTCTATTCATGATAGATACCATACAGTGGAGGGCCAATTGAACGTCCTCTCACAGTCCCTAATGAAGTTTCATAAATATCTACGTTATTTTCTTCAGAAAATTCTTTTAAAGCTCTAGTTTCCCCTCCAACAACATGTTCATCAACAACTATCATGGCGTTGTTTGATAAGTATTTTTTACATGATCGCAGTGCCGTTATTGCTGGTAGATAGGCATTACAATCTAGATAAAATACTGATATTTTGTAGTCTTCTTTACGGTTTTTGAGATAAGAAGGGACAGTTTCTTTTATGTCTCCTTCTATTATTTTGCAATATCCGCTGAGGTTCTTTTCTTGAATATGATCTTTTACTTCTTGTACTGGTACTACCCACCGCTTACTATTTTGATTCTCTATCAGCCCAGACGGATCTCGGGCGGCTTCAATATCCTCTTCTGTGTAACCACAGAAGGTATCAAATCCGATGTATTTTTTATTGGACGAAGTCTTCCTTAAAAAGGAACCTATAATGACAGAGTTATTTCCTCTGTAGACCCCCAGTTCAATAATATCGCCTTCTACTGAAGTGAGCTTATCTAATAAGAGATGTATATTATTCTTATAGGTGATCCCAACCTCTTTCAGGATCTCGGCTTCCGTCCGTGCATGGTTCTGCACTTTGATGCCAGACCACTGATGTGGGTCGTTGTGACTGCTAGTTTTTCTTTGCATGAATTATTTCCCAATAAATCTTTTTAACTTTATCACTACCCGATTCTACAAAAATAAACGGAATAAAGGCATGAATAAAACAAAGAGTGCCACCTAAGATCATGTTTAATGACATCCAGATAGCCTTTTTAAAATGGGATAAGTATGATATTTTATTTTTTCTAAGATGATTTAAGTCTACATGTTTCATTTTGCGCCCCTATTAACTCAGATTTTTCTATAAGATTTTGTAATCCGCTAAGTATTATTTGACAGTCTCCATCAGAGGCAGACTCCTCTGGTTTGGGATGTGTTTCAGCAAAAACTCCGTCATAGTTAAATATAGAAGAAGAGAGCAGATATCTTCCTGCCAGCTTTCTATCACCCTGAAGTCCATATATTTTTCTGCTTCGCTGTGTTGAATGGGTGCAGTCTAGTATTACTCTATCGTAATATTTTTTTAGCTCATCTACTATAGTGAAGTCAACTATTAATTTGTCATAACCAAAAGACGATCCCCTGTCGCAAATCCAAGCCTGTGTGGAGGGGTTTGTTTCTTTTATTTTGTCTATGGACTCCACAAGATTATTAGGGCCAAGCCACTGCCCCTTCTTAACATTTACTATATCAAAATTCTTTGCGCACTCTGTTATGAGGTCTGTCTGTCTACAAAGAAATGCTGGAATTTGTATTGCATCTATGTATGGGGATAGTTTTTCTACCTGCCATACTTCATGAACATCTGTTGTGAGTTTTATATTAGGAAAAGATACTTTAATGTCTTTGAAGATTTCTAAAGATTCTTCAAGACCCACCCCTCTGTTGCCATAGAGAGAGGTTCTGTTGGCCTTATCGAAAGAAGCTTTATAGAACCAGTATCTATCCCCCATAAAACCGTTTAAATGTTCTGCTATGCTAAAATACAACTCTCTATTGTCAATAGCACACGGTCCTAAAATCCAAACAGGCTTCATAGTATCCTCATATTGTATAGTAACTGTTCTGCGACTCATTAAAAGTTTTCAATCTGTTTTCTATTAAGCTAAGAGTTTGCATGATAGAATCGCTGTCATCATGTGACATTTCTGGAAAAGGCTTTCTATTAAAGAAGCAACAAAGATCTTTTTGTTTTAAAGCCTCTCTCATAGATTTATGCCATCCGATATTCATAAAGGTATCAAAAAGAGGGTTTTCAAAATGTTCTATTATATGGCAAGCCATTGTATATTCTATAGATTTTAGTCTATTAAAATAGTCTATTTCTATTTCGGGATATACGCTACCGATACCAGATAAAAATGTCTGAACACCAGTCGGCTTAAGAAGATTATATCTTCTCATGCTGCCACCGGCCACGATAACAACAAAGTCACTTTTTTCTATATCCTTACAAACATCGTATGCTATATTGAAAGAGGAAGCTTCTTCTTTCATCCCCACTATTTTGGGGTGTGTTGCAATCTTGTTGATCAGGCTAGAGCTATAATCATACAGGCCGCCATTACCCCTTCTCATAAATCTTCCATGAAATAGAACCGGAAAATTACTACGATCTGCTATAAAATGAAAGTAGTCTATAATGGAAGAATCGTCATAGTATCTTTCAGGGTATACTCCCATTAAGTAGGTATCACCATCGTTTTCTATATTTTCATTTAGCCATTGTATTTCGTCTACCAGACGAGTGTTAGAAAACTCTGGCAAGCCAAGTATCTTGACTCCAGAAAAACCTCTAGAGCAAGTCTCATTCAATCTTCTAATCTCTAGCTCACTGAGTAAGTTGTACTGAGAAGTTCCGGCTGTTGTTACTATGGTTCTAACACCATTGTTTTCAAGGAAGTCAATGTAACTTACAACAGACGGTATATCCAGTTCACCGCTGCTCTCGTATGAGGGAGGTATGGCAAAAACCGGACCCTTGCTTATGTTTTTTGATTGATACATATTATTTATTCTCCGTGTCCCAATTTTCGTTGAATGATCCTACCTTAGCTCTGTGTTCGTCGCTTGGGTCATATTTTTCAGATAGGTAGTATAACATAATTGATCCCGGTTCCAAAGCCTTGTACCCGTGATATACCCCCGGAGGAATGACTAGAACTTTAAGATCCTTATCAGAAAGATATTCAAATTTAACTTCGTTTTTTTGGGCGAGACCAACCTTGAATGATCCCTTTACACAGAACCAGTAGTCAGTTTGTATCTCATGTTTATGCCACGCCACAACGTGTTGGGTTGAGTTGACGTAGGATACGTTGATCTGACCGCCCTGTAGACGCTTGAAGACATTCATCGCCCTTTGGGCGCGATCATCCTCATGAAACTGAATGTCGTCGAAACTAATCATCCAACTATTCCTTTTAGCTTGCTAACATCCATAGAAGAATCCACACCCATGGCAACATCCTCGACATCTTTGAGAAATGTTTTTCCGACATCTGGGTTCTCCCGTCTCGCGAATTCATAGACTGTCTCAGCCCTTCCCCCTACGTTTATTATACCCGTTTCATCCAGAAGTCTCAGTGTGATTCTCGCAGCTTCATCATTATAAATGAAACTCTTAGTGACATCCGCCAGTGCGTTCATATGGGGGAAAGGCTTGTTGGCCATGCACATACGTAATATCAAGCTGTTGTCGTAGATATGAACAGAGCATTCTCCTCCCAACTTAGACCACCCATATTTTGTAAATGGAAGGAGAGGGTCGTCCTCGGAGTAATTACCCTCGTCTCCGGGGTAGACATAATCGGTGGATATATATATAAGCTTAGTATTATGTTTCATGCATGCCAAGACAACATTGCTGGTCCCAATAATGTTTGTGCTAATGCTTTTGTGAGGACTTTCTTCATGGAGAGACATCGGTCTTGTTAGGGCGGCAGAGTGAATGAAATAGTCGGGGTTTACAACTTCAATCATGCTGTCTACTTGTTCGAAATCCTCTATGTCCATTGCTCGTTTTGGTGGTAAAAGAACATTACAGTCATTCAAACGTCCAGAATATGCTTGTAATTCTTTTGCAAACTTACCATCACCACCTGATACTAAAACTGTCTTCATGGAGTTCGCTCAAACAATATATCTGAATAGGTCGATTGTGTTTTCAATGGCTAGGTCCACATTATCCATAGGGGTGAATCCGGCGTCTCTAATTTTCTGATCACTAACTTTATATGTATGCTGGTTTAGCATTGGACAATCTACCATTTTTTTCTCTATGTTAATGTGTTTGCTTATTATATCAATAATAGTTTTTGTTTTAAAGTTATCTGTTATGACATTGTAGACTTGATTCCAGTGTTCTGGGTTGTCTACAAGATGTTTAACTGCGAAGAAGCAATCTTCCAACCCTAGATATGGCCTATGCTTCTCGTAGTTTTCCCGCCATACAGTTAGAGGTTTTCCTGTGGCAGCTTGATAACAGAACTTGTTTATTGCCGTGTGAAATCTCATGCCGGGACTTGTTCCGAAGATAGTGCCAAATCTAAGGATGAGATAGTTCGTGTCTACTCCAAGACAGCTAGTTATTTCTCTCTCGACTGCAATTTTGGATTCGGCGTAGGGGCTTTGTGGATTCACATGTAAGTCATTGTCCTCAAAAACCATCTCAGTAGAAACGCCGTAAACGCTGGTTGATGAGGGAAAAATGAAAAGACCTATTCCAGAGTCCTTGCATTTTTTTATAAAGCCAACTGTTTCTTCTATGTTGACAGTTTCAATTTGGTCTTTATTGGTAAAACTATCTGTGGCATTTGTTATTGCTGCCAGATGGATAACCACGTCAATGTTTTTTAAATCAGATGAATCAACTTCACTTATATTTTTTTCTCTAAAATCTATATTTCTATCCAGTGTAAATAATGAGTTCCACCTTGAAGAAGAAAGATTGTCAATAACTCTGATGTTGTCTGTATGTGGGATCTTGGAAAGAAAAAAGGATCCTATATGACCCAGACCCCCAGTTACAAGAAAGTTCATACAATAGACACTTTCGGTACGTGTGTTATAAACTTACCACCCCGTTTAATAAAATGAAATTCTTTCTGCTTTATTTCTTCAAGATAATTCCAAGCTCCCAAAAAAGCATAGTCTACAGAAAGATTAAATCCTTCTTGAGGAGAGACGACTGGTATATGCATACCCGGTGATAGTTTGCCCTGTTTAGAAATTGTCGTATCAGTTATATAATCTATTGTTTCTGGACCTATATTGCAGTAATTGAAGATGGACGTGGACTTAGATGTAGCACCATAACAAACAACTTTGTTTTTACCCCTCTTAAGCCTAGACAATAGATCGACAAGATCTTTCTTAGACTTTTCAACCCTTTCTGCGAATTCGTAGTAGGTTGTTATGCTGTCTACCCCAGATTCAAATTCATTTTCTATAAGCTTGTGTACTATATTGTTGTTATATTTCGGAGAATTTAATTTCTGAGCAAATATTCTATTAGAACCACCATGAACCTTGGTTTTCTCTACATGAAATATCTCCAGACCCGCTCTCTCTAGAAGGTTGTCAAGAGAGGTGATGGAGAATAAATGCGCGTGCTCATCATAAATTTGATCGTATGAATTTCTCTCCAGCATTTCTGAGACTGAGGGGTCTTCGAAAATAAAGACTCCGTCTTTGTGTAGAATATTTTCTACTGCCTTAAAAGCCTCTTCTATCTCTGGTATATGACACATGCAGTTGGCTGAATATACAACCCTAACCTGCCCTTCAGACTCTCTTATTATGTTAGAAAGCTCCATGTCCCAAAAGTCATCATATGTAGTGTATCCTAGTTCTCTCGTTTTCTTTGCGAAATTTCCGCAAGGCTCCACCGAGAAAGCCTTTTTGGGGTCGAAGTACTGAAGGAAAACACCATCATTGCTCCCTATTTCAAGGATTCTCTCCCTAGGAAAATAGAAGTTGATGAGTTTTGATATCTTCGCGAAGTGATTACGCATGGTTTGAGACCCTGAAGAATGATACATGTAGGTATCATTGAACATGAGAGGGGGGTCTACAAAGTTCATGTGTGAGACAAGCTTTGTTTCTGGATCAAACCCCACTTCTAGATCGTAGAAGAATTCATCTTCACATTTATTCGGGGTCATGAATGCGTTTGCTATAGGTTGTTTTCCGAGATCTAGGAATTTGGTTTTCATCTGTGGATAATCACCTTTTTGCTGGATTCCATTTCTCTTAGCATTTCCCTCTCTACGGAATATCTGTGACATGGTCCTGCGGCCACCTTACATTTCTCCCAATAATGAGAGGCGTTTTCTGGAGGTTCATCAATGCCGAACCCAAAAAGGTGGGGGGTTATGTCGCTTTCTATGCACATCCACACAAAAGCTATTCCTATACTGGGAATGAAGTCGTCTTTTAGGGGACTGGATCCAACCCAGCTTTCCTTAGCATATCTCATTTGATGAACAATATCATGGAACAAACCAATATGTGGAGTGGAAGTTGGGTGTAGATGATATTTACGAGCGCCCTTCAGGGAGTATTTTGTTCCGGGTCCGATTCTAACAACCTTTATATTTTTTTGATGCTTAGTAAAGTTGGTTGGTTGTCCTTCTGTAGCCCACCCCGTGTGAGGAATATTTGCGAACACATGATTGTTGGTTATTCTTACAGTAGTCTTTGCACCAACATGTTCTTCAAACCCATCTGTTGGCGCTCTGTTGAACCTCACCACGTCATCAAATGCATCTATCTCTTTTCCGTATTTATTATCCAGCAGATTTACGCTTGAAGCAACTATACATATATTGTCATTCACTTCAAGAATAGGCTTTGTATAAATGATCTCTTTTTTCATGTGATTTTTCTCAGTAAAAAATTAAAATTCACTTGATCCATTTTTGATTCTTTATATTCATATCCGTGCTTTTGTATAGAATCAATAACATCTTGCTCTTTGTGGTGGAAAGCGTATGTTGTTATATTGTATGCATCGTATGTTTTATAGAAGCTGGGCCATCCTGTTATTTTCATTCTTTGAATTATTAAGTTATCGGCTTTCAGTGATAGGAGATGTTCAAAACACTCATCCCCATTGGGCAGAACGTCACACAAGGCGTTTGCTACAACAGCATCCCCTGTCTTGATATCATCTTTTGATAACTCCTCATAGCCTCTGCATTCAAAATTCCCGCCCCAATCGCGACTTGCGGTAGAAACAGCGCTTTCAGAATAGTCATACCCGATATAATCCTTTTCGGGAAAATGTCTTTGAGATAAGGCGTAATACGCACCAGCCCCACAACCTATATCCACGACCCTAGTTGTGTTTTGAAGCTCGTCCACGCAGTCAATAAAATGATGCCAGTGGGAAGGATATTTTTCCTGCGAAGACAGTTCTCTCTGGTTTAAGGCTAGCTGGTATTCAAAGACTTCTGGGTCTTTCCAAGAATCTATATATTTCATTTATGTACAAATTCCGATAGCTGTTCCACAAATCTATTTTTGAGCTTCGGCATGCTCTCTTTTATTATCTTCGGGTGCTCGCCGTTGAAGTCCTTAGTTTTACATTCGCCGCGAGACTTAGGTTTGAACTCATGAACCCCTTCATATTTATGTTCAACCAGAGACTTTTGTAGCTC
>Ga0114906_1001330_pt1 | contig 13027 bp, 19 predicted proteins | sample MalvirDeepMed_M9_FD_89687 | JGI IMG/M metagenome (GOLD analysis project Ga0114906, IMG submission 89687) | Marine viral communities from the Global Malaspina Expedition - Malaspina viral metaG DeepMed_M9 | ecosystem: Environmental > Aquatic > Marine > Oceanic | place: Mediterranean Sea...
AGGTGGAAGCCCCTGCCTAAATTCGACGACGCACTCCATCGAGCAATGTCGCTCATCTAATTTGTATCAGGTTAGTGCGTGGGGTGCGTCGTCTGTATTGAACGAGGAGGATGCGGATGCCAAAAGTCAAAACGAAGACAGGTGTGAAACGCTATACGTCCGTGAAGGAAGCCAAGCGTGTCGCGAAACGGGCAGGCACAAAAGTCATCAGGGAAAAAGGCAAAAAATATGGCAGATGATCAACATCGCACGAAACTGCTGAAGACTGCGGATGTGCTCGAAGCCCGTGTGAAGAAGCAGTATCAGAAAGCTGTGGAGAAGGCGCAGGCGCAGATTGATCTGGATGCGCTTGCGCTCGCGCTGGCAAAAGGGCATCCGAATACCGTGATGCGTCTGATTGTCTTCCCAAGCCTGACCCCACTGGATGCCACGCTCAGGGAAGCGTATGAACGGGGTGGAAAAATAGGAGCGTCGCAAATTAATGCCATCCGTTAAGTTCGGGTTTACTGGAAAAAATGTTGATGCGCGACAGTGGGCAGAGAAAAATAGCGCAAAGCTCGTGACGCGAATTGGTGGGGAATCGAAGGCCATGATTCGTGCGCTGATTGTGCGCAGTATTGCGGAAGGCATTCCCCCCTATGAGGCGGCGCGACAGATTCGTTCGATGGTGGGCTTGACCCGCCCGCAAGCAGGAGCCGTGAGTCGCTTTCGTGCGCGACTCATGGGGAGAGGACTCTCCTCTGCCTCGGTCAACAAGCAGGTGGATCGCTATATCAAGAAAAATATTCGACGACGAGCGGAGACGATTGCGCGAACGGAAGTGGTGGATGCGCTCACCGCAGGACAGCAAGCGTCGATGCAACAGGCGCAACAGCATGGGTATCTCGGCAACGATGCGAAGAAGCGATGGGTGGCCTCGTTCGGAGCGTGTAAAATATGTGCCCCCTTGGGTGGCTCGACTCGGAAAGTCAATGAAAGCTGGCTGACCAGTCTTGGCACGAAAGCGCATCCCACGGCGCATCCGAACTGTCGCTGTACGATCATGCCGATACCGGGGAAGGGGATTCCTGCCACGCCCGCCGAACGTCAGGCGATTGCTTCCGCAGGGCTTGGAACGAAGGTGCCCATTACACCTTCAGGACAAATCCAAAACGGCGCAGATGCGCGACAGGCGATTCTGGCGCATCAGGAATCGGCAGAGATGCGAGCCCTTGCAGACGAGATCAAGCGACTGCAACTCTTACATGAGGAACAAACCATCGCAATAAGAAAGACGCATGAGGCGAGGAGGCTTAATTCGAGAGCGATTAATTGGCGAGATCGAAACAAATTAGATAAGAAACTGTTGAAAGAACGCAAGACTCTACGAGCGTCGCAGGAAGGACAGCTAGAAAAAGTTCGCAGGAAAATACAGGACAGCTACCATGAGAACTTCTTGTTCAATCCTACCGAACTGACACGGGTGACGATTGAACCTGTCTCCAGTACGGGGAAAGCGTACAACCTTACGAAGACTTCACGAACCCCGCATGTGATGCCACAGCAAGCCTCGTTTGATCGTGCGACGCAATTCTTCCGACGCACCGTCGATGATGACCTCTACACCACAACCGTCGTGCGCAAAGGCACCACGGCGCAAGTCGAACGGGTAGCCATAGAGGATGGGTATACGATTCGGATTCAGCAACGGGCTGATCGAGCCCATGCCTATGCCACAGGGAATCGCAGTGGAACAGCAGGCATTGATCTCCGCACCACGACGGTCGCGAGTCAGGAAACGATTGTGCATGAACTGTCCCACACGATTGAATTTGCGAATGTGGATGTTTTGACGGAAGCGGTGCGCTTGCGACGAGGGATGACGTTTGCCGAGAAGAAAGCGATGCGTCTCTCGAAGTCAACGGGTGACCCTCGGCTGTATGATGAATACTCGTGGTTGGACAATGCGAAGACCATTCAAAATCCTGATGGGCATGGGAGTGCTTACACGTGGAAGAAGTATGGTATAGAGAAGAATGCGCGAGGCACGCGAGCCACCGCACGCGACCTTCAGAGAAGTCAAAGTAATGGGTATCATAATATGGTCAACTCGGTGAGAGATGGATGGGACGATGCCACGGAAGTCGTGACAGTGGGGATGCAACAAATGTTTATGAACCCTGCGGCACTGGCACGTGATCAACCCAAGCTCTTTGATTTTATTTATGAACGCATTCTCCGTCGAAAGTATACACACCAGACCTCGAAGTATGCTGTTGATCCTACAAAGGCGTTGAAAGTACCGAAGGAGCTTTTGAAGAAGAACCCAACCTTTCGGGAGGTAATGACGGAGTCAGAGATTGTGGATGGGAAATTGGTGAGTGTGCAGAAATGGGGAGATTCTGGAAGAAAAATTACAGGCAACTATTTTGAAATTGATGAGGCAGTCTTTGTAGAATTCTAATGAAAAGAGATTGTTTTTTTTAAGGTTGACTTATGTTTTAAACATGGTTTATACTGCTTTTGTTCTTTTGATAGTAGATTATTATTTATAATATAAAAAAAGAGGATAAAAATGTATATAAATTATTAAAGGAGGGCGCACTCACTCATTAACAGTGCAATTAAAGGAGCAGGGTTAGAAGTTACGAGTGAAAGTTCTAATCCTTGAACGTCTCCACCGTCACGACTCGTACGTCCGTATGGAGCGGTGGAGATTATTTTTTAATCTTAAGACGACGCACTTCGTTGAGCAATAACGCTCGCCCTAATCCTTTGTGCATTTGGTAACGGGGTGCGTCGTCTTAATTCAAAGGAAGATTATGGTTGACATTCAACTATCGACACGTGCGATTGCACAGCTTTCTGAAGTGGATCGATCTATGTTTGTGAGCGACGCTGATGCGAAAGCACAACTGCATGGGGGTGAATGGACAGCAGAAAATTCCCTGATGTTGTTGCTGATTATGGATGCGGAAATGGCGATTCCAGCGTGGAGTAATGCGCCTGAGATTCCTGATCCTGATTACGCTCACGCCCTCGCGGTCGCGGATGCGCTTGGAGCGACGATTACCCATGCTGATCCACTCCCTAAATACGAACCCTTTGATAAAGACGGAAACATAATCCCGCAACCTATCTATTAATTTCAGTCTCATAACGAGAATAATGTCGGATCGTCGGAAACGTCCCGGTAGACCTGCTCTGCCACCAGACCAGCGTAAAGAAACCAGCCCCGTGAATACCCGTGTCTCTCTCGAAATTTTTGATAAGATTGCTCGACAGGCGAAGAAACGAGATTTGACAATCTCAGCGTTTCTTCGCAGAATGATTGAATTATATTTCCGCTCGAATTCTTCGTAAGGATAAAATGTTATTTTTATGAAGTCTCGTATACTCTCAGGAGAAATTATATGTCTTTGAAACCTGTACTCGACTCGCTCGATCAAGTCGATGAATCTTTGAGGCCACATTACACTAGCAATAGCGACGGAAAATTTATCCTGACATTGGATGGGCAACTGCCTAACTATGTGGATCAAGTTACACACAATGAGCAACTGAATAAAGTCACGGAATTTCGCAACAATAATATTCAATTATTGGAAGAACGCGATGGATTAAAACAGTTAGCCGAGAAAGCGCAAGCCTTCGGAGACATTACTCCTGAAGAAGCGCATGCCGCAATTCAACAGCGACAGGAGTTGGAAAGTAAGGGCGTGAAAAAGTCAAGTGACGTGCAAGCAGTCGTGGATGAGGCTTTACGGCGTTTTAAGGAAACAGAGTTCAAGGCGGTGCAAACGCAACTGACCGCGACGAACGAAGCGCGAAAAGCGGCAGAACAGAAAGTAATCGAGCAACAGATGGCAACGTCGATAGGGCAAGCATTTAAATCGGCTGGCGGGCAAGATGAAGCGGAAGCGTTTATTGTGTCGCGAGCCCGTGACAAATTTGAAATTCAGGATGGAGTCATACAGGCGAAGGCAGGACAGTACAGCGTTGAAAAACCGGGTGAGCCATTACCGCTTGAGGAGTGGATGGCTTCGCAGACAAAAGAAGTCGGGTTTGCATTTGGTCGCAGTAGTGGGACAGGCACCCCACCAGATGCGGGAGCCATGCACTCGACGGTGCCAACAGGTGTGAAATTACTGATTGATCCGAGCCCTCAAGAATTGGGTCAATATGGTCATGAAATTGCGTCTGGAAAAATGCGGGTGGTGACAGCAAAAGAAGCCGCCAGTATGAACGGACGTGGTTAGATAATACGGCGTATTATCGAGCGAGCGATAAATTGGGTGAGGGTGCTCTGGTAGATCATCCTCTGATCGGGTGTCTGTGACACTTTGATCCAGCTACGGTGTAGTTGCTGGTAACTCTACTTTGTTATCAGAGGACACTAACATTATGGCTGGAGCATTAGTAACAACAAATATTCTCAATACCGTGGCGGCGATGGGTCTAAGTGCCTTACGCGAAAAGATTGTGATGCCACGTCTTGTGAATCGTGATTACGAGGAACAGATATCGGGGGCAAAGAAGAATGCCACCGTGAATGTTTCTATCCCTGCATCAATTACCGCACGAACGGTTGCCCCTGATGTTGTTCCACCAGCAGTCACCGCAGTCACGCCTACCGTGAAAGCTGTGACGTTGGATCAGTGGTATGAAGCTCCGTTTGCAATGGATGATAAAGGACTCGCCCAAGTGCAAAAGGGTATTGTCCCGATGCAGATTACGGAAGCGATCAAAGCGATTGCGAACAACGTCGATAACTATATTTGGGGATTGACGCATGGTGCCTATGGCTTTTATGGCTATACGGGCACCGCAGGCACCACGCCTTGCGCAAGCACGACTGCGGATTTCCTTGCCGCCTCGAAGCTCGCCTCGGATCAGTTAATGGATGATGAACCTCGGTTCATGCTCATTGACACCGCTCTCGAAGCGAATGCTCGTGGCCTTCGCGCTTTCGCAGATGCGTCCTATTCAGGTGGCACACAGACCATCATCAAGGGCACGATTGGCGAGAAGCTCGGTGCGAACTGGATTCGTACGCAGAACGTCCCAACGCATACCAATACAGGTACGGGCACAATTCTTGTGAACGATGCCTCTGTAAGCGTGGGTGATACCACGTTGACATGGGATGGTGGTGGAACGGCTCCAGCGGCGGGTGATATTTTCACCGTTGCAGGTGACACGCAGACCTATTGCGTCGTATCCAGTACGTCAACGGTCATTACCATGAACCCCACCGCACAGGTGGCATGGGCTGACAATGCGGCGGTCACGTTTAAAGCTGATCACGTAGTCAACACACTCATGCATCGTGACGCGATTGCGTTTGCGATGGCTCCGCTGGTGGACACGGTACAAGTACCGGGTGCGTCCCATCAGGGCGTGGCGATAGATGAAGAATCAGGTCTGTCGTTACGTGTTGAAGTCACTCGGCAACATCGTCAGTGGCAGTGGGCGTTTGATGCTCTATATGGTGCTTCTGTTATTCGACAGGAGTTGGGCGTTAGACTCGCAGGCTAGTAGTTGTTTTGGTGAGCTTCTCTCAACCATGGGAGAAGCTCACCTTTTTTATTGAGATTGAATTATGGCAATTTGTTCAACGATAGAAGTCACTGATCTCAAATCAGGGAAATCTGTAATCATTAATGAAGCAGATTTTAATGACAAGCTCTACAGACGTGGATCGAAAAAAACTGTCGCTGAGAGTATTAAAGAGACAGTTCCCAAGTTAGTTAAAAAGCGGAAACTTAGATAAAGCGAGGCATCATGGCTCCAGCGGCACCTACACTTCAACCAAACAGAAGTATTGGACTGGTCAATGCCTTTTCGCTTGGCCCGAACGGTACCTTTGTTTCGGACGTTCTTTCTGTTCCACGTGATATCAGCACCTTGACGGTACAAGCGAAATTTGTCAGGGCTGGTGGGGGTGGAACCTGTGATGTATTTTTTCAAACATCACTGGATGCTGGTCAAACGTGGGTGGACATCGCTCAATGGGCGTTTACCACCTCAAGTGCTACGAAGATACATGGAGTCAGGGCATATACTGCCTTAGCCGCGAACTATACCCCCACGGATGGCTCCCTGTCTGACAATACAATTAAAGATGGGTTGATGGGTGATCGGGTACGTATTAAAACGGTCACGGCGGGCACTGTCTATTCTGGTGCATCGACGCTCGATATTGACTATGTGATTAATCAATAACTATGGGTACAACAACGCTCGTCGTAACGGCAAAAGGGGCAAGCTCCAACACATACGCAACTCTTGCGCAAGCGGATCAATACCACGATAATCGCGTGGCTTCTGGTACCACGTGGTCTGGTTCTTCAGATAATGAGAAAACTAGAGCGTTGTTGTGGGCTACCTCATTGTTAGAAGCTCTATATGACTGGAATGGGGCGGTCACGACTACCACACAGGCGTTGGCGTGGCCTCGAAGCGGGTTATGGGATCGCAATAATAATGCATTGGATGCAGATACGATTCCGCAACCTATGATCGATGCGCAAAGTGAATTTGCGCGACAGCTACTCGTCTCGCGACGTGCGGATGACAACCCGACCGAGGCGGAAAGTTTGTCAGAATTGAAGGCAGGCCCAATCACGTTGAAGTTTGATGATTCGGGAACCTATAACAAGATTATCCCCGATGCGGTGTTTCATCTCATCCCCTACGATTGGGGCACACCGCGAGGACGGAAACGGAGCACGATAGGGGCGGTGCGAGCGTAATGGCGGGTTTTGCAGACATTATTGAAAGCGGTGTGTCGATTGCCAATGCATTAACGGCATCGTTGCAAGCGACGGTTACCCACAAGACAGGGATGACGAATGACAAGTACGGCAAACCGACGTTCGGTACCTCGACATCCCGCACCGCGATTGTGCAGAAACGAGACAAGCTCATTCGGAATGCGTTGGGACAGGAGACGCTCTCGCGAGCGTTGGTAACATTTCCGTATCCTGTTGATATTGCGGAAACCGATATGATTACATTGCCCGACAGTTCAGAACTCTCGATCCTGTTCGTAAAAGGCGTGATCGATCCTGATACGAACAAGGAATATATGGTGGAGGTGGAGCTTGGCTGATTCTTTGAAGATTATTGATGCAGAAGTGCGCCAGAAGCTCACAGCCTTGGGGTTAAAATCGTCTTCCGCCGTGGCAAAGGCGTTATATGCCGAAGCGTTGCTCGTCATGGGCGAGTCAGTAGATCGAACGCCCGTGGATACAACTGCTTTACGCGATAGCCATGTTACAACTCAGCCACAAGTTAAGGGTCGGGATATTGAAGTAAAAATTGAAGTGGGTGGCTCCTCTGCGCCGTATGCGTTGATCGTCCATGAAGATTTAGAAGCACGTCACGATGTGGCAAGCGGATTTCGAGGGGGACAAGCCAAGTTTCTGGAATCGGCGGTGCTTGAAGCAGTTCCGAACCTCGCATCTCGCATCGCTATGCGTTTACGGGAAACCTTACTCTAATGGCAACAGTTATTGACGAAATTGGGACACGACTCGCCACTGCGATCAGTGGCACTCTAGGCACGAATGTGTTTCAAAGTATGATGCCCCCTACGCCTGATGTGTGTGCATCAGTGTATGAGACAGGGGGCTTGCGTGGGATTGAAGTGTTGGGTACCGCAGGCATTACGTTTGAGCAACCCGGTATCCAATGCGTGTTCCGAGGGAATGTGGAAGATTATGCAAGTGCTCGCACGCCTGCGCAAACCGCCTTCAATAATCTGAAGACTATACAGGCAGAAGATTTATCGAGTACGCGCTATGATTTAGTGACCATGCAACAGCAACCGTTTTCTCTTGGCCCTGATGAGAATGGTCGGCCTCGTGTCGCATTTAATATGATTCTCCAGAAGGAAGTCTCATGACGAAGCCCGCCAACGGAGCGTGTCAACAATGCGGGGGTGCGTCAGAGTTATTCAAACCTGTAATGGGTGGACAGGAAGTGTGTATGGGATGCGGTTATCAAAGGAAAGCACATGAGTAAAAAATATCGAGCACTGGTGGACATCACGTGGCCTGCCCCTGACAGTTTGGAGATCGTGAAAAAGGCGGGTGGCCTGAGAAAACTCTCTCCTGAGCAGTTAGCGAAAGTGAAAATGAAGACCTGTAAGGCGGGAAAAGTCACTGACGAATTGATTGAAAGCTCGACAAAATGGTTGCTGAAACAAGGTTTGATTGAGGAAGTCGATGGCGTTGCCAAGCACAAGGCCACGCACAAGACGAGTGAGGAGCATTAAATGGCTGCTGGAAAATTTGGTGCGGGAAGTACCTTTGGATTTGTTGATGGCTACAATTTGATCAGTCAAAAGATCACAGGCTTACGAGAAAAACATATTTCTCCCACAGAAGATGTGACAGGGCTTGGGGATGCCAACACGACTGTCGATCCGACAGGTGTACTATCTACTGAAGTGGTGCAAGAAGGTGCCTACTTTGATACGACCGCGACCACAGGAGGACACGTCGCGTTTAGTGCAAAACTTCCCACGACACCGCAAACGGCGGCTCGTATTATGTGCGTGGGGTTTGCAGGTAATACCACGGGCTATCCCTTTGTCGGGTACGAGGGGACGTTCTCCAATGAGTATGAAGTGTTAGCGGAATCGGGAGCCCTGACGAAAGCAAATGTGACGTTTACCATGAGTGGAAAACGTAGTGGCAATGGAAAGATTCTGCAACCCTTAGCCACAAAAACGGCTGATTGGGATACGACCAGTACATCCGTTGATAATTCCGCCTCGTCTGCAAGTGGTGGCGAAGGGTTCTTGCAATGTACGGCATGTTCAGGATTCTCAGCGTTTGTTGGGAAGATTCGGCACAGTGCAGACGATTCGACTTATGCGGATTTGATAACATTTACGGATAATGTGACAGACCCATTTGCAGAGCGAAAGACAGTCTCAGGTACAGTAAATCGGTATCTTGCTTTTGATGGCAATGTGACTGGAACAGGTAGTATCACGGTGTTTGCGGGATTTTCTCGCGCTTAACTTGGAGGGTGTGTTATGGCAGGACGATATGGGCCAGCAAGTGTCACGGTAACGCTTGAAGATGGCCCCGGTGGGACAGCACGAGCACTGACGAATTTCATCTTGGAAGGCATCAGTGTCAAGAAAACTGCACAACTCATGGATACCACTGCATTGGGGGATGCGAATACAGAACAGACTCCCACAGGGTTGATGACCACGGAACCGATTACCCTGACCACGATTTGGGATACGACAGGCACAACGGGTACGCATGTAGTGCTTGGGACGATTGATGATGGCCCGCAGGATGATGGTCGGCAATTAGTCGTGGTGTTTGGTGATAGCAAAACCTTTACGGTGGATGTGCGTCTGATGTCGTCAGAAGTAATTGCATCCAATGGCAGTATCCAAACGCTTGTGGCAGAACTTGTCCCGACAGGTGCAGGTGTTTGGTCGTAGGATAGAGTTGTTGTTTTATGCGTGACGTTGATCATGCAGAAAGAGAGAGTGTGCGATGGGATTGGTTACGGGAATTACCAAAGTGGTTGAGCTTTCTGATGGGCAAGTCACTATCAGAAAGCTCAACCATAAAAAATTACGGGAAGCGTCACGGAGACAGCAAAGCGAAGGCATTGGGTTCATGCGTGAGGTTGGCCCTGAGCTATTAAAAGCACTCAGGGCGGAAGATGCGGCTGGTGTTGATCGCATCCAACGCACGCAAGAAGCCTCGTTATCTAATTACGACCGCGATGCGTTGTTACAAATGGGCATCGTTTCGTGGACGTATGATCCGCAGATTACGGATGCCAATCGAGTCGAGATTATTGAAGACCTCGATGAACCAACCGCTGTTTCCCTATCAGAATCAATTTTTCATTTTAGTCGTCCTGAGAACCCTGACGAAGCGGGAAAAGTCTCGTCGGGTTCTACAAATATTTAAACTTAGAGCCCGACGAACTAATTGAACAGGATATACAGCCGATTATTGAACTATGGATGGTGAGCCGTGTGTGTCAAGAATTTCATTGTTTACCCGATGCGGCTCGTGAGGCGATAAATAACGATTACAACGGATCAATTTTTCGGATGATTGAAATGCGAGGAATGGCGGATGCCAAACAGCGAGTCGATCATGCGGATGCAAAACATCCACCCACTGATCCGCAAGCGATGCGTTATCTGCGTATCCAGATGGCAGAAGTGGGAAAGGAATTAAATATACAAACCGATGCTTAATATTGGCACCATTTTCGCTCTGCTGAAATTACGGGATCAAATGAGCCCTGCGCTGAAAACGGCTTCAGCCAAGTTAAAAAAACTTGGCACCAGTATGAAGCAGACAGGTACGTCCATGGCAACGGGACTGACACTTCCGATTGTTGCCATGGGAGCCGCCGCGGGTGTTGCGTTTGGAAGTTTTGAAAAGAACATGAACCGTGTGCGAGCGTTAACGGGTGCTACAGGGGGGGACTTTGACAAACTCACAGACCTCGCGAAAGAACTTGGAAAGACCACACAGTTCTCTGCACGAGAAGCCGCCGATGCAATGGGCTTTTTGGCAATGGCTGGATTCAAGACAAATGAAATTCTTGGTGCATTACCGGGCGTGCTTGAATTGGCTTCTTCGGCTTCACTTGATTTAGCATCTGCCGCCGATATTACCACGAACATTCTCACAGGATATGGACGGACGGTTGAGCAGGTGGGTGAAACCAATGACATTCTCGTCAAAGCCTTTACCTCTGCCAACACGGACTTGGTGCAATTAGGCCAAGCGTTTAAATTTGTTGGCCCTGTTGCTAAAGGAGCGGGCTTGCAGTTTGAAGAAGTGACCGCGATGCTGGCAATGATGGGCAACGCAGGTATCCAAGCGTCGATGGCAGGCACAGGCTTACGGGGTGCGATTGTCAGATTAGTGAATCCAACCAATAAGGTGAATCAAGCACTTCTTCAAAATGGGATTATTACCAAAGACGCTTCGGGCAAACTCTTACCAATGACCGATATCATCGCACAGTTGGGTGACCAATCCGTGTCCACTGGTGATATGATGACGATTTTCGGAATGCGAGCAGGGCCAGCTTTAATCGGATTAGTTGGGCAGGGTGCTGATGCAATCCGAAAGCTCACAGGGGAATTGGAAGGCGCAGGCGGGACAGCTTCTCGTGTTGCGAGAATTCAACTGGAAGGATTAAACGGTGCATTCATTAAATTTAAATCAGCCGCCGAAGGTGCGCTAATTGAAGTGGGAGAACAATTAGCTCCCACGTTTGAACGGCTGTTTGAAATCTTAATTAAGGGTGCGAATTGGATATCGAATGTGCTGGTTCCTGCCTTTACCGCATTGAGTCCCACGACGCAAAACCTGATTATTGGATTCACGGGGTTGGTGACGGTGCTTGGCCCGCTCCTGATCGTGTTTGGGCAGTTATTCATTGCGCTTGGAGCTATCGCGGGTGCATTACCTTCTCTGTCTGTAGTTACTACGGTTGTGGGAACAGCTTTTGGAGTTTTAAAAGCTGTTCTGCTTGGTACTGTAGCTGTTCTTGGAGGGCCACTTACACTTGCTGTGGGTGCTTTAATTGCACTCTTTGCTGGTTGGAGCTTACGCAACCAAATTTCTGAATTCACATGGTTTAAAAAAGTTAGCCTCAGAGTGAGAGATGCCCTTGGCATGGTGACTGACGAAATGCGCCAGCAAGAAGAGCAAATGATTAGATACAACGGCATTGTAAAAGATATCACACCATCGTTTGAAGAACTAGAAACTGCACTCGGAGAAGCAGGGGCTACAGGATCAGTGAAAGAATTACATACTGCGATGGCAAACCTTGGGGGTGTAGTAGGTGGCTTAAATGAAGATCAAATGCAGGTGATTGCACAACGAGCCATTCAGTTACGGGAAGCGGGTGAAGAGCTAACACCTGAGTTGGCACGAGTTGCCGATCATTTCCTGAAAATGGCAAAAGATGCAGAAGAAGCAGAAGCCGAACTGAAAAGAACTCAGGAACGGGAAGCCAAGCTCGCAAAACAATCTGCGGAATTAGCCACGGCTATTGAAAGTTTACGAAAAGAGTTGTCGCGTGAAGGGTTAGCAGGTGAGGTGCAAGTGTTACAGGGAGCATGGGAAGCTCTGACTCCTGCGCAACGGGCTAATGAGCTTATCATGGGTGATATGGCTGAACGGGCAATGGCCTTGGCAGAGCAAGGGGCAAAACTGACAGACGAACAGCAACGGCTTGTTGAGCAAACGGAAGCGGCGGCAAAAGCCTTGGAAGCCGAAGCGGAAGCAACCAAGAAGGCAGAACAGGCCACGGCACGTATGGATCAAGCCATACGAAAATTCTTGAAGCACGATCTTGACGAGGAACTTGCATTCCTTGAAGAAAAGTATGAACGGCTCGCGGTGCGTACGGACTTTACGGCAGAAGCATCCTTAGCTCTTGGCAAAGAATTCCAAGCGTTGGCGAATAAGGGTGTGATCTTAACAGGGGAAGCGTTACGATTGGCGCAGGCATGGGTAACCGATACCGAAGCGACAGAGGCCAACACGAACGCGAAAAAACGAGCGGATGCGGTGATCAAGCAGTTCTCCTTGGAGCCCCTTCGACAGCAAGCCACCGAGCTTGCCACGGGATTCGCAGAGTTAACCGCCTGAGGCGATGTAAATACGTACTCGATGGAGCAGATGGGCAAGGAAGCGATTGCCTTACGCGACAAGGGTATTGAACTCAGTGACGAACTCACGATACTGGCGGATCAATATGAAGACACGACGGTCACCAAACTGCCGAATCTTCGAGACTCCCTGAGAGAATTAGGGGGCGCATTCGAGCGCATGGCAACGGTCGCAGGGGGGTCGTTTGGCGGGGTCATGAAGAAGGCTGGCGAAGTCGTGACCAAGCTCGATACCGTCTGGAGTACGGTCGATACGATTCGGGCATCGTTCAAGAAGGTGGCGGAGTTCTTTGCAGGCGGTGGATGGAGTTCCGTGACCAGTATGGTAGGAAAACTGTCAGGTGCCACAGAAAA
>Ga0114906_1001331_pt1 | contig 13021 bp, 14 predicted proteins | sample MalvirDeepMed_M9_FD_89687 | JGI IMG/M metagenome (GOLD analysis project Ga0114906, IMG submission 89687) | Marine viral communities from the Global Malaspina Expedition - Malaspina viral metaG DeepMed_M9 | ecosystem: Environmental > Aquatic > Marine > Oceanic | place: Mediterranean Sea...
TAATTATAAAGGTGAATTTTGGCTGGGCAAAGGGGGGGTATGGGGGCAATTCAACGGGGGTTCTAACTAATAATAAAACTCTCACCCATTCTAATATATAATTTTTAATTACCTTTTGGAAATATATTTTTTAATTAATATCTGGTTTTTTGGAAGAGTTTTGGATAGAGAAATCTTATACCCCTAAAGGTTTGTTCCCTATCCTAGACTGGTTTTTCGGAGCCGAGTCATTATGAGATACCTTGCTTAACTTAAATCAGCAGGGCGGATGTCTTATTTTCAGTATTTAAGTACCTATCAACTTGGCTGGACACCTTCGAATCGCCATTTGAGGCTTTGTTGAACCCCTTTTAGTAACCTCTTCTTCTCTATCTGGGCTAAAAGTGTTTTCTACCAATCCCCAGATTGATTAATATAGTATAAAATAAACTATTGTCAAAAAGATTTTTTAGTTTTAAATTATTTCGTATGGATTTTAAGGAGATAAAAGGACATAGACACTATTTGTTTGAAAATTTCCAAGAATTTCAGGCTTTTATGCCAAATACAGCTTTACATGGGTATTGGAGGGATGGTCATCAAAATGACTGGGTAGAGCTAGACGATGGATGCATCTGTCAAGTCTTAAAGAAATTTAAGGTTAAGGACCATAAAGGCATAAAAAACATAAATTGTATACGAACAGTATGTGGCACATACAGAGTTGATGATAAGAATAGAAAGATGTTTGGAAAAGACGGTATCGCTGAGAATATTTACTCATTTTCTGGTAATATTGAGTCAAAACAGCGGTATAATAAAGACGGTAGAAAGGGCAAAGAGATGCTTTTTGCTCGCTATATTGCCTCTGGAATGGAGACCAAGAAAGCTTATGCCTTGGTTTACCCCAAAGCTAGTTCAAAAAAATATATAAATGAAAAGGTTAACCAATTATTAAAATCGGAGAAAGTTCTTAATATGGTTAGTAAAGAGATAAAAACTACCTTGGAGGAATTAGGAATTTCCAATGAGTGGTTATTAGAAAGATATAGAGATATGGTTGAAATATCTGAGAGGCCTTCCGATGTATTGAGGTCTCTTGATTCACTGGCAAAGATTGCTGGTTTATTTGACACTGAAAGAAAACAAGAATCATTAACGGTCTGGTCAGGGTTTAGTCCAGAGCAAATGGAGGCCTTAAAAAGTGGAAATACTGAAACAAAGCTTATCGGCCACAAAGAAAAAGAAGAATAATTCTTTAAAAGAAGAAGAGGATTTATGTCCTGTTTGCAATTTTAATCTGTATTTTAACGAAAGAGTTACTCAGAGAATAGGTCTTATTGATAAAAAAGATAAAGTTTTAGGTTGGTTATGCCCTAATTGCATGTCAGAATTCGACCTAAAGAACAATATAGTTGAATTATTTGGAGATAAGATTCTAAAAGGAGAAGCTTAATTGCCTAAATTTGGGAGTAGAAGCAAGGAAAGATTAACAACTTGCGATGAAAGATTACAAAAAGTTTTTAATGAAGTTATAAAATATGTTGATTGTTCTGTTTTAGAAGGCCATCGTGGAGAAGAGAGGCAGAACAGGTTATTTGAAGAAGGGAAGACAAAGGTTACTTATCCTAATGGTAGACATAATAGCAATCCAAGCAACGCTGTTGATGTTACTCCTTATCCCATCAATTGGGAAGATAGGGAGCGTCAAACTCTTTTTGCTGGGTTTGTTATTGGTATTGCTCGGTCTATGGGCATTACACTTAGATGGGGTGGAGATTGGGATATGGACTTTGAAGTAATGGATAATCGCTTTGACGATTTTCCACATTTTGAGATAAGGGAGGTATAATGGGATTTTTAGGAGCAGGTTCAGATTTAAGTAGTCAATATGGGTTTAATTCTGGTATGTCTATAGAAGAAGAACAAGCTCTTTTGAAGATGCTTTTAGAGAATGAACAAGAAATGGTCCCATTTAGTGAAGCTAATATTTCAGGAGGTGTAGCTGTTGGTCCTTTGCAAATGCTTTTACAACTTGGAAGATATTCACCTGATATACTTAGAAGCATAGGTTTATTAGGAACTGGTCAAGGTGGATTAATGAGCGGCAGGTATGCTGATGATTCTGTAGTTGACAAAGGATTTACTGCAAAAGGGCCTACTTCAGAGTGGCCTGATGTTTATGGAGAGGATGATGTACCAAGACATGTAAAACCTGAGCCTCATTTTCCTAAAGGAAAACCAGTTGCTCCTGAATATGAAATTAAAAGAGCACTTGATGAGGTTGACCCAAAATTAATTGAAATGTTTGGAGAAGGAGGAACAGGACGTGACCCTGATGATGATGATGATGATTTAGTAGATTATATGTGGAAACAATATCATAAGGGAATGAAAAAACTGGAATCAGGAAAGAAATATGCTGGTAAAGTACTAAATAAAAAACAATTCAAAAAATTTATTAAGAAGGCATATCAATATCCTGCAAAACATCCTTTTAAGACAATTACATCTCCACTCAAACTTGCTCATGAGACATTTAAATATGCCCCAGAACTTTCTACTATAGTAGGATTGGGAGGAGCTGCAGCTTTAGGGGCAACTAGAGATTGGAGTGATTGGGAGACTCCACCAACTAGAGAAGATTCAATGTCTAATATTTTAAGAGGTATTGAATATGGTGACATAGAAAGATTTTTACAAACAAAACAATTATTTGGCGAAGATAAATATGAAGATTTTCAAATACAAGATTTACTTAATTATTATGGAAAAGTTTCGCAAAAGAAAAAACATGGAGGAAAGGTGAGGAATTATCAAGAAGGAGGATTTGTCATGCCATGGGATTTAGATATGAATCCTGATATTGGCATGAATTATGATTGGGGAATGAATACTCCAGGATATGGAGGTGGTATGGAGACTCAGCCAGGTGGATATGGTGATTATCCTGGGAGTTCACCATCATATACTCATCCTCAAATTGGTAGAAAACCTACTGATGTAAGTTTTGCAAATCAAGGCCCTGGAACGTGGGACTATAATGGTGACGGTATAATAGATAATCTTGATTTATATGAAGCTAATCAACAAGGAGTTGACCCAAGTATTATAGAAAATATGATGGGCTATATAATAGGTGGAGCAACAGGAGGTCAATTACCACCCCCTCAAGCTGGTATTGGTAGTGGAAATTTAACAGGGTATAATCCTGGTAGACCACCTGCTGGAGTTGGAAGCGTTGCTGCGTCAGGAACAGGACTTGAGACTCAGCCAGGTGGATATGGTGACTTTCCAGTAGGTCAAGAATATTTAAGTCCTCCAGGGGGAAGAAAACCTGTTGGAATGAGTTTTGCAAACCAAGGTCCTGGAACATGGGATTACAATGGAGATGGTATAATAGATACTCTCGATTGGACATTAGCTCAAGGCCAAGGAGTTGGTCAAGATATTTTAACAAATATGATGAATTATATTACTGGCGGACAAGGAGCTGGTCCTGGTTGGACAGGTCAGGTTCCTGGTTTATCAGCCCCTATTTCTCAGGGAGTTGGTGGTCAGGGGTTATATCCAAATCCTCCAAGTACTCCAGTTGATTATACTATGGGCGAAGGCCCAACTGGGCAAACACAAGTTGACCCTTATGGACCAGGCGGTGGTGGCGTTGTTCCTCCAGGCGGAGGAATGGAAACACAACCTGGGGGTTTTTATACACCTGGACAAGGGGGCTCTAATTTTTTACAACCTCCTTCACCAACACCAGTTCAAGGAATTAAAAGTTTAAAACCAGGCGGAGGTATGGGCGGACCTGGATGGTGGCCAGACCCACCAATGCCTGCACCAGGTACAGGTGAAACACAACCTGGTGGATTTTACGACCCTAATGCTGGTGGCGATTTTCCTGTAACTGACCCTGTATATACTCCTCCAAATAGAGATGATTTAAGCACTCAAGCTATTGGAATGGCTGAAGGTGGATATGTTCCAATGAGTGGATTATTAGAAATAGGAAGTTATTCTCCAGAAAATTCTTTGCAAAGTGAAATTGTTCATATAGATAATGAATCATTGGAAGAAGCCCTTCCTGATGATATATTAGCAATGTTAATGACTTTATTAATGTCAGGACGACTAGGATAATTTGGCTAATTTAAATTTAAATGGAAATGTATCGAAGAACGAAGAAGTTCTTCAAATGGCTTATAAGGATTTGATAGCTTTTGGAAAGTTATTTTCTCCACAAGATTATTTGGCATCTCAAAGTCCTGATTTTCATTATGATGTTGGGAAATTACTTATTAGTAAGGATGTTCAACAATTGGCACTTGTATTGCCTCGTGACCACGCAAAGTCAACCTTAGCAGCAACTGCTGTACTTCATAGGTTTTTATTTGCGAATAAAGAAAGCCCAGAATTTATCGCTTGGGTTGGCGAGGCACAAGACCAAGCTACAGATAACTTGAATTGGATTGCAAATCATATATATGAAAATCCTGCAATACATTATTATTTTGGAGATTTGCAGGGAGACAAATGGACTAAGACAGAAATAATATTAAGTAACAGTTGTCGTTTAATAGCAAAAGGAACCTCTCAAAGATTGCGTGGTAAAAAGCAATTGTCTACTCGTTATACTGGTATAATACTTGATGACTTTGAATCAGAATTAAATACAAAGACTCCTGAAGCTAGAAGACAAATTAAAGAATGGGTTACTGCAGCAGTTTATCCAGCGATTGATTTTGATAAAAATGGTTTCTTATGGTGCAATGGAACAGTTGTTCATTATGATAGTTTTTTAAATGGATTGCTTAAATCTCATGATGAAGCTTTAAAAAGTGGTGAGGAGCATAGTTGGGAAGTATTTACTAAGAAAGCTATTGAAGATGGAAAACCTATATGGCCTTCAAGATGGCCTCTTAAAAAATTAGAAGAACGTAAGCAGTTTTATATTGATTCAGGAACACCATCAAAGTTTTACCAGGAGTATATGAATCAGGCTAAGTCTCCTGAAGACCAGATATTTCATGAAGATGATATTAATGATGCAATGTATAAGGGGAGTATAAAATTCGATGAAGAAGCAGAGTCTTGGTACCTTAAGCTCGATGATGGCAGAAAAGAGTATGTTAATATTTATATGGGTGTTGACCCTGCCTCAACTCTTGGTGCTAGGAACGATTATAGTGTCATTATGGTGCTCGGTGTTACTGCTGACAACGATTACTACGTTATTGAATACTCTAGGGATAAAGTTTTACCGATGGATTGTGCCGACAAAATTTTTGAAATAGCTAAAAGATATTCTCCAATAAGAAGAATTAATATTGAAACCATAGCTTACCAGGAAATGCTTAGAGATTATGTTATGAAAAGAAGTAAGAAAGAAGGAATGTTTTTACCTGGGATAGAACAAGGAATTAAAGGATACGGTAATCAAAAGAAGAAAGACAGATTATGGGAAGGATTGCAACCAATGTTTAAAGCAGGTGCAGTTCATTTGAAAAAGAATCAACATGAATTAATTGGAGAATTATTAGATTTTCCGAAAGGTTCACACGATGATACTGTAGATGCTTTCTGGCTTGCTACTCAGTATGCTAGAGGAAATCCAAAAGCTGCTAATAAAAAGAAAGTTAAGAAAGAAGGTAAATGGTTTAAACCAAGAAAGAAATATGATTGGTTTTCAGGTGCAAGAATTAAAGACTCATTTGGCGGATTAATATGATACCAGAAGATAATAGAGCTAAAAGAATAAGAGAATTATTTAGAGAATGGGCAGATGCTCGTAAAGATTGGGAGACTGCTGCAAGAGAAGATATTGATTTTTATTTAGGAAATCATTTCTCTGCATCAGAACTAGATACTCTTTCAGAAAGAAATCAGACATCAGTTGCTATTGATAGATTGTATTCAGCTATTGAGCAGTTTAAGGCAATTATAACATCTAAACCTCCTAAGTTTTCTGCGGTAGGAAGAGAAGATTCAGACAATAGATTGGCAAATGTTTGGAAAGTTATTCTTGAATATGTATGGGATTTATCAAATGGAGATGAAGAATTTAAACAAGCTGTTCATGATTATGCTGTTACAGGTCTTGGTTACTTATATGCATATTTAGATAAAGAAGCTGATTATGGCAGAGGAGAAATTAAATTTCAAAGTATTAATCCTTTTAGGGTTGCAGTAGACCCTAATGCTAGACATCGTTATTTTGATGATGCTAGTGGAATTGCAGTATCTACAGTATTTAGTAAATTCCAATTAATAGATTTATATCCTCAATTAAAGGAAATCCCTGAAGATTCTGAAAAACCTCTTATAGAATTAATTGAAACTATGGATGCTGATGAAGATTATCCTTCAGCTACAAATAGTCAAACAATGCAGTCATTTACTCCTGACGTTGTAAAAGATTATGATAGAAACTCTCAAGAAAAATATAGACTCATAGAGTTTTATTCAAAAGTTAAAGTGCCTTATTATAGAGTTATTAATTTACAAACTCAACAAGAGCAGATTTTAGATTCAGATAAATTTCAGCAATTCATGGCAAATCCTCAAATTCAACCAATGGTTCAGCAAGGAATGATTGACTATGCTGAGGTAATGCAAACAAGAATAAAGTTAACATGCACATTAGGCCAAATTGTTTTATATGAAAGAGTGTTGGAGACAGATTTATATCCGATTGTACCTCTTCCAAATATATGGACAAATACACCTTATCCAATGAGTGATGTTAGAAAGAATAAAGATTTTCAAAGATATCTTAATAAATGTATGTCACTGATAACAACTCACGCACAAGCATCTGCTGGTTTAAAGCTTCTTGTTCCACAGGGAAGTGTTCAAGATATTGAAGAACTAGAAAGAGATTGGGCTAACCCTAATGCTACAATTGAATATGATTCATCTTTTGGAGAACCTCATTTCCCTTCTCCTCAACCTATGTCTAATTCTCTTATGACATTACCTACAATGATTGAAAAATATATAGATTTGAATATGGGTATATTTGAGATGCAGCAAGGAAATTCAGAGGTTGCTCCTAGGACATCTTCAGCTACAATGATGCTTGAAGATTTTGGACAAAGACGTTCTAAATCTAAATTAAGAGATATAGAGGGTGGTCTTAAAAGATTGGGTCAAGTGGTTTATTATTTAGCAAAAGACCATTATGATTTTCAAAAAACATTTAGAATTTGTCAGCCAAATAATGATATGACTGAATTTACTATTAATAAAAAAGTATATGATGATAAAACAAAAGAATTATCTACAATAGAGAATGATTTAGCGGTTGATAAATTTGATATCAAAGTTATTGGAAACTCTACAATGCCTACGAATAAGTGGGGCGAATGGAATATTTATATGGAAGCTTTCCAAGCTGGTCTTATTGATAAAACAGAAGCTCTCAAGAAAACAGAAATATTTGATAAAGAGGGTGTATTAATGCGAATGGACGAGGTTGGAAAATTACAAGGAATGTTGCAACAAGCACAGCAACAGATAGAAGAACTCAGTGGAGACTTACAAACAGCCCATAGAGAGGCTATTTCAGCTAGAAAGCGAACAGAAGTCGAGAAGTTTAAAACTAAACTCAAAGACACTGAGTTAAGTGCTAAGTACGATAACAAACTATCCTCAAGCAGGATAAAAGATGCGGTTAAACTCGAATCAGAGAAATTGAAGATTGAAACTAAAAAATCTCAGTTAAGCTCAAAAAAATAGAGAAATTGCAAAGGAGAACAGATGAATAATAATGGGAATCAAAATAATGGTCAACCCAACGGACAAGGGAATGCCGAAGATTCGGCCAAATACTTTCAATCAGAAAGAGATAAACTTTATGCTGAAAATCAACAGCTAAAGAAATATGAGAAGTTAGGTAAGTTTATGGAATCACGTCCTGACGCAGCACGAGCTGTTGTCAATACAATTAAAGGGAAACGTGGTAAACCTAGAAGACCAATGCCTAAAAGAGGAGCACCAAGAAGAATAGCAAAGCCTAAGAACTTTGACCCTTGGGAAGCTTATAACGACCCTTCGTCAGCATCGTACAGGTACCGCCAACAAGAGATGCAAGACCAAGTAGTAAGAACAAGTTCTGCTGTAATTAAAAATACAGTAGGTAAACAGATGGCTAATATGCAGAAAGGACAAGCAATGACTAAATTAACTGATGAACTTAAAGGTCGAGGTATGACTGATGAGCAAATCGCTTCTTTTGTTCAATTTGCTTCTAAGAATCCTGCTGAATATGGGCTTGATGGAGTTCTTAATATGTGGCAATCCGTTGGTGGTCAACAAGCAGCTCAAGGACCAAAACCATTAGATAATGTACGTAACACTCAAAGTACACCTGCAACAGGTGGAATATTGCAAGGACAAAGTTTCCAGGCAAAAAGTAGTGACGATGCATTATGGGAAGGTATAAAAGCTGCTGGTGGAGTTGGAAACAAACTCCCATAAGTGGTGATATAATATAACAAAGCCTTTAATGGCGACATATTCAAAATGAAGGCCCTTTTGGGCAGTTGAAAGAATATGTAATTAAGGAGACAGTATAATGGCAACAACTGCTAATACAATACTGACTGGTGGCATATCGTCTGACGAAGCCGCTACTACGATTGCTAATGCTCATAGTACCGACCATGGCGTTGCTGGTGACCAGCGGCGTTTATACGACTTGAGTGATAGAGTCGCAGAACTATCTCCAGATGAATCACCATTTTTTGTATATCTAAATAAGGTATCTAAAGTACCTACAACAGACCCTGTATTCAGATTTTTGGAGAATCGCTCTAAAATTGACTGGACTAACAGAAGTTTCTACGCCGATAGTGCCTTAGGTTCTTTAGGAGCAGGAACAACTGGAGTTGTTGATTTTGATGATGGAGCTGGTGCTTCAGTTGATTATCTGATTAAAGGAATGGTTGTAGCTGTTGATGTTGTTGATGGTAAATCGCATGCTATTGTAAGATTAAATACTGTAACTGTTGGTGCAACAGAAACAGTGTGTGATGTTACAGTGTTAAGCTTGAGTAACTCAAGTGAATCAGGTTATGATGCGATTGCTGATGGCGACAAAGCTCAGATAATAGGTACTGCATTTGAAGAAGGTTCAGGTTCTCCTGACGTATGGGCTAAAACCCTAGATGATGATTTTGGTTATACCCAAATCTTCAAAACTGCGGCAGAGATGACGAATACTGCAATTGCTACTAATTATCGTGGATATGCAAATGAATGGCAACGAATCTGGAATTTAAAACTAAGAGAACACAAAGTAGACATTGAAAGAGCAATGTTATTTGGACAAAAAGGAAGACAAGGAAGTGTTCAGTCATCTGCTGGATTAGTAGGTGATATACTTGTACGTAGACAAGCTGAAGCAATTGGTTCCCTCACATATAGTGCAGGGGCTCCATATTTTGGTGCAGCAGCGTCTACTGCAGTAACATACGATACGATTCTTTCTGACTTTGAAGTATTCTTCGACCCTGCAAGGGGTGGAGGTTCAAGTAAACTTGCTTTAGCAGGTCTACCTGTGATTTCATTTTTCAACAAGGTTGGAGCTGATGGATTCGTGAACCAATCATTCTTATCAGGAACTTCTACTAGTGCAAATACAGGAGCATCTCTTCATAGAATGAATTGGGAAGAACGACAAGGCTCATTTGGTCATAAAGTTATGATGCTAAATACCATACATGGTGATTTAAATATAATTAGAGAACCATTGTTTAGAGGTATGTCAGCAGGAATGATGCTTATGGCTGATATGGGTCAACTAGCTTATAGACCTCTTGTTGGAAACGGATTAAATCGTGACACTCATATAATAACCAACGTACAACAAGCAGACGAGGATTTAAGAAAAGATATGATTCTTACAGAATCAGGTCTTGAAATTACAATCCCTGAAACACATTGCTTGTATTCGTTTACGGACTTAAACTAAGGAGGTTATGAATAATGAGAAGTGACTATTTGAATTTCAATAGCAGCAAAGGCGGAAGCTTTAAAGCTAAAGTGTTGAATGTAAAAGAGGCTAAGACATTAACAGAGGAAGATTCTGGAGCAATTGTTTTTTGTGCTGCAGGAGCTGACAATGTTGTTATAACTTTGCCTACTATCAATAAACCTGACTCTGTAGGAATGGAATTTACTTTTGTAAACATTAATGCAGATGGAGGTTCTACTTGTAGAGTTACCCCTGATTCAGCTGGTAAGATTATTGGTAGAGCTATCCAGCATGAGGGTGGTAATGCAGATGCTACAACAGCAGATGGATTAACTACTGCTCTTGATGGTGCTGATGGTAAATACGTTCAACTTACAAAAGCAACAGGACATCAGGGCGATTGGATAAAAATCGTATGCCAAGGTGCTGATTGGTTTGTAGTTGGTGGAAGCGGAACCTATGCTCATGAAGCTTAATCTGAAGCAATAAGGATTAATAGTTTTGTAGAACTATGGGGCAGGTCGTATAAAGGACCTGCTCCGAATCTACTAAGAATTTTATACAATAATTAAACTGGAGAAAAAAATGGCAGTAAAATCAAAAGGATTTGTTTTAGACCCTACACCTGGAGCTGATGATTCATCAGGAAGTGTTGCAGATACAGTTCAAAATTATATAGATGCTCTTGATACATCACCTAATATAATAGATACTTCTATGACAACATTAGGGCATAGAATATTTGTTTTAGTCACTATAGAAACGGATTAATAATGCGTAAAAGAAAAATAAGAAGAAGGCGTAAACCTATTCGTAGACAAACAGGTGGAGGTATTCCAGGGAATACAGATATAGTACCTGCAATGCTTACTCCAGGTGAATTTGTAATTAGAAAAGATGCTGTTAAAGCAATTGAAGAAAAGTTTGGTAAGGGCTTCTTAGAAGAGCTTAACCATTTTGATGCAAGAAAACGAAGAAAAGGAGGCTAAAATGCCTAAAGTAACAACACCTTCTGGAAATACTCTTGAATTTGATTATTCAAAAAAGGGTATTGAGGAAGCTAAAGAACTCGCCTCAGCAACTGGTGGTGACCTAGATGTTCAAGGTTATAATGCTGGTGGAAGAGTTAAAGTAAAGAAAGGTTATCAAATGGGAGGCCCTGTATCACCAATGGGAGGTCAACCTAGACGACCAATGGGTCCAGGAATGGGTGGCCCAGGAGGAATGCCTCCAAAACCAATGAGCCCTCAAGGAAGAGGTAATTTAATGGCTGGAATAATGGGTAAGGGTGGTCCTAGACCAGGTGGCCCAGGAGGAATGCCAGGAGCACCAGGTGGAGCACCAAGACCAATGGGACCAGGCGGAAGACCAATGGGGCCAGGTGGAGCACCAGGTGGAGTCCCAGGCGGTGGAAGACCAATGCCAGGCGGAGCACCAAGACCAGGCGGTGGAAGACCTCCAATGCCAGGAAAACCTATGCCAGGTGGAAGAGGTGGAAGAGGTAGACGAGGTAGACGACCAGGTGGAAGACCAGGAATGGGAAGACCAGGAATGGGAAGACCAGGAATGGGAAGAGGTCCAGGCAGAGGTAGACGTTAAATTGGCAATTTTTGTATATGATGATAAACTGAAAAAAGTTGTACCTATAAGTAAGGCTCCTGTTAATATTGATGACACGAGAAATTATGTTAACATGAGAACAACTTGGAGCGGTACAACTAAAGTTGAGTTTAGCACAACTAATTTAGATGAGTCAGTTAAAAAAATGAATGGAGGATAATGAATAAGATTATAGATAAAAAAATATCTTTAGGAACATTAATTACAATAGGAACTCTTATTGGTACTTTTGTTTATACTCAAGGGTCTTTTTCTGCTAAAGTTGAATCCTTTGAAAAGGAAGTTACTATTCATTCAGTTAAGACGAATAAAAATACTGATAAGATACAGAAATTAGAAGTTAGTGTCGCTAAGATAGAGTCTAAATTAGATAATAGGTTTGATAAGTTAGAAGACCTTTTAATGGAGTTAGAATAATGGCTGTTGCTTTTGCATATAGAATACATGCATTAACAGGATTTGATGCAGATGCTGGGACTGCCAGTGAGACTGGTCAATATTATCGTGATATGACTGCTCAATGGATGACTGAATCTGTAAAAGAGATTATAAATATTTTACCTCCTCATTTACTTGAAAAATGTGCTATAGTTGAAAGCGACCAGAATATGAATGACGGTGATGGTCATAATGTTGAAAATAAAATATTAAATGTATTTAGGGCAGATAGTCCAGTTAGTATAGCAGCAGCTTTGGATGGTCAAGTTTATGAATGTAGACGAATACCTTTTACAGCTGCTTTTAAAGCTGTTGACCCTGAATCAATTGAGTTTGCAACACCAACAGACCCTGTTTATTATCTTGAGCCTCAAAGTGCAGATAATCCTGCAAAGATTCATGTTAGGCCAAAAAATACTTCTCTAACTTTATCTAAAGTTTATTTAGTTGATTATCCTGTATTTACCGCAGGCGATTCTGGAACATATGATGTTGTTAATTCTACAACAATAGCTAATTTTCCAAATGAAGCTGAGTATTTAGTGGTATTAAGAGCAGCTATATTTGCAGCTCAATATCAGCTGGCAATTGAAGAGGATGATGATTTATTTGAACCTATTATTGAAATATTGTCAAAGAAGTATGAGCAAGGGGTTACAGCATTATTAACTAAAAAACTTGAACCTACTGTTAAATCTAAAAAAGGAATGGATTTAGGAAAAGCATTAGCTGGATTAGGTGGCTTAACTGGAGGAAAGAAGTAATATGAAAGTTAAAGATATGTTAGGACAAATTGAAAAGCTATTTGGAAGAGTCCCTGAAAGATACATGTTAGCATTAGTTAATGATGGATTAGAAGAAATTGGGATAACTAAACAACATAAACGTGATGAAGTTAAAACTGATTTAATTCAAAATCAAAGATGGTATCCTCTTGATGATAATATAATTGATATTATAAGAGTTGAAATTAAAGATACAAATAGTAGATATGTAATGATTCCAAAA
>Ga0114906_1001333_pt1 | contig 13006 bp, 13 predicted proteins | sample MalvirDeepMed_M9_FD_89687 | JGI IMG/M metagenome (GOLD analysis project Ga0114906, IMG submission 89687) | Marine viral communities from the Global Malaspina Expedition - Malaspina viral metaG DeepMed_M9 | ecosystem: Environmental > Aquatic > Marine > Oceanic | place: Mediterranean Sea...
AAAAGATGTTTTATTCTCTTGGCGTCGTTTAGGCTGCTATATGATGTCAAATGGAGTTTGGTGTTTAATCCACGCTCGTCATTTAAGTAACAAAAAAGATCAGATAAAAAACCACCGATTAAACCATTTGCTCCAGTAATTACAATTGTTTTATTGCGGAACTTGTTGAAATCAACTCTGTTGGCTAGCAATGCACACTCTTCTTGGATGACGGAATGATTATAATCCACGTATAGTCTCCAACAAGTTCATTATAGTTATACCAACGTCCTTTCGATGATCCGATGGTTTTCCGTAATTTAAACAAAACTTTCGAGGGATGCCGATCTTTTTCATTAGAATAGGGCAAGAGCCATCAGACGCTATGTCAAATATCTTATCCCCCAAGGAACCAATGGCGGCGTTCTCTTCTATAGTAACACACTTTTTTTGTATTCTTAATAGATTTTGAATTTTCATTTTTGATGCTAGTGACATAGGCTCTATTGTGGGACAATAAACAACTGTGTGATTTATTAGTTCTGTAGCTAGATCCAATAAATGCCCAGATGTGAAGACTATTGGATTTTGTAAATTTCCACTATTCATAATATAACATTCATATGGGAGAATGTCAAGGTTTTTTTTATGTTGTTCTTTAATTAACTTAAAATACTTCGGTTTCCCATTAGACCACGAGTCCTCAAATAAAGTTCCAAACTCTTTTGAATTTCCAGGGCAGAATATTTCGATATTGGGCAGGGGACGTAAAATTGCGATGTCTGAATAGCAATGGTGAGTGCATCCCAAATGAGCGTAATCAAATGAGCCTCCAACAGATACTATCGTTACGTCCACGTTTTGGTAGCATAGGTCCACTTTAATCTGTTCATAGGCTCTTTCCACACAGAAAGGCGCAATTGTATGTATAACGGGTCTGTAGCCTTCCATAGCTAGTCCTGCTGCCATACCTACCATAGACTGCTCGCATATTCCTACGTTATAAAAACGATCTGGGAATTTAGCTTCAAAGTCTTTTAAAAGGTAATGACTAATGTCTCCGATCAAGACTACTAGTTTGTCATCTTTTTCCGCCATCTCGATCATTTTTTTAGCAAAAGCTTTACGCATCCAGTTCCTCACAAAACTTTTTGAATTGTTCTTCATTCGGTGGGCCGTGGTGCCAAGCAAACATATTATTCTCCATGTCGCTTACTCCTTTGCCCTTTTTGGTTCTGCAGACAATACAAACGGGGGTTGCTACTTGTTGTTTGGCCACTTGGATTGCTCTATCGACAGAACTTAAATCATTGCCATCAGCTACAGATATTACCATCCATCCAAAGGATTGAAATTTAAGCTCTATGTCTCTTGTTGGCATAGATCTGATTTGGGAGTTATTGTTGTCAACTATACAAATCAAATTGTTTAAGTTTAAATTATCTGCTAGCATGGCCGATTCCCATACGGAGCCCTCATTACATTCGCCATCGCCGATCAAACAATAAACTTTTTCTTCTGATCCATTCAACTTTTTCGCTAGTGCAGCACCGACACAAATTGGAAGTCCGTGTCCCAATGAGCCAGTTGACGCATAAATTTTCTCATGCTTGCCGCGGTGAGGATGTCCACCTAAAATACTATCATATGAAGAAAAAGAGTATAACTCTTCCTCCGTTATAAAACCCATTTCTAAAAACACAGCGTACAAAGCCAAGCATCCGTGTCCTTTACTTAACACGAACACCTCATCATTGGTCAAGTGGTTTTTATATAAGACATATATAATATCTAATATTGAGAAAGCGCTGGGTATATGACCTGCTTGGGCTTCATACGATGCTCTCAATATTTGTTTTCTTAATTTGTTTGTAATTGTTGGCAATTTACTTTCCGTATAAACGATTTAGATAAGTGTTTGTGGCATCTGGATTTAAATACATTGCTCCGGCTGCAACATTGGAGTCAGTACAGATGAGGTGGTTACATTTAGACAGCAGTATAGACTCGATCAAGCATTCTTCTCCATGCTTAGGACCAGTAGCGGAAGTTAAGCATATAGGATCCGGTGAAAAATATTTATTCATTCTTACAGCAGGATGCACTATCATTCTTTTTCTACCAAAAGCTTTCATCATTTCCATAATTGCTTCGTTGTTATCAGAGGCTACAAAAACCTTCGTGTCCTTAATTTTCAGTCTTGCGTCAATAGCATTTAAATATGCTTCAAGTGGCAATGCTTTATGTGGATACTCAAGTTTCTTATCGGTTCCTCTAACGTGAACAGCTAGCACATCTTCATCAAAGTGCTTATCATAAAATTTGTCAACTTTTTTCATAATTGACTGTTTTACTCTTACATTTTTCTTAATCACATCATAAACATTTATTCGATGTTGTGTTTCGGCCTCGGTTCCTAAAAGATCCCAAAGAGCTAGTGGCTCATAGCGATGGATATCTGCTATGAGAAATTTATTTGAAGGTTCGCTGTCTAGCTCTCCAACCATAAAGATATCTGAAATATCATGATCTGAATTCTCGGCTTGTTCAACGGTGTACTCATTAAGCGGCTCAAAGTAATATTCCCAAACATTATGAGTTCCGTTCCAGCCCTCTTCGGACCAATATAAACATTGGCAGTGTTTAAAACCGGGTGTGTTGTTGTAAGAAGCAGGGGTTTCATTTCTTAGAAAATTATTTTTATCAACAACTAAACTGGCATTTTTTGCTTTTGTTGCTTCCTCTGCTCCTCTACGACCGTGATTTGGATCTCTTCGTCCGGGAGACCAGCGGACTACTGGAATATAGTTATTATCAAGAGCCCACTTAATATTATCGATCGTATGTAAGAAAATGGAATATAAACCATACGGTCTCGAATCTATAATTAAAAACTTTTTATTCATCTATTCTCCAAATGATTATTAATAAAAGTACAAGTTACATCAGGATTAAAATATAATGCTGCTGCTGAGAGATTTGAATCTGTACAGATAATGTGATTGCACTTTGACAGAAGTAAACAATCGATCAACGCTTCTTCTCCTGCTTTTGGACCAGATTGGGAAGAAAGATGTACTGGTATAATACTATCATATGTTTTCATTCTGGTGCAGTTATAAACTATTATTTTATTATTTCGAAACTTTTTGAATATTCGCGCAATTGCTTCGTTATTGTCAGAAGCTACAAAAATAGAAGATTTTGGAAACGTTTTTAGGGTCTTCTCTAGAACATTTAAATAATGATCAACTGTTACATAGGGTCTTTGACCAATTTTACTTTCAGAACCCTTGTCTGTGCCTCTAACATGAACACCTATAACAGAATCTGTAAAATATTGTGATGTGAAATCTTCAATTTTTTTCATTATCTCTTTTTTAGGAACGACATATTTTTCAATATAATGATGAACTCTTCTTCTATGATTCAAAAAGATGCTTTGTTTGGTGGGAGCTATCGATTCTGACTCTGGGTCTGCTCTGAAATATAGCCACAAGTTCAGCGGCGTATAACTATGTAAATTATAGATCAAAAACTTCTCTGTCAAGCTATCTAAATCTAGATCATGAAATCCCACTTGAAATATCTCTGATACTTTGTGTTCTGAGTTTTCAGCTTCACTATTTCCGACAGGGTGGAAATAATATTCCCACACATTAGTAGAGCCATTATAGCCTTCTAGAGAATAATATAAGCTATCCTTAATCTCGCCTTTATAATCAGGTTCAAAAAAGTTCGGCTCATCTCCGACAAATTTTGGATGACCTTTTCTCGTTGCCTCTTCTGCTCCTGGGCGAGCGCTGTTGACATCAACTCTGCCGGAGCCCCAACGAATATATGGTTCATAACCATTATCCTCGGCCCACTTCAAGTTGTCAATTGTGTGCAAGAATATGGAAAAAAATCCATAAGGTCTGGAGTCTATGATTAAATGCTTCTTATCCATTAAAATATCCTTTAAAGCTGTCAAACATTTTTTCACCAAAGACATGCTTATATTTATTGAAGATTCTTTTCTCTTCCTCGAACCTCTCCCCAGAATTCTTACTGGAAGTCGATAGGCCTTCTGGGTTCATATAGTAAAGTCCCAGAACATATGGAATTCGTTTAAACTTAAATCCCTCGTCCACACAACGCAGCCACATATCCCAATCCCCAGCGTACTTCAAGGATTCATCAAATAAACCTATCTTGTTAGTCATTGACCGCTGCCACATTGGCAATGGGCCCGGCAAACATTTTATCATATTCTCTTTAGAAAAGTCCAGATGAGAATGTTCATACAAATTTCCTTGCGAACTGTTGCTTTCGAGCGTTTCATTTTCTTTATTCGTTTGACAGGACTCAGCGTACACCAAATCAACTGACGGGTCGACACTTAAATACTTAGACATCACTTCCAGGGCGGCATAAGCTCTTGTATCGTCAAGATTCCATAAAGTAAGAAACTCACCAGTGCTTTTTTTGATGGCCAAGTTCATTGTTTCTTGGACTGTCGGTGTCGTATTCAATCGCTCATATATAATATTATCATATTTTTCCATATATCTTTTTATAATCTCCACTTCACCATCGGGAGAATTAGCATCTAAAATAATCAATTCACATTTATCAAAAACAGTCTGTCTTATAACCTCGCTCATAAAATGTTCGATATATTTTCCACCCTTATAAAGAGATGTTATAATGGAAATTTTTGGTATTGGAAGGGGGTCTATAAATTCTAGTTCTTTTCCCTCAATGGCAGAAACAAATTTTTGGCATATCTCTTCTCTTTTACTTCTGATAAATTGTAATAAACTTTTTCCTTTGTGCTGACGGAACCAAGGCTCGGAGGTGGCTCCGATTAATTTATTTGAAGTAACCTTGCAGCCTAGTATCCTAGCCTCGATGACAACCCTGTTAAATGACTCAAGCCACTGAGGAAAGAAAAACACTCTTTCTGATTGCGCCAGTTGTTTAATAAATTCTTTATATGCACAAGGCTGGATTAATTCGAATTCAATATTATTTCTATTACAATAATCAATAGCGTAAGGCATACCCTTGTTTTTATTGTTAGAATATAATATAACATTCTTTTTTGTTTTTTCTGTTCCTATCAAAGACTCTAACATTTGAAGCCGATCTTCCGACCACAAATTGCACCCAACATTAACAACTGTATCCAACAACAAATTCTTTTGTAATACTTCTGAATGTATTTTACTTTGACAAAAAATAGCAATAGCCCCTGTGAAGAAACGTTTGTTAATTATGTGCTTCACAGGGGCTATCATATTCACAAACTTTGAAGGGTCGTTTGTGGATACATATTTATGGTCGTGTTCTAAAATTATATATGACATGTCCAGTAATGCAGTTTTTGAAATCTCTGGAAGATTCATAAAATTGGCTACAATATAAAAGTGATCATCGGACACCATAGACGGCTCAAAGAGATTAGAATTAATCCTCTCAACGTCATACAATTTTTGAACAAGCATTTTAATCAGTTCATCGTTAAACGCTTCTGCCCCGCCAGTGATGCCTTGTTCCAAAAAGAAATCTGATATGAATACTATAGATTTAGTCAAAATCTTGTGCTTCCTGCTGGTCTTCTTGCCAATTCATCCAATCTACCATCTCGGGCTCATCAATGATTTTAGACACAAATAAGGAATATAGCACTTCATTGGAAAATTTTTCTTCTATAATGTGCTTCAATTCCTCTGCTGTCTTCTTGGCTTTTTTCCAATTCTTCTTTGTCCGGCGTAGGACCATTTTATACGAGCCTTGGTCAGCGTACGCCCAATGTGAATCTGCCTCGATGACACCTTCCCAACGAGAATGTGCCTGGACTGGTTGAAGCGTGTGTTTGACTTTCTGGAAGTACTCTTTTTTGTTGTGTCTCAAGAAATCAACCTGTCCGGACCAACCGATAGTAACAACCGGCAGACCTTCTCTTGCCGCTTCAAATAAAGGAAGACCAAAACCCTCTCCGTGAGCTATGTTGACAATCGCTTTGATTTTATCATGTGTATACAGAGTCGTCATTTGTCCAGCAGACAAATCACCATGAAGTAGATGAACCTTGCACTTCCTATCCGGATAATCTGATAACATCAAAGCTAAATTGCTTGCTGTTATTTCAAAATCTATTACACTATTACCGATAATATTAGTCTTAATAACTAAGCCAACTTTCTGGTCTATGAATTCTTCGACCCACCATCGAATCGCATTATTAAAATTCTTCCGATTGCCCATTTGAGATACCATTAAAAAATTAAAATTATATGGAAGCTCAAATCCCGGAATATCTTCGGCCTCAACTCTCTCAGTATTTTCCCACACTACTTCAATCGGGGTTTCTAGAAAATACGGAGTGATTTCTCCAGTTTGGTTATTTTTTACTTGCGCTCGTGTATTTTTGTAAGTAGACTTTGCATGGTTCGAAACAACTAACACCTTGTCTATTTCGTTTGCTTTTTGCAACCAAACTGGTGCCACTTTGGTCGTTTCGATTCCAGCTGTATATCCGATATTTACAGGACATAACTTTTCAAATTCATTCGGGATAGTAATTTGTAAACTAATATCAGGGTGTAACTTTTGCTCTTGGAGAAGCAATTGTGTTTGAGTTATTCTCTCGTCCATCCATCTTCTGAATTCGTTATCTTTCCAAATCCAGCCAGTTTTTCCCCAAGGAATTGGCTGAAGGTATATATCAAACAAATCTTCACGCGAGCGTAATGCTCTAAGAGCAAATCTAGATTGTTCTCCATATCCCGATTGGCTTAGGCAAGGTGCCCTTACAAATATTTTCTTTTTCACGCGATCTCCTTGAATCTTATGCCGTTATATATTGTTCTTGTTTCCCAAGAACCTTCTGTTTCGTGTATCTTTGTCACCAATTCAATCCAAGATTTATTAAAATTAGCAAAATTATAATTTTGCATAACATATTCGCGACCACGTAAGCCAAGCTCCAATCGGGCGGTTTGTCCCATATCATAAATTTTATCCAAAGCAGCTAAAAAGTCTTTTTCACAAATTCTATCTTCATAAATATATGGAACACTTTGTGATCCTATGATAGCTTTGGAAGTTGGGAAAAGAGGCACCCCAAATACATCACCATTTCCGACAACCTGTTCTTGCAAGCCGCCAGTCATAGTTACAATAATGGGTGTACCACAAGAGAGTGATTCTAGTGTCGCAAGACCAAAACCTTCGGCATCCGAAATGTTAATCGTTACGTCTGCCATATTGTATATGATTGCTAATTTTTCTGCTGAGATTTTTTCAGTTGAAAACAATGCTTGTCTTTTATCAAGCCCCAGTTGTTTTACAATCGCATTTAAATCTTGACCGTGAACATCTGTCGGGTCTGTGTGCATGATTAACTGTGCTTTTTCATGGAGATTCCGGCGATCCAGCCAATTTTTATACCACCACAAAAGAGTTCCCGATTGTTTTCTTCTAGCGTTCCTGTTGTTCCAAAATATAATAAATTTATCTTTATCTTGTGGATCTACGTTTTGTTCACGAATCATTAATCTCTCTGCCTTCGTTCTTGGAGAAAAAATATGTGAATCAACGGCGTGAGGTAAATAACTAGAATTTACCTCTGGTGCTACGTTCTTGACAATATCATATGTGACCTTCGAAATACAGGCAATATGATCATTCGAGAGATAAAATTTCCTATTAAACATTGGATATGGATAATTATCCCACACATGATAATAAATAATGGGACACAATGGACGAATTTCATTCTCCATTCCCCACAGCCACTCATAAAACCTAGGATCAGTCATCATCCATAAAATATCTGGTTTCTCATTTCTTAAAATAGAACGAATCATTTCTGGAGTTCCATATCCGTCAACAGGTATAACTCTCCAATCCTGCCCATAAGGTTCGACCGAAATCGGAGTGTAATTTTGATGCTTCATCGCTCCGCCCAATGATAAAATTTCAAAATTACCAGTATTGAGAAGAACTTCGCATATATACTTTGTCTGTGTTCCTACTCCGGAAGGTGAAAGTGGATGATCACCCAAGGTTAGAATTTTAATTTTTCTTGACATACATATCCTTAATGTTATTATTTATAATATAACATCGATTAAGCAATATGTCAAGAAAAAAAATATTTTTTATATTGAATCGAAATAAATAACACCGCTTACAACAGCTACCGACAAAGCAAGGCCGAGCATTATCTTTAAAAAATCTGCTACCAACATTGGAAAGATCACACTTATTTCTTTACCTTGATTAAACGTACGATAAACGGCCAATTCGCGCCCTGCAAGCAATCCTACAAAGACCCAAGTGGTAGACATAGGGATTGCGCTGTGGATCTTAAAATACCACAATATCAACGCATAAAATAGATCTATTAAACACGCTGATCTGATAAAACGAGTTCCGCTCTTGGACAAGACAATCTCTTGGATCTTCCCTCCCTTGTTATAAAATAAATGTGCCAAACCTGCGACAAGAATTCCAATAATTCCTAACATTGCAGGGAGAGTCACGCCATCTCTGGGTAGGTAGACGAACACGTTTGCTATATCATGAGATAACCACATATACCACAAAAATCCGGTGGATGCCCATTGAGCAATCGACCAGAATCTTTTGTTTTCTTCTCGGACGGGTTGCTTCTCGTCAAAGAATCGATGTAATAACATCCAAATGGCATATGCGGCAATTCCTGCTACGGCATAACCCATGGCAGATTTCATGATAATCTTCTCCAGAATCAAGCCACTAGAAAAAGCGCTCAAGGTCAACAGGGTGGTGGAGACTGGGATTCCAACTCGAGTAAGTCCGAGAAGGAGAACGGGAGCCAACGCATGATACCATTGAAATGTTTCCGGGAGGGGGATACTATCCAACCTTCCAAAAGCTATGTCTCCTGCTGCCCAACCTGACAGAAGGGTTCCTGTTAAGATCACGGATGCGAAAGCCCACATCCAGTACCACTTGACTTTTTTACTATTAGAACTTATAAATGTTCCAAGAGTTTGGGCACTATCATTTCCAATAACCGAATAAGCGGCTAGCAGAAATCCAATGGTGCCAAATACCATTGACATTGTCATCATTACCTTCCTTTAAAATGTAAAATCGAGTCTTATGGTCGACCCGTAATCTAACTTCCAATCATTTTTACGATGAGACTGTAGGTAAAGATGAGGATCCAATTTGAAATGATCGTTGTATTTATATCTCATCCCCAATCTAAATTTATCTTTGGTCAAAATACTTCCAAGTTCCTGTGGTTGAACTGCGAACTCATTTGAAATATAAGGAGTCGCATCACTTCCGAAATCAAACTCAAATCGAGTATTATTTACTACTGTTAGCACAACATCGGCATAAACCAAATTCATAAAAAAAACTACTAAAAACATGATCTCTCTCCTTGCTTTGTAGTAGTTAGTTTTCACTTATCAATTTCGCTCAAGGACAATGTTTTGTCTTGTGGAAGTCACATCTCGCACAGGAGTTTCTATTTTTAACAAAGTTTTGCGCCTTGATTGTTCGACAGCCGTCAGTTAGTAATTTAGTAGCATTAGAAGTCTTTCGCTTACCCGAGGTAACACGAAATATTTCAACTTTATTTTCTTTTGCTGTTCTCTTCAGGAGACCAAAATGTGTCTCCACGAGGTCAGGATCTATGTTGTGTTTCTTACAGAAAAACTTCTTGTACAGAGTTAACTGATACGTTACTAATTTTTCGGATCTCTTTTCGGCCTTCCAACCCCAGCTACAAGATTTCCAATCAAGGATATGATATTTACCATCTTCTGTTTTGATAATAAGATCAATGAACCCTTTGAGGTGCCATTTATAAGATAACTCCTCGATGGTTTCATAAAGCTGCTCTTCCGTTGAGAACACTTCGTATCCTCCAAAGTGATCTTTTAATTGAGGAAAGACAGAAGGGGAAATTGCTTTCCCCTGTATCCGCATTTGTGTAATCATTTGGTTATCAGGTTTGTCATCCAGTTTCTTTAGTTCACACAAAAATGCTAAATCAAAATGTTCGTCATAGTCCGTTGGGTCTAGCTTGTCCTTGGCTATATTTTCACAGACACTATGAATAGCTGTGCCAAAAGCAGTAAAAATATTTCCAGTAAATCCTTTAATCTTATCAATATACTGTAGTTTATGTTTAAAAGGGCATTCTGCCCATGTTCTCAATTCTGAGAAAGAAATATGTTGTTTTGTCATTGGTCCTCCAAATGGACTAGGTTGTCTATTATTGAATAAAGCACAGGGCTTAATTGTTTTAAAATTGTCTTGTCTCCGATAAAATATTCCTCAAAGCCTCGAGCGAAATATTCGCTGACTGATGTCGCGGCGTATCCTGAGACAAAAATATTAACAACCATTTGGTTGAGAATATCATATCCCACAGTCCTAAAAAGGAAATCGTCTATTTCTCTATCGTATTCAAAGTTAATAGTGAAATCTCTGGGGACATCAAACATATCTCCGAGGTTAGTTTTTAAATTTTTTCTTTTCGCTATAAATTCTCTCTGTAGAGCGCCATTGCCGTATATTATTTCATCATTGTTTCTTTCAACGGCATGGGCGAGTTCATGAATAATATCATCAATCATATCCATTTCCTCATCATGATAATTTGTCACATAAATAGCACCGTCTTCGTAGTAAGCATTTATTTCTCTTTTTTTCATTTCCGGAAATTGGCCAATATAAATAATGTCTACTCCTGTTGTCAGATGAAACGGTATCCTTGCACTTATATATTTAAAAACAAAATCTGGGTCGATCTCTTCTGATATTTTATCTTTTATATATACATCGATGCCACTAACACTATACATGTCTTTCATTTTTCTTCCTTTTTTGACTGACTCTGTTATCCACATAAACATATTCCTTGTTAATTATTATTAATATAACATAAAAGGAAGCAGTTGTCAAATTTATTTATTTGTTCCCAAGATCCAATCTGCTATCGGAAGGACGACATTCCAGTTTGTATTTGGATTTTTCATATGATGATTCCAGTGCCAAGGCATCCATTTTTTTGTCCAGGCTGGATTTTTATGGCTGTAATTGTGTAATACAAAAAAAGCTAAAGCATAAGAAACTGTAGCAGCAAAAAAAAGAACACTAATGTAACAAAAAACTGAATGGACACAGCCAAGAGCGCAGAGACCAACGGCCTCTCTTCTAGATATTCTTTTGTCGATGAAATTATTTTTTTTAGCAGTAGCATGATGATCTCTCAGGTGAAAGGAGAACCAGTTATTTTTTTTTCTCCCTACTTCATGAAATAGTTTCTTATGGATCCACCATTCCAAAAAACTTGCATAAACAATTCCTAATGTAAATTCTATCATAATAATTTTGCGGCTGCTGTTGCCAGTTTTGACCGTTCTCCTTTTCTAAATGTAATATGACCTGCTAATTCACTTTCTTTGAACTTCTCAACCGCATATGTCAAACCGTTACTTGTTTCATTAGTATATACATTATCGATTTGCTCAATGTCACCAGTTAAAACAATTTTGGTATTTTCGCCAACACGAGTTATAATCGTCTTGACTTCATGCGCCGTTAAGTTTTGGGCTTCATCTATAATTAGAAAAGAATTGGAGATTGAGCGTCCCCTTATATAAGTTAATGCTTCAATTTCTATTTTTCCTCTCTCCACATATGCTGAAAGCATGGTTCTATCATCACCCATTATGTGTTGGATATTGTCTTGAATTGGCTTGAGCCAAGGAAGCATTTTGTCTTGCAGCGTACCAGGAAGAAAACCAATATCTTTACCCAATGGTTGCACAGGTCTCGAAATGATGATTCTATGATATTTAGCGGTCTTCATTCCCAAAGTTTGCTCAAGACCTGCTGCAACTGCCATTAACGTCTTTCCGGAGCCGGCTTTACCTATCAAAGACACCAAAGGAATATCATCATCAAACAAAAGATCATAAGCAAATGACTGTTCTTTGTTCCGAGGCATAACTCCCCATACAAGTTCGGCTTTGAGATCTCGCACATGTTGTATAGGAGTGGAGTAATCAGTAAATCGCGCAAGAGCAGTCTTCTTTTCATTGCTCGAGGAGACAAGCATGACAAATTCGTTTGGATATAGCTTAACGCCTTGTTCTCTTATGGCATCAAGATCCAGATAAACATCATCTCCGAGATAAAATTGATTTATCAATTCTTCATCGACAAGTGCCTTAGTAAAGCCTTCATAAATCTTGTCGCTATTCTCAACAACTTGAGTGTTGTTATAGTCTTCTGTCAAAAGACCTATGGCATCTGCAATGACTCTCATATTAATATCACGTGAGACCACAACGGTCTTGCGTTTTGGCTCACCTTTTTTGATGGTCAATGCCGTTGCCAATATCAAGTGATCGGACATTTGATGGGTAAGGTCACTAGGAAGCTCAAGAAGGCATATTTCTGACGCTTTAACCACGCGGAGCAGTCCTAACCCTTTGGAGATGCGAACGCCCTTAGAAAGGCTACCAGCGGCCCTTAGAGAGTCAAAGTTCCGTATTGCCTGTCTTGCATGGTGACCAACCGTGTCTTGCCGCTTCTTATGCTTGTCAATTTCTTCTAGAACTTTGAGCGGGATAAATATGTCATTGTTTTGGAATTTATAAATACAACTGGCGTCCGATAGGAATACGCTTGTATCAATAATAAAGTTCTTCTTCGCCATATTTACCTCGTAGTAATTGTTCGATTATTGGTTTCAGTGCTCGTTCTATTTGTTCTTGTTTTTTCTTGGAGTCGTCATCGCCTTCGAAGCTCGCCGACGAATCATCGGGAACGCCTCTTTCGGTGGTCAGCGCCTCGAGGTCGTCGAGGAGGGCCCTAGTCTGGACTTGGAGATGTTTTAAGAAGTTTTCTGGGGTTGGATCATCGAGTTCCTCTTTACGTTGACTGAGGAGAGCGTCAACATTATTGTTTATATCTCTTACAGTATTCGGATCTGAAATGTTTTTGGTTGCGTTTTCTTTCAACT
>Ga0114906_1001338_pt1 | contig 12986 bp, 20 predicted proteins | sample MalvirDeepMed_M9_FD_89687 | JGI IMG/M metagenome (GOLD analysis project Ga0114906, IMG submission 89687) | Marine viral communities from the Global Malaspina Expedition - Malaspina viral metaG DeepMed_M9 | ecosystem: Environmental > Aquatic > Marine > Oceanic | place: Mediterranean Sea...
AGTATTTGATAGCTTGACCGCTGGTTTAGAACGTATATTCCAGAACATAGGATGTAAGGAGTATAGATTCTCTGCTGCTGAAGGTAAGATATATGCGATCACTACTAAAGAGATCGCTCCACCTAAACCCACGACCTATAGTATTTACGGTGACGAGTAATGATATGAAACCTATCATCATTAAGTCGGATAAGTTTTTAGATATAAGGCATGAATCAATTCACATTGCTCAGTATATAGAACTGTTTGTGATTGGGTTCTTGGTACTTTATTTGTGGGATTGGGTAAGAGGATTAATTAAATATAAAGATACTAATGTTGCTTATAGAAAGATTAGACTTGAACAAGAAGCTTATAAATACCAAAGAAGTTTTACTTATTTAGATAAGAGAGAACGATTTGCTTGGAAGAAGTATAAAGTATAATGGCTATTAAATTTGGAACACAGTTATTTGCTTCAGTTAATTCATTAGAACCAGGGCAATTAATAGAGTTTGGTTATAATGGTACGACTAGATGGGGAGTTGTTGTTACTCCAGAATGGAAAGATAATTGTGATTGTTATGTTTTTGATAGTAAAGAAGAAGTTCCTGAAGAATTATTAGAATGGGCTGGACGAACCCCGGCCGATGGAGAAGCTTATGATACTTTTGGAAATCAATATACTTTTAAATCGTTTAAGTTAGATACTATGACCAGCATTCAAAATATAAAATTCGATACTTATGGGGAAGGAGAAGAGGTTTCGGATGGCGAGGTGGATGGTATGGCAGAATTGTTACGTCAATTAGGCTTATTAGAAACGGAAGATTAATATGGCAGAGAATGGTCAAACAAAAGTAGAAAAGATACAACAAAAGTCAAGCTTGGTTATGCAGAAGTTATTACAAAAGAATTATAGAAATAGATTTATAATTACATTATTTACTTTAACTACCTTTTTAGTTATTATTCTTGGAATTGCTCATTCTATTTTTTGGCAGACTCCAATGTCTCAGGAATGGAAAGAGATTATGCTTCTCATTTTAGGAGCATTTATTGGTTCCTATAATAGAGTTATTGATTTCTGGTTTAATAATGCTGAACAAGATAAAGAAATAATTAATAGGGCGGATCACGAAGATGATCCAAACCCAAGTTTATGGAAAACGGGTGGAAAATGGTTAGATGGTTGTGATTGTGGTTGTGAACATTGTTGCACAGGACGCGCCCATGTTCATGATGTTCTTCCGTAATGGGCCTTGACAATATAGAATAGATATGTTATTATTCAATGGAGGATATTAAGATGAAGAAATTTTTGAAAGTTTTAACTACAGTATTGTTTGGAGTTTTGTTACTTTCTGCTTGTGCATTAATAGAACCAATGTACGTCAGGGGTGATATTTATCCTGTAGCAGTTAATCATTGGTCAACTGGAGAATGTTATTGGGTTCCTGGCGGTGATTTAAATAGAATACATTGTCCAAGAATTAGACAATACAGCCCGTTCGGCATCGTTGCCCCGTTTTGGTGGAACGCTGGTCCGAGGTATAATAGATACAATTATTATCGTCCCTATTATGTACCACAATACATTCCACGGACTCGTAATGAACCCTCAAGACGAGATGGTAATGGTGTTGTAACAAGAGATGGATATAAAGAGACACCATCAGAACCATCGAAGCGTAAGGCTAAACCTCGTACTGGAGGTAGGGTTGGAGTTTCACAGGGAATTTTATAGGTAATTTATGGAAATTAAGATGCCTTTAAGGGTAGAGAAGGAATGGGGGCATGAACTTATATTCCACAACAACGATGAGTTTTGTGGGAAGCTGCTCGTGTTTCCTAAATCTGGCTCTAGCTTCTCCATGCATTATCATATGTTAAAGAACGAAGCTTGGTATGTTCAAGCTGGTTCTTTTGAATTTGAATGGATTGACACTGAGGAAGGTCAGTTGTACCATGATTATCTTACGCCCGGTCAGTGTGTAGATATTAATACAGGACAGCCACATAGATTAACTTCTATAAAGTCAAATTCTATTATATTTGAAGTGAGTACACAGCATTTTGATTCTGATTCACATCGTATTTATATAAAATCTACAAAGGATTGGGTACAACCATATGGAAAATCACCAAAGAAATAAGGGAGAGTTGTGTGAAAGTTATTTTAGAACCAAAAGTTACTGTTGTTAGTAAGGTTAATTTTTTAGAACATCCAGAATATAAAGTTCCAGATGATGGTGACAATTTTACAAGACTAGGAGCGTTTGCTGCTAAGGGATGTTATGATTCCTTTGGTGAAGAAGGAAGAGCAAACAAAGATAATCAACTTGCAATCTTAGAATATCGTCACGGGTCTGTCTTGGAACATTTAAACATTACTCTTTTCATTGAGGGTATCACCCGCGGCTGTTCTCTTGAACTAAACCGCCATAGAATGTTTTCTATCTCCCAACGTTCAACAAGATATGTTGCTGAAGAAGAATCAGCTATTGTTCTTGAACCATTCTTTGCACGTTTGTTTAGAAAGCTTGAACCAAAGTTTGACGATTGTGTTAATAGGTTTCGAGCTGCTTCATATCCCACTCCGTATGAACTTTTAGAAGCTCAAGAGAAAAAAGGAGATGATCCGATTTGGAGACGACTTCGCGATAGTAGATTATTATTACAACATCTTAATTCTCAATGTAACTCTGTTTTTAGTTATCAAGATCAAGTTGAGGAACTTATGAAGATGAATCCTTATGAGTTAGAAAACTTTGATTTACGGAAATGGGCTAGGGGTAAAGCACGAAATCTATTACCACATGGTATTGAAACTAGAGGAACTTACACTACTAATATTAGGGGCTGGCGTTGGTTTATAGAATCCAGATCAGAGTCTAATGCAGAGACAGAGATTAGATTTTTGGCTGATAAAGTTTTACTTGCAGTACGAGAGGCAGCACCATTATATTTTAAAGACTTTGAATCGCGGGAAACTTATGAAGATGTTCCAGAATGGAAACCCACATACAGTAAAGTATGAGTTAGGAGGTTAGTTTTCCCAATGAAGCTAGCTAGAGATAAAAAATTATGGATACCCGATAATGAACAATGGCAAAACTGGTCATCCAATTATGAAATTAAACATTGGAACGCTGTTGTTCAACACATACATTCTACTCGTACTGCTTTAGACATTGGTGCTCATGTTGGTATATGGAGTATCAGAATGGCAGGAATGTTTGATAAGGTTTATGCATTCGAACCCATTACAAAACACATAGAATGTTATAAAAAGAATTTAAGTTTATATGACAACGTTTCTATACATCAGATTGCACTTTCTGACAAAAATGATATTAAAGTGATGAAGGAATTAGATTTTAATTCTGGAAGTTCTACTTTTGAATGGAAAGTTAAATCAAAAAATACTAAACATAAACAAAGATTTATTGATATAGAAACTACTACATTGGATAGTTTTAATTTCAGTGATGTTGATTTTATCAAAATGGATGTAGAGGGACATGAAGTAAACGCGATACAGGGAGCAGAACAAACTTTATTAAACAACAAGCCAACGGTATTTATTGAGGTATTACACAAAGAACTTAAAAAGTCTTATACTGGTCTAGATGCTTTACAAGATCTGGGGTACGAACAAATAAAATATGTTGGTAGTGGAAACTATATATTTAAAAAGAAAAGTTTTACTAATCATGCCTAGATTGAATAGACCGTTACTCAAATATGAGATCGAAGACGCTCAGAAGAATAGTATAAGCGCAAATGCAGCTGCTAGATACTTGGGTGTAGATATTGCAACTTATAAGAAATACGCACAGTTCCATGGCATTTATGAGAATCTATTAAATCAAAGGGGAATGGGCGTAGCAAAGGGTTATGCTAAGAGCCAACCACACTCTACAAAACTCAAAGATATTTTCGAAAATAAACATCCGAAATATCCACTCCAAAGATTGAAGTGGAGAATGATCGCGAGAGGATTATTAGAAGATGAATGTAGTTTGTGTGGCTTTGGTGAAGGTAGGGTCACTGATGATAGGAAGCCATTGCTATTAACTTACAAAGATGAACATGGTAATTACGATTCGAAGAATTTACTTCTTCTTTGTTACAATTGTTGCTTCTTAACCAAGGATGCTCCAACTGTTATCAACCGTAAACATATCAAGAAATCATTGAGTGGTCAGCGGAAGGCTGCCCCGGGCAGAGATCAACAATTAGATCCTAGTATGGCCTCTTCTGGTATAGGATTAGAACCCGAAAATGATTTAACTGATGAAGAGATCAGAAAACTCAAAGAAGAAATTGATAGGGAACTGGGAAGAAGTTAATCGTTTGTGCAAGTACAAGGATCGCAAGTACAATTTTCACATTTACAATTCATTTTTTAATCTCCGAATGGTAGGCTAATTAAGTTACGTTCATGTTTCTATAGAGAGCATAGATAGTTCCCGAAGCAACATTGATTTGACTTACGCCAATTTCATAAACTACACCAGCAGTTAAGTCAGTATGTACAATTGAACCTCCAAGAGATCCGGTGATTCCACCAACTGTTGAGGCACCAACCATCACCGCAGCTACACCAACTCCTGAAGTTTTTGGAATATACGGAGAACTTCCAGCCACTACAGCCACAACTTTGTCGTATTTTCCGAAGCTTCCCCATACTGCTGAACCATCTGTAGTAGTTAATGTGGGTCTGTTATATTGTGCCATTTAAATTCTCCAATGTTACATTTCTATTTATAAGTAGTGTTAAGCGATCTTGTAAGTGTATGCCCCACAATGAGTTACTAGCATCTCGGATGACAAAACGGAGGTTATACACAACTTCTAGTTGCCGTCACCTCCACGCTGAGCTGACGACATTTGAGCCTGTGTTAACGTACGCAACATAATCGCAACCCTCATGCGTTCCGACTCGCTTAAGTCAGCGAGAAAATTATCCGCAGCTTCGACCCAACCATCATGGTCGAGGGCCCGAGCAGCAAAGTCCAATGCGACTAGGAGGTTGACCCGTTCCGCAGAAGGCTCGGGTACCGCCCGGGATGGCCTCCCCGGCCACGATGTGGCGCCCCACGCTCTGGGCCCCACTAGCGCGAACGAGACATTCCGAATCCGTTCTGCGTCTGCTTCATCAGCCATCCAACATGAACTTGGCAGTGCGACCCCCGTAGTAAGGTATGGAAGCCAGAAATTTAGACCAGCAAATGGTCCGTTCGAAGATGGAATAAACCAAGTGTGCAGCATGTGCAGAGTCCGACCATCGTCGGCGAACTGGGGATGATCGTGCCACGTGGCAAGATCGCTTTCGAATGGAATGGGCATTTCGGTTTCCGGTACATCGATGAAGGCGTAGGCCGCACCGACAAGCCGTTCCCGACCATCAATTTCGATAAACAGTAGGTGGTCTGGCGCATTGCGCTGCACACCATCTCTACTGCGCGCCGTGTTCACGTAATGCACGCCCATTCCAGGGATATCGCCCAATGTGGGATTGAATCCAGCAGCACGAGCAGCTTCCGGCGTCTTAAGGCCCGAAACTGACTCCTGTAGTGCAGCAAATTGCTCTTGGTCCGCGGAGGACAATCCAGTCCACGGCGGCGAAGCAAGCGTTGTGCAGCTCACAACCTCACCCACATGATTGTGCTCTTGGTCCACATGGTCAGGTATCTGTGATAACGTTGCGCGTGGGGTCATTAACCAAGCCAGGGTCAAGATAATGCTGAATGTTGTTGTAGTGCGTGACATTCGGTGCCTCCGATGTTATGTTTATATTTATAAGTATTGAGGCTGTATTACAAAATGTTGGCCAGGCAACAACAATATGTTGCGGTTTCCTCTTGACTTTTAGCTAAATGCCTGTTAGCTTTATATTCAAGTCAGACAACAGACAGGAGACAATTTAGTGTCAGATACCGAAAAACTTCACAGTAGACCAGACCTTCCTTGGTGGCACAGACACGCAGAAAACGATACTATTGGTAGTAATCGTAAGACTAAGGTTAAGGAATCTAATTCGTGGTCTTCTTATTGGATGGATGATGATTCTTATGATTACTTTTATGATCAGACTCCGAATAAGACTAAGATTAGAATTGATGGTCAAACCAAAAGCAATGCTCAGGTAGACATTGCACGTGCTGGCCGGCTCGCTGCTGTTCGTAGGGCAGTTTCTAATTTTGTTCGTATCCTCACCAATGATGCTGAGATTACAGTTTCTTTTTCTTCTGGACAAGATAGCTACACTGATGGCAAAGTAGTGGTTATTTCTGCTGAGGACAAGCCTGGGAAATTTGATACGTTAGTGGGAACGGCTCTTCATGAGTCTGCTCACTGTGTTTTTTCTCAAGACTTGTTTGACTTAATGAAGAAACATGACATTGGTAGTTATGCTAGTACTTCATCCGAAGATGTTGAGAAGTTTCTAAAAGAGTGTGGTGTTGATGAGAAGTTAATGGAGGTTGATCCTACCGATCCCTCCCTTCGATCAGATGACGAACTTTGGAAACATTTTAATAATTTCAAAAATGTTATTAATTTTTTAGAAGATAGGAGAATTGATAAAGAGGTTTTCCATCGTGCTCCTGGCTATCGTCCTTACTATCAATCCATGTATGATACTTTGTGGAATGCTAAGGATGTTGCTAAGACTTTAATTCGTGTTGTTGAGATGAATGAACCTACTATGAATTCGTATATGTTCCGGTTGATTAATCTCACAAACCCAGCCACAAAATATACATTAGATCGCCTTCCTGAGTTTGATAAGATCTTTAATATTGTTGATCTTAATAAAATTCGTAGGTTTTCTCGCGAGGATGGGACCGTTATTGCTAAGGATTTAACTGCTAGAGCAGCGGAGATTTATAACATCATACTGAGAAATGTAAAAGAATTTGAAGAAGGTTCCGATACATCTACATCCGATCAGTTAGGAGAAGCAGATGCCCTCTCAGGCGCTGGACTGCCTGGAGACGGTGGTGATGGTGACCAATCCTCTCTTCCCAACCTAGATGGTGGGGGTCCACAATTTTCTGATGAAGAGATAGAAAAGAAAGTTGCAGAAGAACTTGGTGGTAGGTCACTTGGTAAGGCTGATCCAAATGTTGAGAAGTTACAGGAAAAGCAACAAAATTTCTTGGATGGTACTACTAAAAAAAGAAAGTTATCAAAGAAATTGTCAGATGTGGTTTCCACTATGGAAGAAAGTAAGACAGAAGTTTCTACTATCAAGATTAATGATATAGATTATCCATACCTTCGTGTTCAGAAACTTACTGATAGTGTTAAGCCTTTACTTAATTCTTTTTTGGTTCCAGAATCTAGTGACCATAATACTACGTGGGATATGCACGCTACTCAGAAAGATTGGGTTAAAACCGGCCGCAGGTTGGGTCAGATTATTGTTGATCGGATTAAGGTTAGACATGACAGGAACGAAACCAAGTTTACACGCCGTCCATTGGGTAAGATTGATCGCAGATTGATTTATTCTCTTGGTGTAGATAATGAGAATGTTTTCTTTAATAAAATTATTCAAGATTATCAAGATTCAATTATCTATCTTACACTTGATTGTTCATCTTCAATGTCTGGTGACAAATGGAAAAATACTATAATCCTAACTACTGGATTAGCATACGCCGCGAAGAAGATCAATAATTTTGATATCGTTGTGAATCTTCGCTATGGTTTAGATTCTATCTGGTCTATCACAATGTTTGATAGTAGAATTGATGCGCTTACCCACTTCATGAAGTGGATGCCTCTCTTTCACTCTGCTGGTTTTACTCCAGAATCTATTGTGTATGAAATTGAAGAGAAATTTATTAAGTCATTAAAGACACACGATAATAATGTTTACTTTATTACACTGACTGATGGTCAACCAAATTATTCATCATCGGTTAGAAATTATAACTATAACCAGTCCAATGGATTTAATGCATGGTCGAGTAATGATAGTCCAGCGGTAAGACATTGTACAAATATGGTGAAGCGTTTTAAGGAAAAGAATATTAATATTCTTTCTTACTTCATTGGACATGCACACTCATATGGAAGGGATAGAGATATGGAAATTTTTAAGAAGAGTTACGGCCGGAATGGAATAAACGTTCCTCTTGATAACTTTTCTATGATTTCTAGAAGTGTTAATGATCTTTTGATTAGTGATTGTGAGACAGGTTAACGAAAATGTTGCCTAGACTACAAGAATTACCCTTGACAAATGGCCCAAAAGCTGTTAGATTATATCTGTAAACAATAAACAAATAAACAATAAACAATAAGGAAAGAAACAAATGGAAAGTAATGTTCAAGAGACTGTGGTCTTAGTTAGGAAGGTTGGTCATGGTAAGTACGCTGCAATAGACCAGAGTGGTCAGGATATGGTGGGTGAAATTCCCACTCATATTCTTCGCAGGGTTGCTGATACGAATTTTGTTCTTAATAAGATTACGACCAAGACCGGAAAAACTCAGTGGCGCAAAAAGAACTATGAAGATTTCAAGTATCTTTTTGAAGCTGCAAATCCAGTTAGTGAAGTAGAGAATATCTCTAACGAGAAGCATGCAGACATCATAGAGTTTATTAAAAATTCTCCAAGGATGATTCCTCCGGCATTGGTTATTTCTGATCTTAAGTGGAAGTATGCTATTCGATCTGTTGTTCGTGGTAGAAACCTTTTGATGGTTGGACCTTCTGGTTCTGGTAAGACTCTGGTTGCTCAGACTCTTGCTGATGTATTTGAGGACCGTCCGTATTTCTATTTCAACCTTGGTAGTACTCAGGATGCACGATCAACTCTCATTGGTAATACTCATTTTTCTAAAGATGAGGGAACCTTTATTAGTGAGGCTTTGTTTGTCAAGGCAATCTCAACTCCTAATGCTATCATTCTTTTGGATGAGTTTTCCAGAGCACATCACGATGCAATTAATATCTTGATGACGGTTCTAGATCCCATGCAGAAGTATCTTAGAATTGATGAACATCCTGAGACTCCCACTATTAAAGTGGCTGAGGGTGTTACCTTTGTAGCTACGGCGAACATTGGTGCTGAGTATACTGCTACCCGTGTTATTGATAGGGCGATTCTTGATCGGTTCCAGATTGTCGAAGTAGACACTCTTAATCAAGAACAAGAAATTGGCCTTCTCGGCATTAAGTTTCCCGAGGTTGCTCCGGCGTACATCACAGCAGTTGCTGAGATTGCTGATCATACTCGTAAGATGGTCAAGTCTGACGATCCTAAGATTTCCACCATCATATCAACTCGTCAAACGGTAGAGATGACTTCTCTAATCTATGATGGGTTTGGTCTTGATGAGGCTGCCGAAGTTTGTATCTTCCCATTCTATTCCGATGCAGGTGGAGTAGATAGTGAGAGAACTTACATGAAACAGTTGGTTCAGAAGTTTATGAAGACTTCTGATGAAAAGAATCCTTGGGATTCTTCGAACGAGATGGATGTTGACTTTGCCACGACAGCATGAATAAATATACATGGAAAATGATAAGGAAGTAAAGAAGGTTGAGAATCCTCCTCCCGTCAAACAAAATGACGGGGGGAAGGGTTCCATTCAACGTCCTATTGATAAAAATACATACAGGAAAAACTGGAATAAAGTTTTTAAGAAGACATATGGTTAAGCGTCGTATACCAACAAAGAAATGTTCTTGTTCAGCAGTAAGGGATACAATGGATTCCTTTTCAGAGTTTAAAGTTGAACAAACCGATTTAGATTATTGGTTTGATTTACTTAATAAAGAAGTATTTGATGGAGGTTGCCCATCTCCACAGACTATGTTGGTTAAAAGACAGAGAGGTACTTGGGGATATGTCAAACAGGATGAATTCCTTGGAGAGCCGTGGGTAGGATTGTTTATGTCTCCTAAGTTTCCATCTCTTGCTGCTTTCATTCAGATTTTAGCCCATGAGATGGTTCATGTATGGCAGTTTGCATTGGGTGATACAGGAAATCATAATAAGATTTTTTATTCGTGGAGAGACAGGTTCAAAGAGTTTGGCCTGGACTTGCGAAGGAATTATTAGATATAGGAGGATAAGATGAAAGATAATTGTGTTATGTGTGGTGAGGAAACTGAATGGGAAGAACAGGAAGTGATTCACAATCGTCGTTGTTATGTAGAGGGTATGGGTCAACTTTGTGGTCATTGTTATACAGACACATTCCCATATAAAACACCAGAAGATATTGCAGGTCAAGCTTTGAGTGATATGCAGCTCTATGATGTTTTTAAAAATCCTTGGGATGAGGATTGTTAAGTGAAAGGAATAACAATGGAAGAGAAAAAATTAAGTTGGAGAAAGAAAGCAGGTGGAAGGTTTTTAAGAGGGACTGGAGGTAAAAGGATTAAGACACCACCCGTGGCAAAGGGTAAGCCTAAACCTGTACGACGGCATGCAGGATTATTTAAATGATTACAAGAATACATGTAAATCAACATCATATAAAGTTCAATCGGAAGACCCCAAAGAACCCTAGACCCGTTTTGACGGTTAAGACTTCTAAGTCAAATATTTATACCAATGAGGTCCACATCGATGGACCATCAAGAATAGTTTACTCTCCACACAAGCCTCTTTCGTGCGGTGCTCATGTGTGGATAGAATGTGACTCTGGTGATATCCAATTTCCACAAGGACAGGAGAGGTATTCCGATATGAAGAAGAACAGTGATTTATAGTAATGGATCAATTGTGTTTGCTGATTATAAACGGTTAGAAAATATTCACGGAGCAGATGCAGCATTTGAAATTTTAAATGAGATTGTTTTACGGTTGGAATCGAAACATATGTTATATCGTAAACATCTTTTTTCTGATCCGTTGGTGAGGGAAGAAGCTTTGGTTTTATACGAACAAATTTTAGAGGAACGCGGAGATGATTTTGATTCTAAAGAAGATGGATAATTTATTTTTAAGAATATTTGGTCAAGAGCTATTTAATGTATTCATTGTCGAACTTATAATGATCTCGACAGTGGGATTAATATTTTTTTTAATTTTGGCGATTCTTTACCTCGTAAGTTGGTTTTGGAAGATAGGTATTGTCTTTGCTATAATATTCGGTGTTAAACTAGCTCATGAAAGAGCAATGAATAAATTAGAGTCAATTGAATCAACTCCGATCATACTACATGATTAATCGGTCACGCTTTTTAATATATTCTCAGGGGAAAGTGTAGATTTTTTCCCCAGCGCATTTTTACCCTAATACAATCCCCAGCGTATTTTTACCCTAATACAATCCCGGCGTATTTTTGCCCCAATTGCGATTCCTCAGTACGAAAGTTTTATGCAAACTCCAAAAGACAGACTTAGAATATTAGATACGGTAGTGATGATGTTTACGATGATCGGTATATCGATCATGGCTTATAAAACGGTGGTCACGGTGATCGCAGTGTATATGATAGTTACATTGAATATAAGGAAGGATATATTATGACATCATGGTTGTTGATTATATGGATGTTGCTTAGTTGGCAGTTACTATGGGTAGCAGTACTTGTCTATTTCGTTGCACGTAGTACAACGAAACGTATGAGTGATGAAATGCGTGATGAATATATGAATCAAGTAATGTCTTCGTATGAATGATATATGGGCGGGTGTAATAGCTTGGGCAGTAATCATAGTCTTTTTGACATGGGTTTGTATGATGGCGTATTGGGTTTGGTCATTTTATATAATGGATAACAGAGGTATTTAAATAGAATGATGTTGATTTGGACATTAATAGTATTACTAATACTTTACATCTTGTGGACCTGGGTCGCGATGATGCGAGAGTGGTGAAACCCTCAAACAAACGAGAATCGTTAATTGAGCAATAATGAATATATTTGAGTGGGTAACAACAATAGTAATAGTAGTAGGATTAATAGTATACCTTAAACTCGTAGTAACATCAAATGATATATATTGAACTCTCAGATTAAGGAATATTATGAAAGGTGTATGGGATACATTACGAAGATGTCACGATGATGCATCGGAAGAAGACTGCTTTGAGTACTGGTGGGAGGATTGGGTAGGAGAGAATAACTGTTGCAACTGTGGTAAAGGAACAGTAGAGATTAAACTACATACTGAGTATCCGATACTAGGCTGGAAGGAAGGTGGGGTCATAGGTAAGGACGGAGATGAGATAAGGAGTAGTGTAAGGATAACATTCCCTTACTTCGAATGTCCTGAGTGTGGACTGTCGTATACTAATTGGATGCATGAAGAGATAGATCAAGAGAGTAGAGAGAAACACGATTCATTGTGGAACACTCGTTCATCGGAACATGCCATTGCCACATGGAACGCCACCCAAGAGAATATAAAGAATAAAGCTAAAGGCTAAAAAGCTAAAAACTAAAAGATTAAAAAGCTAAAAAACTTAAAAAGGCTAAAAAGCTAAAAATGACATTTACTGACATAATATAAGAAAGATATATAAAAGAATAGGTTATCTTATGTAATTACGTCCACAAAAAAGGACACACCCTGAGAAGGCTGTTAATAACGCCTTACGCGTTCTCCTCTCGGAAATATTTTTGCGCTATAGGCGCATAATGCGCCATCGGTACGACATACACACGGGACGCATGGGGCCCCACAGGGGCTGCGCAGGGGGGCGGGGTCGTTGTATCATGTTCTGTCATCGTTGTATCATGTTCTGTCATCGTTGTATCATGTTCTGTCATGTTTTGTCATCGCAAGTTGTTGCCCCACAACGACTTATGAGCTTTGAATCGTGCAAATTGTGAGCGAATCGTTGTAAATCGTTGTAGGGCAATGACTTACAAGCGATGCTCCTAAGTCGTTGGGGGGCATAGACTTACAGAGCCTATTGACACTGTAGGTATTATGTGTTATATTACTGTGATGATCTGAAAAAAGCTTGTAAGTCTAAGTCTGACCACGACTTACGAGCTTTGACCACGCCCCTTCCCTTCCC
>Ga0114906_1001340_pt1 | contig 12983 bp, 20 predicted proteins | sample MalvirDeepMed_M9_FD_89687 | JGI IMG/M metagenome (GOLD analysis project Ga0114906, IMG submission 89687) | Marine viral communities from the Global Malaspina Expedition - Malaspina viral metaG DeepMed_M9 | ecosystem: Environmental > Aquatic > Marine > Oceanic | place: Mediterranean Sea...
ACACAATATAGCGCAATTAATTTGGGGCTTTTTAATCAATCAATAAATATTAGTCATTTAAAATAAACACTAAACCGAAAAAAGCCGGCTGAAAAGCCGGTTTTTTTTTGTCTTATTGCTACCCAAACAACTACCATAACGCGTAAATCCGCTTATTCTTTTATATTATTTGTGCCAGGGTTTTATATATATGCTTGGCGGGTAATTTTTATCATTTTGTTGCGCCAGGAAAGTTTTTCTCTGCGCCTGAGCCATAAAAAACATTTCTTCAGGTTTTCCACTTTCAAATCGTGAAACCATCCTATAATCGCCATGCATTCCAAATTCTCATTGTACTTTCTCGCAAAACTGCAGCGCCCATCAGAATTGCGCGAAAGTGGGCATTTTTCGTGAAATATCACGGGGACGCAAAATAAGGGGAATATAGAGAATATAGAGAATTTCTTCTCGTGAACCAAATTCCCATTTAGCAAACCAATGAGAATTTGATTTTCTTCAAATTCCCCATATTCCCCATATTCTCCATTCTCTCACTGCCCGAGCAAATCTTCTAATTCGGTGCTTTTTATATAATATTGCCCATGATTCAGCTTTCCAACGAGTCCTTGCGTGATCAATTTATCCAGCCAATTAGACACTGCATTATTGCTTGTAAGGTTCAATACAGCTTCCAAAGCATCGCTAAATTGGTTCCTGGTAAAGTTATCACCATCGCTTTTAATAGCGTTCAGAACTTTAGCTTCCGGGCTTTCTTCCGCATCTAGATACCAAAAACTCTCATGTTTGGGCAATGGCTTTATATATTTGAACGCAAGGTTTTTTTCTGATCCGGTAATCTTAATCCCGCAAGGCACATTATGGTAGTCGCTTGCGGTCCTGGTTTTGGTGATTTTAAACACTTTCAGATCTTTACCGCGTCCCGTATTCGCCACCTGTACCAGGTTATCGAGCCAGTTAACATAGGTAGATCCCCCAAACACCATAAAGTGATCCAGCGGTTGTTTCTCGCTCATTTTCTTATGGTGCGATATCATCACCATAGCAATCTTGTATTTCAGCTTCAGCTCCGTAATCCTGGACAGCAGAGTCTGCAATTGGTCATTTTTATCCATTGCGATATTGGAGCTGGTATACAGATTATCGATCACCAGCACATCATAGTCGCCTGTCATCAGATTCTTTTCTATGGTTCCATAAGCATCTTCAAAAAGTCTTTTATCTTCAAAACTTGCGATAGTCAGGTTATCTTTCAGGTATTCTCGGCAAGTCGGGTACTCTTCAGTAAGCGCATGCATTTGTCTTTCCAGTCTCTCCTGCACCATCTGATCCAGCATCTCAAACTGGATAAAGAGTACTTTCCGTGGCCGGGGGACCACAAACTGCCCCATGAACGGCACTCCCATCGCGATAGAGAGCGCAAGCTGCAGTGCCAGGATAGACTTGCCCACATTGCTCATTCCAGCGATCCCCGTAGTCCCGCTTTCCAGCAGGATCTCATCGCATATATACTGTACTTCGGGAAGATCCCGCTCCAGGAACCCATGCACATCAAAGATTTTGGCAGCGCCTAGCTCATTTGCCCCGAAAACGGGCGCAGAATCCATTAACTTCATCAGATCCGCACTTGTATGCCCATCTGAGAAAAAGTCCGTTATATCGTATTTTTTTGGGTAATTGCGTCCCCATTCTAATATCTTGACCCGGCGGGTTTTATTCCATAAAGCACTGGCTACTTTTTTAGCACCCGCTCTTCCGGCTTCATCATTATCGAAAGCGATCACAATATCATTGGATTTCTCCAGCAGAGTAAGATCTTCGGGCAGTGCGCCGGCTCCACTTGTAAAAGTGACCGCCGGCACACCGTTGCAGTTAGCGGTGATTGCGTCTTTTTCGCCTTCGCAGATCAGCAAGGTGTCTTGGTATGGGAGGATGCATGCAGGAAAAACCTTGCATTCTGCTTCACCAAACTGCGATCCTTTATGGTATTTTATATGATCATCAGTAATTTGAAATACGAGCTGGAGTTGTTTCTTTTTATCTCTGCGCACTCCCACATCATAGTCCAGTGCTTTCTTATTCCATGGAAGGCGCATTTTCCTGAAAATCTTTTTATAGTGATCCAGGAACCGCACTCTGGCTTCATCGTATCCGGATTCATCGAGTCGCTCGAATAGTTTAGTGCGTATATTCAGTCGTACTGCTTTACTGATATTTTTTTTATCTCCCATAAACCAGCCTTTTTTACATCTATGGCAGTGGGCGAAGTCCGGAGAAATGGAGATGCAGTAATCCGATTTCTCCGGATTCAGGCACTCCGCTGGCCTGTTTGAGGGACACTTCGCCCGCCGACCGCTGGTATTTAGTTTGTCAAAGATCACACTTTTTTGCGTAATCTGGAGAGTTTCACTATTGCGTCAAACGCTTCAATTCCGGCTTCCACCCGTTCACGTTTGACTATATGCTGGTGAAACTTCAATTCCTGCTTTTCAAAGCGCAGTATCATCCCGTATATCGGGTTCAGTCCTTTTTTTATTCTTACCCCAGCTCTTGCTTTACTGTGCGCATCTTCAAACATCTTTATATATGCTGAGATCTGGATTTTATGTTCAGCATACAGATACTTGGCCGTCTTCCAGTCTATCAGCACCAGGTCATCTCCCATAGATCCGACACAGTCGATGGTCCCGCCCACACGCCAGTCTTCATTGACCAGCATCATTTCGCTTTTAAGCGGTTTAAAATCTGTCTTTTCTGCCCATTGCCTGTATCCGGCAAAGGCGATCATTGCCTGTTCTGTCTGATTGCGGGAGAAGTCTCCGGTATCGAAGTCTTTCACGCCTTTCTGGTTTGCTTCAATTAGAAGATGTGTCAGAGTCCCGATCTTCTGAGCTTCACGCATCTCTTCTTCATCGTCTATTCCATCCAGCGCCATGCGCCTGGTCCAGTTTATTAAGGGCTGTTTATCCCATCCAAGGTTAGATCTTATCAGTGTTGTAACGCCTTTGGCGATCGTTCCATCGGCTAGTTTGTATTTTAAACCGTGCCGTTTCTTTTTTTTCATGTGTTGTCTTCCTTTCTTGTATATCTTCCACCGGCCATATTTTATAGAGCAGCCGTGGTCCATTGTGGTGTTCCCATTGTTTAAAGTCTATTGTATTGTCAAGTATCATAATATTTGATGAATCCAGGCACTTATAGCAGTACCATTTATTATTAATGATCCGTGATTTTAGTCTTGATTTCCTGCTGTTCTGTTCTGTTAATCGCGAACTACAGCATGAACATTCATGGTTTGTAAACATATTTCTCTATTAATTCTTTTATACAGACACAAATCACTCCCATAAGAAAGATGCCAATGCACCAGATAACGAGTGCAATGCCGAGGATTAAAAAGTTAGCGATCCATGTTGCTATGCCGGTGATCATTATGATTTTGTGTCTGGTTTTATTCCTAATGCAATGCTTACTTCTTCTTCGGACCCATCAGTATTGATAATTACCACTTCAGCATTACAATTGCATAAAGTCACATTTCTTCCATGTGCAGTATTTGATTTACACCAGTCATCATGCATGACACGAGCCACATTGTGACCACTCTTATATTTTTTTGATTCTTTATTGTGTACTTCAATAAGTTTTTTTAAATATTTCATTTAAATATCTTCCCCCGTAAAAGCTTTAATGCTTTGAGTCTGGTATGCGCTGGTCCATTTTCTTTTATTTTGCCGGTCTTCAACAGCCATTCATAAAGCTCAATAATATCTTTTTTGGACATATTCCCGCCTCTAGCTAATGAGATCATGTATCACTCCTTGTCATGTAGGCTTCAAGTGATTGTTTAATATGGTCTGAATACTGTTCAAGTGATGCATACACTTGCCTTATCAAACTATCTGCTATAGTTAGTTTTGACTCCAGTTTGTTAATCTTCTTTTGAAGCTTTGATATTTCAGCTTCCAGGTTTAGTATTATTTCATCCATTCTTTATTCTTTTTGTCATTAGTGGTTTTTTCATTATTGTCTTTTATTTTGTAATACACCAAAACTTCATCAACACCGCAATTTTGGTTAGAACATGCAAGTGTTGTAACGATACCTTCACCTTCTAAACCGAAGTCTTCGTAATTAAAGTCTGCACCCCAGATCAATTCAGATTTACAGTGCCAGCATTTCATTATGATCTGCAATTCGGGCATATCTTTTTCTGTTTGCCGTAACTAACAAAATTTTTATAGTAATGCGGTATGCGTCGTCTTCCGCCAGTTTTTTTGCCTGTAGAATATGTGATTATCTGCCAGCACTTATTGCATTTTGTGCAATGCATAATACTCCGGTCGGCTAACCGTGCATCGTAACGCCAGTTTTCTTTTTTATCTATCGGATGCAACATCTTTTGAATTTCTTACCCGACCCGCAAAAGCATTTTTGATTCCGTGGAACCAGCTTTTGACATTGCGCTTCGGACGTGCTGAACGGACATGCTCCGTATTCTCTTTTAAATGCTCCGTAGCCACCGGCATGCCGGATGAGTCTTGTTTTAAGACTCGCTTTCCCGCTGCTCGGCGTATGTTCCTGCGCCGAACCCATTCTGAATTCGGATACTTTTTCTTGTGGTGTTTTGTCTTGGGCATTACTCACTCTCTATCAGTTCTTCCTGCACACCAAACAATGTTTCCTGTGCCTGGTGGTTATTAATTCTATTTCCGGCCACAGTCACATAATCCGGATTTATTTCACTCCCGATCCAGTTTTTACCAAGTTTCAGGCATGTCATTGCAGTAGTGCCACTGCCCATGAATGGGTCATACACTACATCACATGGAGTTCTGGCGATAAGCGGAAGATATGCATCTACAGGATCTTGAGCCGGATGCACACGCAGATTATTGGGAAAGTTGGATTGCGGATTCACGCCGGTGATCAAATCCATAGTGGAAATGCCGTGATGCGATGAATCCATTGATATCTTGCCTTTTGGTATGCTCATCGCGATTGGTGTAATAGTCTTGATCCAAGGATTCTTTATATGCAGTGAAGCACCCAGATTGCGCCTGTGGTAGAATAGCCATTGTTTGAATCCAGAGAGTGCATTATGTACAGTCCACATATGATCCTGAGACATGAAGACATAAACAGCGGTACTCACTACCCGCTCCATTTCTTTGCACAGCTTCCCCAGCCATTCATCAAAATCCGGTTTATTGTCATCGCTGTAATCACCGTAATCTTTCTTAGCGTTCCATGGCGGTGAAGTCACGATAAGATCAACAAAGTCATCCGGCATTCTTGCCATAGTCTCAAAGCAGTCTTCATTGTATATCTTATTCAACTGCAACTCTAACTCGCTCTGTAATATCAATTTCTTTCCCATCCCGAACCACAACAGCAAAGAACACTTCGCTATTGCGTCGCTTGTCCATTACTTCTTTCATATCTTCTACCAGTTCATCAAATGAGAATGCAATCATTGTTTTGTCTTCCCAGACATCATTGTGATTATCGTATGCTATACTGCCGGCGAAGTGGTCTTTCACGAAAACTCCGGAAATCTTTCATATTCGTAAAACCAGTTCCGGCCTTTCCGCTGGTTATTCTTGCCTGTGGTGAGTGCCAGATTGATCGAGTTCTGGTTTTCATAAGGCACATAAGCGATCATATCTTTTGGGGCGTAGTAGACCGCAACCACATCCACCCGTCCCGTCTTTTGGTACTTTGTCATGTTAACTTCAATAGAAGTTCCGGTTTTTTCTTTTGAAACAGTCTTAACCTGTACTCTGCGAAATTGTCCATTATCCTGCTCAACAATCAAATCCACTTGTTCATTATCCACTTCAGGTATATATACTTTATATCCTTGAGCAATGAGTGATTTTCTAACAGCGAGTTCCCCCATCCGGCCTTTTCCGTGTGACTTCATAAAAACAATTCTTTCAATGGGTGAAGCTGGGACTGTTCCAGAGTATAATTTGGACCATAGCCCATATCTTTTATATTGTGTTCCTGCATCAGTTCTTCTGATTTGACACCGCCAATTATGGTGAAAATTGGAAATGCGGCATGTACCAGTATGTACATATCCGCATCTTTAATCTTTTTGTAAGTCTTTGCCTGTAGGTAACCAGGCTGGTAGGTAGTGGTCTTAACATCAATCGTTCTGCGATTGACTTCTAGATCCCATCCGCGTCTATGCGGACCAATGGATAGGTCTGGATAGCGATTGAAATACTTGGCGACCGCTATCTCACCGCCGGCTCCATTTATATCTGGATCAAGTTTTCTCCGTCCTTGAGAGCTGATGCCATTTATCTGGTTTTGCACCATGCGTCCCATGCCGTTCAATGTCGCCATCTGCATCTCGGTCTGGTTTAGTGTTATACGTTTCATTTTGTCCCTCGGTATGTGTGAGTGCTGCATAAAGTGTTGCATAGTTCGCAAGGTCAATACATCTGTTTCGTGCGGTTTCATCGCTAAAAGTCTTGCCTGTCTTAGCATCATTACAGAGTGCATCCATGTGTTTAAGCATATACACCATCATGGCTTGCTGTGGTGTAATACCAAGTCTTTCAGCAACATTGTGGAAATTGTACAATTTTGAATCATTTGAGATTGTATATTCGATTGACTTTTGGTCACTAACTTCAATCGCCTGTGATAAAAATTCTTTCCTGAAAGATTTGAACTCTTTGTAGTTCATAATTTTAATATATCATCAATCTGAAATGTTTTATTAGGCATATACGCGACTAACTTGTATGAACCAGTATCTGTAAATGTTAACTGATCAATAGATTCGACAGTATTAACTGTATCTATACAAATTCTGTTAATACAATGTAGCTGTTTATTCATATTAATGCTGATTATCAACTCTTTATCTGGCACTACATACACATAGTCACCAACAAATACTTGGTCACCCGTATCAATGTATTTATACAGTAACATTATTCATCCTCAAGCAATTCTCTGAGTCCGGTGACCGTCATTTCCAGATCAGCGATCCGGGCATCCATACCCACAAGCGCATCGATGACAGTACCGTATTTTTTTACAGCTTTATTCATTATTTCTGTTTTATATGCTGACCAGTCAAATTCTTTATCCAGATCAATCACTTCAATGGACGGCTCTTCCTGCTCTACAGCATCCGCATGCTCTTTACAGCATCCGCAGATATCATTATCCGGCCATCCCGGTTCGTGGAACAATGCTCCACAGCAGTTACTTACTGTATCCATATGTCTATCCTTTCTTTTTATCTATTATCAGCAAGATCTCATCCAGGATCTCGCTTGCCAGGTTGTAGCGTGTAGTCTCGCTTTCGAGATTGAGTTGCACGTTCTGATACTTCTCCAGTATCTTAACGATACAGGAGCCGACAACATCCATCATTGCTTCTTTGGCGGAGCCACGGCTGTTCCCACCTGTGTAACCTGGATTTGATTTATTTGACATTTTTGGCTCCGCTCAGTTTTTTCACAATATCTGCCATAATATCTTCGCTAAGTACATATAGCCATTTCTGGCGGTCCCCCCGAAGTGCAACCACATTGGCATTCTTGAAAAACTTATAAATTGAAAATCTTTTATATCTTTTGACCTGAATGAGCATCACCAGATCATCTATAGTGGCTTTAATATCTATATCAGACTTCTCGCCCAATGCTCTGCCGTCAGAGCCGAATGCTCTGATAACTTTGATCCCGAGGTGGCGAAACCAATTCACCACCTCGTTCTCACCCGAATAACCTTTTCTCCCCGAGGAGTTAGGCATTAAAATGGCAATCCGTCATCATCATCTGAAGTCAGGATATTCCCGCCTTCGATATAGCCGTCAAAATCAATCCTGTCTTTCACTTCTTTCCACGCTTTCTTAGCTTCCTTGCCAAGTTTACTCGGCTTGCAAGGAGTGACTGAATAAGTGGTATCAAGGCTCTCGCCCTGCTTTGTGATGATGATATCGTATTCCGTAGTCACACCCCATTCTTCGCTGTCATTCAATTGCTGAATCACAGTGAGAATGGTTTTCTGCGTCAAGTCAAGGAACTTGACTTCATCTTCCATCCATACAGGTATCAAGCAAAAGTACTTCGGTTTGTCATCACCGTCCCCGGCGATTGGTGTTTTGGAACGTGTTGGTTTCCCGTCCTGCCAGAGAACATAGCCTTCATGTACTGGTCCCAGGATGCGGATTCGGTTTTCACCAGACTCTAATCTGCCATAAATACTGTTGGCATCAGATTCCGGTATATTAACATTTGAAAATGGATCTACTCCCATAGTAACTTCTCCTGTTGTCTATCTTTCGACTTGTGGTGAGTCGTTCGATAAAGAAAGGCCCGGTTTATCCGGGCTTTTCTCTTTTGATATACTCATAACCACGCCGATCTATTAACGCTTCCACCCGCGCCAAGGTATCCAAGTCCACATCGGCAGAAATTCCCATATCACAAATAAGTTCTGATTGGTTCCTGCCGGGAATGAATTTTTTATATTTCTTTAATATCTTTTCAGTGTCAGCAGCAAACCGCATCCGCTGATCTTTGTCTTTTATTATAACTGTATAAATCACCGGGCAGTGCCACTCGGCGGTAAGATGTGGATAGACATAACATTAGGCCGAGGTAAACATTGGCACTGCCCATTTGCGGAGTTATTATTTTGTTTCAATATTTTCAATCTTATCTAAACTTGATATTTTAATTAATGTTCTGTTTCCGTAGCATTTAAGAACAAGGTCTAAATTCTTTATATTGCGCTTACGAAGGTCAATTGCAGTCATCAGACTTCGCTTGGAGACACCAAGATAATGTGCAGCCTGAGTGGTATTGAGCCAGCCTTTACTTATCTCGGCCATTCTATCTGATCTACTGTCCTGTTAAAGATTTGCGCAATCCTGGTTTTATGCTTGATTAAAAACTTTCTTCTGCCGTTTATCATATCACTCAAGTGCCCGTTTGATACACCAATATATCTGGATAACTGGTTCTGGCTGATGCCGTTGTCCATCATGTAAATACCAAGTGTATGTTTTCCAAATTGTGGCATATGCTACATTAAATATTAAAAACACAAACGATGAATATGCAAGAAAAATGTTGCATATACGTGAAAATAGTACGAATTTTAGGTAGTAAACAAATGAATAGACATGACAAAAACATACAATTCACGCTCAGAAGCGGTTCTGGGAATGATTAACATGTCCAAACTCAATAAAACAGACTTGTCAAAAAAGACTGGACTCAACCGCTCTAACTTTTACCGATGGGAAAATGGAACTATAACCAACATTAGTGACAGTACAGCACAGCTTATTGCGGGGAAACTCGGTTTTCAACTTATCAATGATGATGGTGTATTCACTGTATCGGATAAAACTGATATCAATTACACTATTCAGGCACAGGCTATCACAATTGGTCTATTGCAGGATAAGATCGCAGCACTGGAAAAAGAGTTAATGGACAAATAAACAAAACACCACAAGGATAGACAACACCATGGCATCAACATTTAAAAGAAAAGACCGTAAAAAGAAATACGGTGTATCATACTTTGATCCGCATAAACAGAAGCGGGATCAGAAACTGTATTACACTAAACTTGAGCGGGAGCAGTCTTATGCTCGATGGAATCTCATTGAGCTAAAGTACTTTAATAATGATCCATCCTGGCGCGACATGTATGAAGTGCATGGGGATCATATTACATTAAAGCAATTGTTTCACAAATTTGAGTTAAACAAAATTGCCAATATCAAAGATCCGGCCACTAAAGCGAAATACCGATCCACAATGAAGTCTGCTCTGGATGTATATGGCGAAAATGTCTTTGTTCATCAGATTCCCACCATGGAGCGCAATGGCAAGATTGGCTGGGAGATCTATAAATCAGAGCGTGAGTTAATGGGCCGTGCCAGAACCGGGATCAACAGCTATCTCAATGAACTGCAAGGATTCTTTGACTGGGCAAAAAGACGCAAACTGATTGATGATGATATTATTGTGAAAGATGACTTGTTTCCTGAAAATGAGATTGACGCAAAGCAGTTTAAGGAGTGGACAAATGAAGAGATTGAACTGCTCCATTCACATCCTGGTTTAAATGAGTATCAGAAAGATATGCTCTTTATCTATATATATACTGGGTTCCGTGTTAATCAGTTAACAGGCGTTAACAAAGCAAAGCCATGGCAAGTATTACAATGGGAGCATGTGAACTTTGATAATGGGACCGTAATGATTGCTATCAATAAAAGAAGAAAACCAAAAGGCTACCGGGAGCCAAAGAGACTGCATCCAAGTGCAATGGTTATCTTAAAGAAGTGGAAAGAAGCTGGATTGGTGCAGCCGATACCAATGACCTATAAAATGGTCCGCAAGATGATTCGTGAGATAAGCGATATTATTTCAGTAGAATTTACTGCACATGATTTACGACGCTTGAATGGACAGTTGGCGGAAGAGTATTTTCACTCCATGGAAATGGCAAGTAAATCGCTTGGTCACACAAATACTAATGTAACCAAACAGCACTATGCCAGTACTTCATTCAGTACACAGGACTATATTAATGACGGAGTGGCGAAACAATTGCACCACAAAACGGATGGCAACAAGCGTGATGTTGACAATGTTTGACAGTTATATAATTTGTCGAGATACCGGCCACGGATTCAAAATCCGATTCTCGCAAGGGAGTGGGGGTTCGATTCCCTCCACCGGTACAGTCAACTTTACGACGAGAAACCCGCCCTAACCGGCGGGTTTTTCATTTCAATGCAAATATTCCAAAATGGAATAAATATGAATAAAAATGAATGAATCTGTTGACATAGTGTTGACACTATATTTTACCATGTTTCGCGTAAATTAATACTGAAGTTCCAAATCAGAGGTGCAACCTGGGTAGCTTGGAAATCAGAATTCAGGCGACACCACATGAATGAGTCATCAGATGTAGCGGTGGCGCTATCAAATTGAAACAGAAACGGATGATGCCCGCCGAAAGTCCTTTGGACCAGATTGGTCATTACACTATTGCTTGCGGATTGTTTACTGGGGTCATATAACTCTTCTGGGAAAATCTCAGTATCGGCGACATAGCTAAAATCCATATCTACATTTAAGCGTCCGGATTTTCGCACGGTATTATCTGCTATTCCGAATGGGCTGGTAGTCCATTGGGGCGACGCGAGATAAGAAGCGTTTGAATAGGTACTGCCGCCTGTTGACTCCAGGCGTTTCACACCTTCAAAAGTTAATGATTTTTGAATCTGCATATCCGGTGAGTGGGGAAATGTAAAATGTTCACCCAATGAGATTGCCCCGATTTTGATATCTGCATTGTAATTAGAACTCACATCATCGAAAACAATTCTAACGCTTTTATTATCTGTGGCCTGTGTGAATGTCACCAGGCTCCACCCATCAGATGCCGGAACTGCGTACCCGCCTGAAATGGCGGCATTTACCACATTTGTCATTGTTGGTGTCTGTACGCTGGCATAACTGTCGCTATCATCTGTTTCAATCTTAAACTTGGCATTTACCGTATCGAGATTATGTCCCATTATAGCAAGAAAGTTTGCATCCTGGTTTGCATCAGTTGATATATTCGTGTCCATCTTGATATAATGCACAGTTCCGACTCCGCTTGCGGTGATCGTTTGGACATTGGACGGCCTTAGATCAAACATTTCAATCAATGATGATCCGCTTGCCATTGACAGGCCCGAACTTGTTATGTCTGTTGTCGCCATTTTCCCCAGACCTAACAGCCAGTTTACGTTTGATACATACACTCTCGGTTTTACTATTCTTTGATAGCTCATTTAGTCCACCTGTATTGCTTTAATGGAGCAGCTATTAACAGACTTGCTGATCTCTGTTATCATAAAATAATCTGTTGTTGTCATAGCAGTTCCATATAGTTTAATGTTACTGTCCCAATTTGTAAAAGAGATTATGTCGGTAATCTCCAAATCATTATATACTGGCCTGACGCAATTAAATGTAAGCATCACTTTACGATCCTTGAAGATAGTCTTGTACGCATCAGCTAGTTGGGTTGCTGTTGTTGTGTCCAGAATGCAGTCTGCATCCATTTCTAATTTCAATGTCTGGTTATTACCGGCAGTAGCAGTCCCCTGGCTAGTGGAATCTGTAGTATTGACACTTTGCTGTGTATGATTCTGCGCATAATGTACGTCATAATTAACTGTAATGTCATTACGCACATCATTTAGCGGAGTGCGTGAAATTGACTTTAAAGCGATATCGTGAAAGTTTACAGTTTTATCCGCAGCAAATGTATCAGATGGCCTTAAAAGTGTTCTGATCTTGAACTTGCCGGACCCACTGATCCAGATCCAGGACAGAATCTGCGCACCAATTTTCTCAATTAAATCTTTACTGTGAATAAACTTTGGCTGTGAAAATGCAAACTTGATATCTGCGATTGCATCATTGAATATTAATGCAATATCACCTTTGGTCCCATCTGTCTGCGCGTTGCCAGCTTTATCAAATGTTTCTATATCAATATCTGACCCATCGGTAGAACTATCCATTCCCAATTCAGTTCTCAAGATATCTTCAATCATATATACTGGATTTTCTATTAATGCAGCAGTAGCATAATTCGGATCTGGTTCGTCACCATTCTTGGAAACTCTACCAGCAGAATCAATAAGGTCTATCCATGCCCCATACTCCCGTCCTTTCCCGCTGGCATAGACATAATCAATATTAGCAGCAGTAAGAAGTGTTTTAGTTCTGCTCTTGCGTATCGTTTCCGTTGCACCATCCCAGCCTTCAAATTTAGTTTGCGGTCCTTTGATAAATACAGTACGTTTTTCTTCATACTGCTCTATCACTTGCTTTTCAAATGATTGACTCGGTTCTACCTGAAACTCAAGACCGACTTCATTGATGTCAACATGCATATTGCCGGAGCCGCCAGTATTATCAATC
>Ga0114906_1001341_pt1 | contig 12966 bp, 14 predicted proteins | sample MalvirDeepMed_M9_FD_89687 | JGI IMG/M metagenome (GOLD analysis project Ga0114906, IMG submission 89687) | Marine viral communities from the Global Malaspina Expedition - Malaspina viral metaG DeepMed_M9 | ecosystem: Environmental > Aquatic > Marine > Oceanic | place: Mediterranean Sea...
CGCTAATTGGTCGATATTAGCAGTTTTTTCTTGTAAGTCAGAAGCAAGAACTTCTATATGAGCAGTTAAGGTTTCTTTTTCAGCAGACAAACCGTCTACTTCTTCTGTTAATTTTTTAATTGCCGCCTTATATTCATTTACTTTATCCATGTCTACCCAACTATCGCTACCTAGATTAGGAGGTAATATTCCCCCGTATGGATTGGGCGTTCCACCATCGTTATTAGGAGGAGAACCATCTACTGGTGGTATATTAGGAGGTGCGTTAGGACCGGTAGGACCACCTCCACCAAAAAAGGGAGGTCTTCTGGGACTCAAAAAAGGAGGACATCTACCACCGGGACACTGTATATTAAATGGTAAATTCCATCTAACAATCTTTGTGCCTTCATGTCCTTTAGGAAGCTGAACTCCTTGCATCCATTTGCCATTCACATATATTTGCAGATAGTAAAGACCATTTTCCCCTTCAGCATAATATGCTTTTTTAGTAGGGGTTGCAACCTCTTGATTTACATGCTCCCAATGTTCTGGAACTTTAGTATTAAATTGGTCTTCTGAAACTTCTCCTCTAAGCGCTCGTAGGAAATTACCTATATGAATAGCGCCACCTTTGTTTCGTTCGATTTTCCATGTAAGAACTGCGCACAAATAGGTATTTCCATTTATTACTGTATAAACACCTGACCCACTCTGTCCTCCCAGCGGAGGAGGTGTAAACAGTACGCGATCTCTAGAAGCATCTGATAATGCATGACCTTCCCACAATTGAAGCCATCTGGCCTGTGGGCATCCAGCAGATGCTATATAATCATTTTGCTTTAGCTGATGATCATAAGGAGCTAGTGGGATAATGCGAGGTGGATATCCACCAAATAAAGACCTCTGTATTCGTATAATAGCAAAATCGTTTACTGTTCTATTTTTATAAGACTTCCATATAACCGTACCCGGAATACGAGCAGTCTTTCGTCCAAACCTAAAGAATTCACACGTTGTGTTTTGACCAGAACCTACCACATGAGCATTTGTTAAAACATAAACATAGTTCTTGTCCTGAGCTATTGCTGAACCACTACCAGCAGAGCTAGACACTCTAACCCTACATGAAGCTTCTCCAATTTGATTTAAAGATAGAAATTTAGCGTTAACCACCGAAGACATGGCAAACAATAAAACAAATGAAAGGATTAGAGATCTCATTATATTACCTATTCTGATCTAAAGAGGTCTGGTTATTTTGAACAAAGCGTTCGATAATATCCTCTATCGCGTCAACGTGTTTCCAATATTCTAAAGAGCCGCGAGATTTCTCCGCATTCCCATCCCTAGTATCTTTATAAAAAATATTAGCAATGTCTTCTGCTAACATACGATGCTGCATGAACATGTCCCATTATATAATATCGCAAATATGCAATTTAATTCTTTGCTTCCACATCTTTTATTGGTACGCACTTACCATCTTGCGCTTCATATCCGTCGTTGCAATTAGGAGGATATCCAGCTAATTTATCTGCATAAACCGTCAAGGTTGAAACAGTTGCTACAACTGCTGCATTGTTATATCCTTGCTCATACATAGAGTCAGCAACAGCTTTAATGTCATCAGTACTAAGAAAAATATTCTGTTCAAGAGCCTTTTGAGAGAACTTTTCTGGACCCTCAATAGCTACACCCTGTTTAATTGCCTTCTTTTTACCTTCAGGACCAGTGTAGCATTTACCAGCATCTCCCCATTTATATCCAGCTTTACTGTCAATTGTACACTTTTTTAAAGGCATATTATATCTCCTGTATTGATGTGCAATTCTTCCTCAAGATTATACACCAAAATACGACTATTTTCCATCGTTGTCTATTCCTAATTCAGATAAAATGTCATCAGAAAAATTTTCCCAAGACGATTTTTTATTTAAGTTATTTTTAAACCACTTAATTGTATCAATTAAGCCTTGACGTAGAGTAGTTCTAGCTTCAAATCCCAGTAAATCTCTAGCCTTAGAAGTGTCTAGACATCTGCGAGGTTGACCATCTGGTTTAGAATTATCATAATTAATTATACCATCAAATCCCATGATATCAGCTATCGTTTCAATAAGTTCACATATTTTTATTTCTTTGCCCGTACCTATGTTTATAGGATCTGGAGGAATATCTTTTTCTATAGACAATTTAATTGCTTCTGCACAATCTGGAGCATATAGAAATTCTCGGGAAGCTTGACCAGTTCCCCATAAAGTTATTGATTTATTACTTTCTTTTATCGCCTGATCGACTTTAAGGATTAGGGCAGGAATAACATGACTGCTTGTTAGATTGAAATGATCATGTGGACCATACATATTAACAGGAATAAGATTTACCCCTTTCATACCATATTGTTCATGATAGGCTTCAAGAAGTCTCATCAGGGTTTTCTTAGCTATTCCATATGGAGCGTTAGTCTCTTCTGGATAGCCGTTCCAAAGATCTTTTTCTTTAAAGGGAACCGGCGTATGTTTTGGGTAAGCACATACAGTTCCTAGAAGTATAAATTTGGAAATTTTAGCTTTCATAGAGGCATGAATAATATTTGATCCCATGACAAGGTTCTCATACATAAATTTTCCGGGATTCTCTTTGTTAGCTCCTATACCACCAACAGTACCTGCGGCATGAATAACAACGTCTGGACGTATATAGTTAAGTAGGCTAGAAGAATCATGCGGAAATCTTAAATCATAATCAGCTGATTTAAATCCTATAGCTTCATAATCCTGTTGTAAAACAGGCAATAAATTTTGACCAAGAAATCCAGTTGATCCAGTTAATAGTATTTTCATTAAATTATTTCCATCCAGTATTGAATCATTTCATCTAACATAGAGTGAAAACTATATTCTGGTTTCCAACCAAGTTCATTATGAATTTTTGAAGAGTCGCCTTTTAGATATTTTAATTCTTCTGGCCTAATAAATTTTGGATTCTGTACAATATAGTCTTCGGTATTTAACTCTAACTTTTCAAAAACGTATTCAACTAACTGTTTAACTGACCATGTTTGTCCAGTTGCAACAATCCATTCATCTGGAGTTTTGTGATTAGTGACCATATGCATAGCACGAACATAATCTTTTGAGTGTCCCCAATCTCTATATGAATCCAAATTACCCAATTCTAATTTATTTTTCAATCCCTTTTTAATTTCTACTGCTGTTTTGACAACTTTATTTGTGACAAAATTTGATCCACGACGAGGAGATTCATGGTTAAATAAAATGCCGTTACATGCGTGAAGATTATATGCATGACGATAATGTCTAACCAGATTATAAGCCATAAGTTTTGCACATCCATAAGGACTAACAGGATTCATTGGAGTTGTTAGTCTTTGAATGCCGTCATCGTCAACTGAGTTACCAAACATTTCAGATGAAGAGGCTTGATAAAACTTTGCGTGGGGTGCATGTGTCCTATAAATTTCTAATAAGTTGAGAACGCCTAAAGCATTAGTTTGTATAGTAAAGGAAGGCACATCAAAACTTATTCTAACGTGACTCATTGCTCCCAGATTATAAATTTCATTTGGTTTCACTTCGGAGATAATTCTAGTTAGCGATGGCACATCTAACAAATCACCATAATAGGTATTGATTTTATGTCCAAAAGTGTCTAAACGATATTCTTGATTCTCGGCAACGGAGTGTCTTCGTATCATACCGTGTACTTCATACCCTAAAGATAATAAATACTCTGCTAAATAGGAACCATCTTGTCCTGATATTCCTGTAATTAAAGCTCTATTGTTCATTTCTTATGCCACCTTTCAAGATGAAAATCAATTTTTTCTGTTTTAATATATCTTAATCTATCACTCATTCCTAATTGTATTGCGTGAAATTTAGCTAACATGTGACTAGATGTAGAACAACCTAATGCAGAATATTTATCTATATATTCATATAAATTAGAATATTGATCCATAATATCTGTTCCCGCCATAAACCACAAATCCTGAAAACCATCTGGATCTCCATCAGGCCAAAGTCCAGAATAAAAATATTTTGAACCATACTCTTCCCACTCAAACGGCGTTAAAATACAAAGATCAAATCTTGCAACTAATATAAAATCATATTTGAAATTATTTTGTTTTTCATACTTCCTTTTTAGTTCAACACTCTTCATATGCGAATACCACCTACTTTTGCAACTATGGCGATGGGAGTCTGGGACCGTTCGATCTGAATCAAATATAATTTGTTTTTCAAAAATAAAAGAGCATGGATTATATATTTTTATCAATTCCTTCTTTTTGTCTTGTGATGTTCCCCATGTATGAAAAAAAATATCTACATTTCGATTAAATAACACATTCTGTTGAAGATATCTATGAGATTTTTTAAAAGAAACAGGATTTCCTTTATCATTACTTTCAGAAGACAATCCATGTAAACACAAAGCTATTCTCACTGCGTAATTCCTATATAATTATCTGTCATTTTTAAATACTTCCATTTCTCTTAAATCAGGCCAATCAGAAATAATCCACCTCCTTGGTGAAGTTTCTATAGCAGTCGGCAACTTATCCAAACCCAACTGTGCAGTTTCTGGAGTCATATAATAATGATATCCAATAGAATTAATATTTTGATCTCTCCAAGGAATATCTGGGAGTCTGCCATCATAGGACATTTTTTTTAATTGTTTTACCGCATTTGCATCATCAGTTAGAATCATTCCACCCCTACCAAGACTAAGGTGCTTTTGAAATTGAAAACTTAAACACATGAAACTATTGGGAATATAACTATCTTTTTCCCACAATACAGCGGCGTCAATTATGTTTGTGTTTCCTAAAACATAACAGTTTTTCCAATTTTCATCTTTCCATTCCCAATTTAGATTTAATTTCATGGCAAGGAAAGGAACAGAAATATATGTTCTAGCAGGAATCGTAATATCGTTTGCATTTGTGTATCGTAAACAAAGCTCAAGAGCATGGGTACAGCAATCTACAGCAACACCATAAGGCGCACCAAAGAAGCGTGCTACTACATTTTCAAATTGTTTGACGGAATCAAAATTCATTTATCTTCCTGATATTTGTCGCAAGGATGTTCGTTATGATATTGAACACCGATCACGCTAAAACTTTTAAGTAAGCTGATATCATCATATTCTTTAACAAATAACATATCAGGCCCAATTTTTGTTGCCGGTAAAAATCCGTATTGTTGTGCATATTTTATGATGTAATCTTCTCCTACAATTTCATGTTCTAAAGACAACAATTCTGGATTACATTTATTTAAATCTAATTCTGGCAATGCTTCTTTTTCAGAGCCATCAATATCAACCGATACAAAATTTATTTTGGAAAATCTTTCTGAATTCTCATTTAAAATACTATTTAAAGTTCTTAATTCAACTTTATGTCTACCATTCAAAAAACCATTAATTTCCTTTAACTTTCTATCTCCATACCATTCGCTATATTCACTAGTTTCATAATACTTTTCTAAATTTAAATCTGTGGTGCTTAAACTTGCCCTCCAATTTAAGGAAACTTCCTTTTCAACTTTATCTTCACCGGCAGCACCACAATTATAACAAACTGAATTTGGTCTACTTTCTACAAGTAAGTCATAATATGATGGATGCATCTCTACACAAATTCCTGACCATCCAGACTTCTCAAGCAAATAAGTGTTGCTAAACCTGATTCCATCTAAAGCACCAACATCTAAAAAAGTACCTTCCAATATGTCTTTGGATTGAAAATATTGTTTAATTATGCTATCTTGGCCTTCTTGACTATAATATGTTTCATTGTTCATTTATTTTCTTCCTTCAATATTTAAACTAATTAATGTTCCATTTTCTTTATCCATATGTGGTATATACGCTTGTGAGTGATCATCAAATTCTGAATGTTCTGTATCTCTCCAATCGTACAAACTAACATCTTTCATACCCACACTTTCCAATAATGATTTTAAACTATTAAAATCGTATGTTGTTCTATGATAAATTGTTTCATCTCCCATAGACATTTTCCCATATAAAGGTCCTAAAAACCTTTCTAATGAATAATTATACTTAAGATATAAAGAAACCATAGCTTCAAAGTCAGGCACGGCCAATCTTAATATTCCATTTGGTTTTAATACCCGTACCCACTCCTTTAATATATGTATAGCTTCATCTCTATCAAAATATTCCAGTAGGTGTGATGCATAAATTAAATCAACAGAATTATTATTGTAATCCAATTTGGTCACATCTTTAGAATCTAAATGTGGATAATCACCACCGTCTATATGTATCCAATCTTTGCCAAAATTTCTCCAACCACAACCTATATTGAATTTCATAATATTTATTGTTTAATTATTTTTTGTTTAAAAATACCTTATCTAATGTTTGACCCTTATAAGGACCTGTTTTATATTCGTATACTAAAGTATCATCTTCTAAAGCCTCGTAAGTATGAGCGCCTCGAAAGGTCATACTAGTATCACCAACTTCTAAGATTTCTTCATACATAGTTGTATCATCTAAGTCGTACAAGTATGCTTTTACCTTGCCTTTCAATACTACCCAAGACTCTTGGGCTATAATTTCTTTTGAACCTTCTTTAAAGATGTGCTTATGTGGTTCAAAAGTTTTTCCTTTGTCCATATGTAGAGCTGCCATTTGTAAAAATTGACTTTCTGGTGCTACATTTGTTCGTGCCAATCCATTTTCCGTATCAAGAGATTGTATATCGGCAATCTTGTGAATGAGGTGCAAGAGAATATCTGGTTCCAGTTTTGAATAAATTTTTTTCATTTTCTATTTTCACCTTATTTGTAATTAAAACCATACTGTTGATGTAGTCCCGAATATCCACCACATATTGATTTTAAATTATAAGATTTTAAATCTTCAAACTTAAAGTCATAACCAAAGTCACAAAAATTAGGAGCTGAAGGCCAAGGGCCAAGTTGTAAATCTTCTTCTTTTAATTTATGCAAACTTACTAACGATTTAATATCAGACAATTTAAGTCCTAACACATTAATTTTATCCCATTTAGCAGATAGTGCGCTATGCCTTATCCATTTGAATGCCGCTCGGTTATCACTCATTATTATTTTTTTATTGTCGTGCTTAGTTTTATCAGACACTGCTGTCTCAAACTCCCAAGGAGAACAGCAATGATTTAATTTATCAAATAAATATTTAACCCTCCATATTGAAGGTTGACAACTTAATCGGTATCCTGCTTCTTGTGATAATTCCCTAACTATAAAAGCATCATCTTTTACTGATTTTTTTTTGGAAGAAACTATAAAGCTGTTACTGCTTGTAGGATGAAAGGACTGGCCTAATTCATATCGCACGATATTCGAATCATTATTCATTAAAGTCATCATATATTCAAAATTTTCTGAATCAAATTTATATATTGGAAGATAGTCATCCAAAGAAAACCCAATAAATTCATCATCAAGGTGGTCAACTTTATTGAGTATATTAGAAGACCAAGTTTTTACATTTTCAGACTTTAAATCAACATAAATAATATCAAAGGAATGTTTAATATATTTCTCAAATAACCAGTTCTGAGCGGGAACAATTTTTTTAGTAGCATCACACGTTATTATTAACCACTTCATTATATCATCTCCATGATTTCATTAATATTGTATCTCTCACACTCTCCACTGTGCGTACCCTGTTCTAATATTTTTTCATGAAAATTTTCACCCTTTTGTAAGCCAATAACCTTAATAGATGATGCTCTTCCATATTTGACCTGCATTGCTTCTAGCAAATCAGCTATCTTAATAGACTTCATTTCTGGGCAATAAGGGCTACTGCTAGTAGCATTTTCTAAACAATCTTCAATTAAATCAATAGCTTCATTAATTGTCCAAAAATATCTTGTTGCATTTGGCTCGGTGACGATTAGCTCGCCTCCTTCCTGAAGTATCTTTTTCCATTTAACCAATACGGACCCGGTAGAATATAATACATTGCCGTATCGAACAACCCTATATTTAATATCGGAGTTTAATTTTTCATATTCTGCAATGAGTCGTTCCATTAATAGTTTGGTAGCACCATAGACGCCGGTAACTTGCGCAGCCTTGTCGGTGCTAATAGCCAAAAATGTTTGACCTTGAAAATAGTTAAGTAAGTTCATAGTGCCAATTAAATTTGTATTGACACATTGGTAGGATTGCTGTTCTGCTAACCCAACATGCTTAAAAGCTGCTAGGTGATAAACTATATCAACATCCTTCAATATTTTTTTTGATATAAATTTATCTGAAATATCTCCCGTTACTATCTCTACAAGTGGAAACCTTTGTTTAGTCATAACTAAATCGCCCTCGTCTCTGGCTACAATTCTAATATCTCCATTGAGTCTAGACAATAGAGCCTGACCCAAAAAACCAGAACCTCCTGTAACTAATATTTTCATATTGACTCCTTTTATCTGAGATCTTTTTCTTGATTAATTCGCTTAGACCAATAGCTAACGGTCGCTTTACTTAAATCATATTTTTTGTTTGACATATCTTCCCATTTATCATTTAAATATGATTCAGTAATTTCTTCAATGTTGTCATATATAAGTATGGGAAGTTCTTTATAAAAATCTAAGTTTCGATGATTAGGTATAATAGGAATTGTTCCTACACAAATAGCTTGCCAAACTCTACCACAATCAACTCCATTTCCCAAAGGTGAGATTGTAAATTTATGATTGTATAGTTCTTCATAGTACTTGTCCATTTTTATAGCATTTGTAGAAGTCATATATTGTTGTGTAGATAAAGTACATTCTCTAGTAGTAACCCAATCCATATCTTTAAAATAATCATAAACCTCTTTTCTATGAGTTGGGTTTGTCCAGATTGCAAAATTCATGTAGACTAAATTTATAAATTGTTTTTCTTTCCCAGACTCTGGTACTTGTATATACTGATGTATCGGTTCTAACCAATCAATATACTCAGTGTTATAAGCCTTTTCTTTTTCTCCTATCCAAGTTGAACTAACGGAACCTATTGGAACAGATTCCACCTTGGGATGTTGACATTCTACGTTTTGTGCAAACCATTTTTTTAGATTGTGTGGTATGTCATTTGTAAAATGATCAGTTATTCCTATGTCGCTCTCATGCGTGACTATTACATAATTTGATTGTGGGTTTTGTTTTATTTCTTGTAGAAGATTAAGTGTTGATTCAACCTTGCAATAAATAGAATAGACTTTCCCTTCTTGATTTGGTAACGACTGTCCATTTTCGTACCGCATATCACATATCTCCTCAAGGCGCTTTCCGTGAATTCTTTCTAACTGTGGGATAATACATTTCATAACGTTTTGATTCCTTTTATTGTTGGTGTTTAATCCATTCTGACTGAGTTTGAATTTTTTGCATTATTGGACCCGGTGGTGGTGTAGAAATTGGAAATGATTTCAATAGTATTTCGATAGGAACGTTCGATACATTAATCGATCTTTGTAACAAAAATTCATGTAGATGAGTCTGTAACCATTGTGGTTGAGAAACTATAACATTCCAAAATTCATCAAACGGATAGTCTCTTATTTTGTTTTGATCTGTAGACTTGGTAAAAACATAACGATTAGTAGTATACAAAATTCCATTTGAATTAATTGTCTTCTCAGTCCATGCTATATAATTGTGAAGAACTTTTTTTGGCATTTCCCCCAAAGATCTAGTGCTTATAATTAAATCAAAATTAAAATTTAATTTCTCATGTTCGCCATAAGGAACTAACAAGAAATCAAAACCATCCGTTTCCTCATCTAAAGAACAATCAGGGCTTAATAAATTTGTTATTTTTGCGTTTGGGTTATTTTGAGATATATAATAATGTTGTAGTAATAATACTTCTGGTAGATCTACAATAACATATTTTGTATAGGGGTATAGACTTTTAAGTTTGTCCGCTAAGTTACCATACCCCCCACCAATTTCTAGTATAATGCTAGGGGAATCTAAACGAAGGTATTCAAAAAATCTTTTAAGTTGCCATGCCGAATAAACATGGTACAGATCATCAAAATTTAGAAAAAAGTCATTGTTATTGGATGTGTGTAAATACCTTCTAGGATTTCCTATCAGTGAATTGAATTTAATTTTTGTTATGTCGTCCCCCATCATCTGCCCTAACTCATCAAAACGACTAATAAGATTTTCTATCTCATGCTGAGTATAATTTATATCATAATTATTACCTTTGAGTGCTTCTTCTCGTTCTTGAGAAGGCAGTCCTGTTTCCAGCATATTAGTTAGGCCATTTGAACGACAAGAGTTTAAGGCGTGAAAATTAGACACTTTTGTGTAATATAAATCATCAAATATATTCCAATGGTCCTGTTCTTCATACCTTAAATTTTTTATTGCTTGCAAACAATTATTATAATCTGATAAGTCCATACGTATATCCTCAGGTGTTATTCAAATAATATCTGTCCTTCAACGCCATCTTTTTGAAAATCTCTTACGGCTTTTAAACCAGCTTCTTCACAGCTATCTTTTAATCGATGTAGTTTAGACAACACGATATCCGGTACTGTAACAATGTCTGCTCCTTGCGTTTCAGCTTCTAATATATTATATATAGTTCTGCAAGCTGCCCATAGAATTTCTATATTATTGTATTTACTAAATTTGTCTTTGGCGTATTTTACTAAAAAACTAGAGTCAACACCACAATCATTCATTCTACCCGCAAAAATAGAGATGATTACTTTAGTATCTGATCTAAAACATTGTTCTAACGAATCTATTTGTTCTTTTGTGAAAATTGCTGTTACGTTAATCTGTAGGCGTTGTTCATGTAACGATTTAATAATTTTTGAGTTATAAGAACCGTCCGTTTTAATAACTGGTATTTTCACGTAAATTGAATCATCATACGAACATATTTTTTTAGCTGTGTTCTCAATTTCTGTGTCATTATCATGATAAAGCTGAAAAGAAATAGGTCTACTACTAGTATAGTTTAAACAATTTCTAATGAACGAGTTATAGTCTGAAATCCCTGCCTGTCTCATAAAAGAAATATTTGTTGTGAAACCCTGTATTTCTGGACCAGAATGATCTTGTATGTTTGTACCATCATAAAAAATTTTCATATTCTACTCCATGTTATTAATTTTTAAAATATTATTTAGATGCACTACACACATGATCATTGCAAAAATTCCGTGATCAACACTAACCAATTTTCTAAAAGGAACAAACCTGATAAAATACATACACATATAAAATATGCCCTTTTTATAAACATCAATCCAACTTGGATTATTCATAATTTCTGCATACTTTTGACATATATTTTTATAGTCTTCTAAAGAATATTGATTGTCAAAGAATTCTGATACGCAAGTTAGATTATTAATACTGTGATCCGTAATTACAGTTTTTAAATTTTTCCATTCAGCATAGTTAGACACTATTGATTGAAATATTTTTGCAAGGTCTAGATAGCAACTATCTACATATCTACTACCATCAGGATCAATTAATTTAAAATCATCAAAATTTTCATTATATAATATATTTTCCAAAGTTAGGTCGCCGTGTATAGGGTTTACATATTCCGTATCATATTTTTCCATGTCTAGCGTAGACAATACTTCCCTAATACCTACATAGGATTGATTATTTATAATTACATTTTTACCATTAATAATGTAATCCATTAGCTCTGACTCTTTTTCATATTTATTTAACTTAGGATATATTTTTTCGTTAAAAAATTCTTCAACAAAAAGGATTGAGTGTTGTTTGCGCTTGTAACAATAGACATTTTCAGATAATTTATCAATGACCTTTTGTAATATGCTGAGTTTAATATTTTTATGAAACTTTTCCAATTCTTGATAATTTTCTAAATATTCCATATCATAGTAAAAATAATAGTCGTTATCTTGAATATTTTTTACTGCGGGAACTAGAGAATTATCGTAATAATACTGCCTCTTTAAATCATCAACTTGCCTTTTTAGTTTATCATAATGTTGTTTTATAGACTTGTTTATATATTTACGAACTAGTAAATCGCCGTCTTTTTTAATTAGGCACGTTGTGGAGAATGAGTTACCCTTCAGTGTTTCTATGAGTTCTAGTCCATAAACTTTAGACTCTTCTAATGAGATCTTTCTGATACCAATATCTCTTTCCAAATTAATAGAAATAGATTGTCTAACCATCGGATTGGAGGGTTTGATATCGTTTATTAAATAACGTGGTCCGGTATTTAAACCCATTACCAAATGATCATATCTTATATTAAAATGTTCTAATAATCTACAAAACGACTTGCGTGTTCTTTCTGGTCTTGCCGTTGTTAGAACAACAATTTTACCTTCTTTTCTCCATGTGTTGATTACAAAACTAGGGTCATCTAAAAGGGTATTGTTTTCTGGTATGTCATCTGAACATGACCTATGTTTAACTAAAACTCCATCTACATCACAAAAGATTGTTTCGTTTTTTCTACGATCTTCAATTGCTTTTTGGGTCATTTTTGGATCACCAAAAAAATACGCTTTATGTATATTGGCTATTTCAAATTTCAAATTATTAAAATGCAGATTAAAAAACTCAGAAAAGTGTAAATGATTTTTGGTTTTGTGTGTGATAATCTGTGAAGACTTTATGTAGTAACAACCAATTATACCTTTTATTTGTTGTTGCTTCGTACATTGAATAATTTGTTTTTCATAAAAATCAACTATTGAATTATCTCTTGAATTAATTAAAACTTTACCCCAATTTTTTTGTTCGTCATATTGAATGTCCCACACAGGAATAATAATATCAGCGTTAGTGTCATTAATTTTTGTTAATAGCGGACCCGTATCAATAAAATGATCACAATCACACACAATTATATTCTTCATCTTTAAATTTTTTAAACCAATCTTTACAGTTTGAAAAGGCCC
>Ga0114906_1001345_pt1 | contig 12941 bp, 19 predicted proteins | sample MalvirDeepMed_M9_FD_89687 | JGI IMG/M metagenome (GOLD analysis project Ga0114906, IMG submission 89687) | Marine viral communities from the Global Malaspina Expedition - Malaspina viral metaG DeepMed_M9 | ecosystem: Environmental > Aquatic > Marine > Oceanic | place: Mediterranean Sea...
ACAATGAGGTTTTAGTCTGTTATTAAAGCTGTTGACATCCAGGCAATGATTGCTTATATGTAAGTTACTAACAAAAGCATGGAGGCTTAAATGACTAATTACGAAAGACATGGTGATGCTGAATATTGGCAAAAATATTATGGTCAGTTGAGAGGCGGTAGAATTACTCATTTTGAAATGAGTGATGATGGTTTTCCTGTATTCAAGATTTTGCATCCTGTTCATGGGTTACTGAATATTGAGGTCAGTTGTGATCCAGAAGGCAATGGAGCAGGGTTTTTGTTTATCGGCAGTGGTTACGAGGAAAAAGAACAATGAGTGAAGAGGGCAACATTATTTACACATGCGAGGATCATGGGTTAGAGGCTTACAGGAAGATCAAGAACAATCCCGCTGTTCCTAAAACACATGTGTACGCATATTTTCCACCAGTCAAATTAGAAGATGGCAGACAGGTGATGGAGAAGATGTGGATCAGGATTACCAAAGGCAATCGTAAAAGTGGTGAGGGCGTATTGGATAACGAGCCAGCGCACAACCACAATTACAAATTGCATCAGGTGGTTCATTACGAAACTGATGAAGATGATATTACGAGGGCGTTGTAATGGCTGTTAGTCGCGCAAGTCGTAAGGCAGGTTGGTATTATTTTAATGTAATTGAGCCAGAGCGCTTTAGGCTTGTTCAAGAGGCTGGTTTTATATTCACGCCTTGGGAGGGTTTGGCTGATGTTGATATGCTTGAGCAGGAAGTTCAAGAGAGCATTGAGGCTGTTCAAGAGCAGTTTTGCCGTGAGGGTAGGATATGGCAAGGGCAAATGTATCAGGCGCATACCGTTGCTTCACAGTTGCATAAATCGTGCAATGGCAGAATTGTTCGTGGCCGCAAAAGAAATAAAGACAGTGCCAGCGCACTGGAGTCACATCTTAAAAGCAAGGGTATGCATTGATGGAACATAATTTTGGTAATGTAGTCAGCTTGTTTGACGGCATGTCCTGCGCTCGTATAGCTTTGCAGAGGATGGGAATTGTTCCTAAACGATACTTTGCCAGCGAGATTGACAAGTATGCAATCACGGTTGCCAAGGCTAATTTTCCCGACACAATACATGTGGGCGATGTTCGTAACGTAATATGGCCTGAGATATTTGATGGTGAGCCGATTGATCTTTTGGTCGGCGGTTCGCCATGTCAGGGTTTTTCATTTGCGGGTGGTCAGTTGGCGTTTGATGATCCGCGCAGCAAATTGTTTTTTGAATTTGTTCGTGTTCTGAAAGAGTGCAAGCCTAAGTATTTTCTGCTGGAAAACGTAAATATGAAACAAGAGTTCCAAGATGTCATAAACGAACAATTAGGGTGTAAACCCGTGGACATCAACTCCAATATCGTTAGCGCACAGAACAGGCGCAGGTTGTATTGGACAAACATTCCAGTCAGGTCGTTGCCAGAGAACAAGCGTATATATTTAAAGGACATATTGGAAGATGGCTTTACAGACCGCGACAAGGCGCATTGTGTGGACGCTAATTACTTCAAGGGCGGTAATCTGAAGTCTTACTTTGAAAAGCATAGACGGCAGTTGGTATTTGATTTTGCCGAAGAAGAAGAGGCAGAGGGTACGATGCTGGCCGGTCATGCTGATCTGAAGGGGCATGATTATAATAGGCGCGTATATCATCCAGATGGCAAAGCACCAACGCTTGCTGCGGCCTCTGGCGGCAATCTTGAGCCGAAGATACTACAAATCGCTCGAGGTGCTAATGAAGGTGGAGTCAGGGCAAAGGACGGCAAGGTTCCGTCAATGACAAGTTCATCATGGGAGCATAATAATCTGTTGCTTTACCCAGCGTCTATCGTGGGACGTAGGCTTAATAATGGTGTGCGCGATGATTACAATAAAGATGTTCCTGTTAGTCAGTGCCTAGAGGTGCATGACACCAAGGGCAAGGCTAGATGCCTGTCAACAGTGGAGAAGGATACGCTCGTATCGCCATTGCCAGAGGGTCGCTATCCAGATGCGTATAATGATGAAATGCGGCTTATGTGGCGTAAATTGACACCAGTAGAGTGTGAGCGGTTGCAGACTGTTCCAGATAATTATACCGCGCATGTGTCTGATACACAGCGTTACAAGATGCTCGGTAATGGATTTACCGTGGATGTTATTTGTCATTTGCTAGGGGGTATAGACAGATGAGTGAAAAAAAAGTTTTCAGCATGCCAAGTATTCCAACGATGGAGCAGTTAAAACGTGATCTGATGATTCTGGAGATCAACCCAGAGTACGATTCTATGGGTAGAATTGTTCGTAAAAAGAATCTGTCAGGAGTCGAAAGAACTATGGCTAAAAGCGTTATGAGTAAAGACAATGAATGAAGAACTAATGATCGCGTATGATCTAAAGCACCAGATTGAGTGCTTACCACAGGAGTATAAAAACTCCGTTTTGGTTGATCGTGTGAGTACAAATCATACGATGATGGAAAGAATATCCATGATAATTCATGTGCTGGAAAGCCACGGCAAAGATGTTAATTAACCTGTTATTGGTTAATATTTAGTTACATGGTTACATGGTTACGGCATGTAACTAAAATCTCATGTAAGTAGGAAGTTGTTGTAATTGTTGGGTAAATCGGGTTAGTTACATGAGGTTACATTTGTGATATCGGAAGTTAATTGTGTGTTGTAAGTTGTTGAAAACAAACGTGGTTACATGGTTACATGAGGTTCCCTATATATATATAGGTATAGGTATATGTAACCTATACCCTATACCGAAGCAGGAGAGAGCAGTATGCCAAAGGTCGGTGAGGATCTATCAGAGGATCGAAGACACGCAGGACAGCGTAGGTTAAAACCAGTGCAGCAAAAGTTCCTGAACTTCTATTTGCATCGGGATATGTCGCAGACAGAAGCGGCTAGACAGGCAGGGTATAAAAACCCAGCGGTGTCTGCCGTAAGGCTGTTGCGTAACCCAGTCGTGGCAGAGCGATTGCAAGAGATGAGAGTTGAAGCACAAGCCAAATTCGGGGTCAGCGTAGACAAGTCTGTTCGGGATTTGAAGAAGCTTCGGGATCAGGCTTGGGAGATGGGTAAGTTCAGCGAGGCTATCAGAGCTGAAGAGCTGAGATTGAAGGCATCGGGATTACTTATCAACAAACAGCACGTTATCAAGGAGGACATTACCGCAGCAACCAAGGAGGATATTGCAAAGAAATTGGCTGAATATAAGCGTTTGGCTGAGTCGCGTATGAAGAATGTAACACCAGATGTAGTGCAAATTGAGCATGAAGACCTAGATATAGTTGATGATAAGTAATGTTTGGGTTTTTCTGCGCGAAAATCTAGCGCGGGGGGATCGGGCTTCTTCCTCGGACTTTTATAGAAATTGTTCGGGACTGGATGATCGGGGGCGGGTTCGATAATACTGGCGTTTGTACCAAATTGTTCGGGTTACCGGGGTTCCAGGTGATCGGGATCCCAGTACCAGTATAATTGTTCGGGAACTGGGCTGCTTCGCCTCGGGGAATCCGCAGCCTCCTCGGGGTGTAACCAGTACAATTGTTCGGGATCGGGCTTGACTGGGCTGCGAATCGGGGTCATCCTGAACCTTCCTCCCTGGAGAAAGGGGGTCCTGGCAGCCACTCATCTGCCAGGGCCTTCGCCTTAACCAGTACAATTGTTCGCCAGTGCTGCAGCTCCCAGTTCCCTAGTCGAGTCTCAAAAAAAAATTAAAAAAAGTGCATTTTATCTCTTGCAAGTTGTGCATTCATTGCTTATATTAATATCACTAACAACGAATGGAGGCACAAAGTGGCTGAAAAAGTAGACACACAAAATGAATTGTTTCAGCAATGCAGACACATTGCAGATCAAATTGAATCTGGAGAATATGAGTCTAGTAATGAGGACGAGCCTCAAGGCGCTTTTGATTATCTTTCTGATGCGCTTGATATTGAATACACAGTTGACAGCAAGGGTGAGTATTTAGGCGCAAGAGTTCTAGTAGCTTTTGGGGGTCCAAATATTTGGATTAATACAAGGCATAAAACTGTTGAAGGTTATTGGTGGTCTGATAGAGCAGAGGCTAATTATTTTGAGGACAAATTAGGTTTAGACGACGCATTAGAAGAATTATGGAGTATGCGTTAAGGAGGGGCGATGATTTATTTTGCATATGGCTCAAATCTGAACAAGCGTCAGATGAGCGTCAGGTGTCCCAAGGCGAAAGCCTTGGGCGCTGGTTACTTAACAGGATGGCGGCTGGTCTTTCGGGGCGTGGCCGACATTGAAGAGAACCACACCGACCCGACAGTAATGTTGCCAGTCGGGTTCTGGGAGATTACAGACGATTGCTTGCAGTCGCTGGATTTCTATGAGGGCTACCCTCGGCTTTATCGGAGAGTTAACATCAACGGGATGATGACTTACCGCATGAACAGTTCGGGATATGCAGCACCTCATGAGTCATACTTTGACGCAATCCGTCAGGGCTATCATGACTTCGGGCTCGATGAGTCGGAGCTTTACCATGCCCAAGATTGGGCGGACGAGCTGGACGAAGTGATGTAACAAGAATTGTTCGGGTTGAATCGAGGGCTGCAGCCAGGTGCTGCGGCCCATTTTTTTTGCCCGGGCCGTCCGGGTACTGGGAAAAACCCGTACAATTGTTCGTATACTGGGTACTGGCGCTGCAGCCCAGTTCGTCTTCAGCTCGTGAAAAAAAGTATCAAATAGTTCTTTTTCTTGTTGACAGATGTGCAGTGATTGCTTATTGTATATATACAAGGTAGAGGTAGCGATGACCGCCGACCAGACACGCGAACAGCACCTCTGCCTTGTACTAACAACCTTTGGAGGGCAAAATGTTAATAGGTGGATATAAAATGATTGATCGCGGTTTTGCGATTGAGGTTGAAGAGCACGAGGCCGGATGGAGTTTTTTGTTGCAGGGTGACGATGCAGATAACTTTAGATCAGAATGGGAATTGGCAAAAGAATACGGCAGTAGCTTTGGAGAATTTTTAAGAGATCACGAATACAACACACTTTTTGAATAGGAGGGCAAAATGACGGAACAGGAAATTAAAAACAGCTTGTCAATTATTTGGGATGCGTTGCATGATTATAGAGAGAATTGTATTCCACAGTATAACGACAATGATTTTACGAAAGATGAAGTAACGTATGACGAGCAGTGGGATGAGATCTGTGGAGCAATGGCAGAGATCACAGAGCAACTCGGTTTAGATAGTGGAGCTGACAATGCGTAGATTTTGTAACTTTATGACGGGGGCGTGCTTCCTCGGAGTAATCATGTTGGCAGCAATCGAGCCGTATGACACGCCAGCGGTTTATATTCACGCCGCCATGCTTACTATCCTAGCACTCGGGATGGCTTTCTTCGGGATCACAGCTCGCAGCATTCGGGATTAACCAGAACAATTTCTCCAACTGCCCGGCTTCGGCCGGGCTTTTTTTTCGCCCAGTCTCGGTGACTGGCGTACAATTGTTCGGGTTATTGCCAGTCGAGCCCGGGTCGGGCAGCGCAGCACTCGGGTGAATCGGGGTGAATCGGGAAGTTGTTCGGGGTTTTCGGGCATCGGGAAGGTTCCGAGCTGCATCGGGTTCGGGTTTCGGGTTCGGGTTCGGGCTTTCCCAGTAAAAAACCAGAACAATTGTTCGTAATTGGCTGCCCAGGTCCTGGCTCGACGTCTGGATTTATAGATAAAAACAATAATCTAATAGGCAAAATACGCACAATTGTACTTGTTTTATGTGCAATCAGTGCTTATATTTAGGGGACTACAACAAAACATGGAAAGGTTAAGACAATGACAACGATATTTAGAAATGACGTTTATCCCACATTTGGTCATGAAGCAGAATGCGCCAATGGTGGCATATCTCGAAATTGGTCTATTAGCAGATGGCAGGATGAATTAAACGATGCAGGTTATAATTGGGTCAATGCAATTCATGATGGCACGCATGAAGTTGACGTTGAATTTATAATACCGCCATTTTCATTATGTGATGCCGCAAAAAATGACATTGCCGAATTGTTCGCATGGATTGAAAGTAAAGGCGCAAAAGTTGGTAGGCCAAAACTAGGCGGCCATGTTCATATGGGCAATCGCCTAGTGCATGCCAATGTTCATAAAGTGGATTTTTGGCGCGCATCTAAGGCAGAATATGCAACGCATAGACGCTATTATAATCCATCAGCATCTATGACCGCACCATTGCCGTTGGCATTGGTAAAAGACGTTATCTGCCGCTATGCAGAACATAGGGCAGATATTGAAGCAATCTTGCCACCATCTAGACGCAATGGCCGAAATAGCATGATACAAAATATTGATCATGTTGCGCCTAATGGGCGCGACTATTCAGCGTTTATGCAAGCTGACAATGCTAGTCGCATGAGCAGTATTCTAGGCGGTAAATTTCGTGTCGTTAATCTTGAAACATGGACACGCCTAAACACTATTGAATTTCGCCAGCATCAATCAACATTGGATGTTGAGAAATTGTTTAATTGGTGCCAACTAATAACCAATATGTTTCAACATTCAGATTGGAACCGCATGGATTACAATGCGCCATCATCAATAATAATAGACACGCCAGAAAATCCATTTAGACGCGGTTCTCGCATTGGCGTTTTATATACAGCCATGCGTGTTGATGGTGGCGCGACTACACGCGATTTGATGAATGCCACCGGATGGTCTGCCGATACAATACGCGCTCGTGTTTCTGAAATACGCAATCGTGATGACATAGGGCAAGGTGGCGTGTTATGCCATACGCAACAGGCATACGGCAATTCATATGGTACTAGCCAAGGCGAACATGATCTAAATGGCTATGAAGTGTTACGCACCATTGAGACACAAGTACAAGGCGGTGTTGGTTTAATGCCAGAAAACAGACGCGGCATGACGTCAATATGGGCGGGTTTATCTGATGCGCTGTTTGAATACTTTAATGCAAGACGTGAACAGTTAAGATAAACCCACAAAAAAATAAAACTAAGGCGGGCATTGCCCGCCTATTTTTTTGCGTACAATTTGACTAGGTTCCCTAGCGCTTGTGACTGGCGCGAAAATCGGGACACGGGTATGTATGGTACCCCCCGACAAATAAAACTTGACAGCGCGACACGTTGCGCCAAGTTCCCCACAAACAACCCCCAGTAAAAATAATAACCACTACCCCAAAAAATTTTATATAAAAATCATTGACAGTTTAAGCAACCATTGCCATATTAATATCTACTGTTCATTCAGGAGGGCAAGGGTATGAAGAGCGAAGATTTATGGAAGCATTGCACCAGATTAAATCGTGAGCAGCGTGATGAACTGGGCGTTTTCACCAAGAAGGAGATGTTGGACTACTGTGTTTTGAATCGTAATCTTCTTGCGAGGGATATTGAAAAGATAATGTGCAACGATCCTCTGTTTCCTGTGGTTACGGATCCTAGTGTTGACAATCCAGATATTCCGTTAAGTGCGCAGCGTGGCGGTAAAAGATCAAAGAATTTTTTCTTTCGCCAGGATTTGGATATTTATTTTGGCGGCAGTTATGGAATTATAAAGAGTTTTCTTGAGAAGCGTAGCGAAGAAGTTTCTTACAGGAAAAAACGTGGAAGACCAAAGAAGGAGCGATAAAATGAAACAATACAGACTTAAAATTGGTGGTGATCCGATTGATTTTGTTGCGGAGAACCCAGAGGGCTTCTTGGAGGCTTGGCGTTCTGTCAATCTTCGAGCGAGTTCTGATGACAAAGAGTGGCTAAGACAGGCTGCGATGTCTGCATGCGACTGGGCAGGTGGCCCTATTCGTTATGACAATGCAACTGTGTTTGCACAGGACATGATGAGCAAGGGCATGCTGGAGGAGATTAATGCAGAAGGCTAAATCATCTTACAGCATGATGAAGGGCAGGGATCTGGAAGAGATGCGGAATAAATCTGGCAAGAGCCAGGCATCTTTTGCAGATGCCTTGGGTGTAAGCTTGCGTATGTACAGTTATTATGAGTGCGACAAGAAGCCGATACCCAAGACAGTGGAGCTTTCTTCTCGTTACATTTTGTCAGAAAAGCAGGGATCTACTGGTTACAAGCCTTCATCTGGTTTGACAGACTTTGACATAGATCGCATTGGCAGACTGAGGTATGCGTTGCAGGGCGTTGAGGGTTTTGATGATCGTTCTGATAAGATTGTGAGACAGTCGGCAGATGAAATTGAATATCTGTTGTCAAAGTTTGACTAATAACATATCATTGGCTCCATGTATCTTTGCAGAAGGGACTAGGCATGAACACTTTCATGGGGCCAATGACACCTCCTCCAGCGTCACCTGGACAACCGCAGAAGCTTGATATACGCACAAATCCCAATCAGAGGGCTGGTTTCAAGAAGTTTATGAGGCAGCGCACTGCGCCAGCGGTTATGCCTATTCAGCAAATGCCTCAGGCTCAACCCATGCCCATGCCTATGATGCAGCCACGACCACAAATGCCGCTTCGCATGCAAATGGGCGGCGGTGTTGATATTTTTGATCCTATGTATTCTGCGCCGATGATGGCACCTCCGGCTCCTATGGGTTTTGATGATGGTGGTTCTGTACCACCGCGCCGTACAGAAATCGCTGGTCAGCCGCATATGCTGTCTTACATAACACCTGACGAGGCCGACATCTTGGAGGCTTTAGGTGGTGCTGGTGAGGCAGGGCCTATGGGTATACCTGCTTTTTATGATGAGGGGAGAGATGAGGGCGATCAGGCTGCAAGTGCCACTGGTGAGCAAGGGGATCCAAGTGATCCCGGCTTTGACGATCCAGGTGGAGATGACAAACAACAACAAAGATATGAAGAAGATGCACAACGGAGACGAGATGACGCGAGGGCTGCTTTAGAACGTAGTATAGCGGCAGAAAACGCTAGAGAGGCGGAGGCAGCCAGACAGCGTTCACGAGCTTTAGATCAGGCCAGAAGAGCGCAAGACAGGGTGCAAGCTGGTCTTGCTAGAGAGGAATTGGCTACTTCTGTTGGTGTATCTAGACCAGACGTTAACGTAACCGCCACTAGTTCACCCGGCCTTAGTGAAAGCACTATTGATCCTGTTGGAGATCCTGATGATGATACGGACGCTGGTGGCATTGAAACAACAGACCTGTTAGGTGCTGACGATCTTCTTAATCTTGATCCTAAAGATTTTACTCCAACTGCTCCTGCAACTGCCGCAGAGAAAGCACAAGCAGCCGCTGATGCGAGAGCCGCTGGCATAGGGATGGATGATGAGTATGATGATGTGGTTGGCACACCAGATTATGATGATCCAAATCGTCAGGGATACAGAGACGGATTACCAACGTCCATGATTGATGGCGAGGAAGTAGGATTTTTTGATGATCCTGCTAATTTTGTGTCCACTCCTAGAGGGCTAAAAGTAACATCTAGATTAGGTGGTCTGACAGCGGCACAAAAAGCCGCCATGCCTGGTTACATGAATCCAAAAGAGATAGATCCAGTTACAGGTGAAGTAACTGGAAATAGAAAAGGATTTGCCGCTGATGTCATGAATACGCTTGGCATTAATCCTATGGAAGATCCTCTGGGGTTTGAAATAGATCCAACGACAGGTCGCGTAACTGGTATAGTAAATGAACCCGATCTTCCGGGGACGCTTGGCGCTGCTCTTGATGTTTTTACAGATATATTTTTTGATGATCCATCAACATTTACATCAGATAGGCAGTTGTTTACAGACAGACCCTCGGTTTACACAGGATTTGGAGAAGGATCACGAATAGGATTTGATGATCAGGGCAAAGGCCCTGATCCTGTAAAACAGCCATTTGATCCCTGTCCTGAAGGTTTTGTTTTGAAAGATGGCGTTTGTACCCCTATTCAGCAGGCAGACACAGGAGACGGCACTCCAAATCAAATCGGTGGTGGCCCTGATCAACCTCCGCCTGTTCCGGGTGGTCCTGTCGTGGTGCCATCAACCAGACCGACTGGCCCGTTTAATCTTCAAGGCCCTGTTGGTTATGGTGTTCCTACCGCTGGTCAGGCAGATCCTTCAGTTGCGACTAACGCCGCATTGTATCAGCAGATGTTAAATCAACAGGCTGCGGCTCCGATAAGGCTGCAATCTGGCGGTCCTGTATCTTCAAATCTGGATAGAGCAGCAGATAACTTTTTGAAGTCATTGATGCCAACGGCGTAGTCAAATGGATGAAGCTTTTGATATTGCTACCGAGTTCTTGACTGATGCAGAGCTTGAGTCGCTCGGCAAGCATCTGGACAAGTACAAAGAGCTTCATGACAGAGAAGAGTATCAGAGGGACTTTTTAAAGTTTGTTAGACATGTCTGGCCTTCTTTTATTACTGGATCTCATCATAGAATTTTTGCGGAAAAACTGGAAAGAGTTGCCCGAGGTGAGCTGAAGCGGCTTATCGTCAATATGCCGCCAAGACACACCAAATCAGAATTTGCGTCCTATTTGTTCCCTGCGTGGGTCATGGGACAATCACCAGAAACAAAGATTATTCAGGCAACGCACACGGCGGAGCTTGCTGTTGGTTTTGGCCGTAAGGTCAAGAACCTTCTGGACAGTGAGATATATCGTGATGTGTTTCCTGAGATTCAGTTGGCTCGTGATGCGAAGGCATCTGGTCGTTGGTCAACTGACAAGGGTGGGGAGTATTACGCTGTTGGTGTAGGCGGTGCATTGGCTGGTCGTGGTGCGAACTTGTGTATTATTGACGATCCTGTATCTGAGCAGGATGCGTTGTCACCGACCGCGCTGGATAATATTTACGAATGGTATACATCAGGTCCGAGACAGCGTTTGCAGCCGGGAGGCTCGATAATAATTGTGATGACGCGGTGGAGTATCCGCGACTTGACGGCGAAAGTGTTACAGAAACAGGCCGAGGGTGGAGCCGATCAGTGGGAAGTAGTGGAGTTTCCGGCGATATTTCCAGATACAGACAACGTGTTGTGGCCCGAGTTCTGGAGCAGGGACGAGTTAGACGGCGTTAAAGCGTCCATTCCTGTTGCTAAATGGAACGCACAATATCTTCAGAATCCTACTGCTGAAGAGGGTGCGATTATTAAAAGGGAGTGGTGGAATGTTTGGGAGTCTGATGATCCACCTATCGTTGATTACGTCATCCAGTCATATGACACCGCCTTCACCAAATCCGAAAGGGCGGATTACTCGGCTATTACGACTTGGGGCGTGTTTTATCCTGACGAGGGTGATGAGGCTGCGATCATATTGCTGGACGCGGAAAAAGGTCGATGGGAGTTTCCAGAGCTTAAAGACGCGGCAATGCGCTTGTATCAGGAATTTGAACCAGACATGGTGTTGATAGAGCAGAAAGCATCTGGCACACCGCTGACTCAGGACTTGCGGAAAATGGGCATTCCTGTGTCTGGTTTTACTCCGGGCAGAGGCGCTGATAAGTTCTCAAGGATGAATGCCTGTTCACCCGTCTTTGAATCTGGTATGGTATGGTGTCCTGAAACACGCTGGGCAGAGGAAGTTATTGAGGAATGTGCCGCTTTTCCTAATGGAGAGCATGATGACTTGGCGGATTCCATGACTCAAGCTATACTACGTTTTAGGCAGGGCGGTTTTATACGAACCCGTTCAGATGAAGAGGACGATGATTTTTCACGTTATGACCGCAGCAGGGAGTATTACTGATGACTGAAAGACAAGAAGAGAACATTGGCAATCTGAAGAAGCTCAGAGCCATGATCAAAAAGGACATGAACACAGTTGCACAGGTCAACAAAGTACAAGATAAAATTGAAGGCATGACCACGGCTGGAAAAAAGGCGCTGTCTTCTGAAATTGCAGATTTTAAAAAACTCAGAAAGAATGTGCTTGCCAGAGAAGAGCCAAAGTTCAGAGATAGTCCAGCGTCTAGAAAGGCTATGGCTCCCAAAGAAGGTGGTCCGAAGACTCCTACAAAACTTCCAAAGCCAAAGCCAAAGCGTCCTACACAGGTAGCGGCAGCAAAGCCAAAGTCTTCAGGTGTTACGTTTGACACCAGTGGTACACTTCCTGGTCAGACAATTAAAAGAATGAACAACGGCGGAGCTGTCATGTCTGGACGCGGCGGCAAGTTTAAGGGGATATTCTGATGGCACCTAGAAAACCAAACATACGCTCCAAAAAGCGTAAATTTAAAAAAACATCACCTCCGCCCAGATTGTCTACTGCTCAAATACGCAGACTGACTGTTGATGGTGAAGCTGTCACTGACGCTCCTTTTGCTCCTGATGCTCGTAGAGGCATGAAAGATATGCCAGCAGGATATGAAGAAGGTGGTAAGGTTGGTAAGAAAAGGGTGGTCATTGGCCCTGATTCTAATCTAACAGACGATGAACTAGAGCGTTACATACAGCAACTAAGGGAGCCTCTCGTGGTAAAACCAGTCAAAAAGAACAAAGGTGGCGGTCTTAATGCCGCAATCAAGCGCGTTAAAAAAGTCCAAGGCATGCAAGAAGGCGGCAGGGCTATGAGTGATGCTGATAGACAACGAATAGGTGAAATTACTGGCTCTATGATGGGCAAGCAAAGTAGGCAAACTGCGGAAATCACGCCAGAACTGATGGAAGCCATGCGTGAAATTGCAAAATCAAATGTTCGTATTCCAAGACCACCAAGACCTAAAAACATTCCTCGTGACCTCCCTTCAATATCTGATGCTGATAGAGAGGCTATCATGAGAATGATGGGCATGGAAGAAGGCGGCGAGGTGCCTAAGAAGTTTAAGGGCTTTTCCAAGCTTCCTGAAGATGTGCAACAGCAGATGAATCCTACTCTTGCCGCTAAGTATGAAGATGGTGGCGTAGTTCGCGGCATGGGTCGAGCTTACATGGGCAAGCCCAGAAAGGTTAAGATAAGAT
>Ga0114906_1001348_pt1 | contig 12929 bp, 12 predicted proteins | sample MalvirDeepMed_M9_FD_89687 | JGI IMG/M metagenome (GOLD analysis project Ga0114906, IMG submission 89687) | Marine viral communities from the Global Malaspina Expedition - Malaspina viral metaG DeepMed_M9 | ecosystem: Environmental > Aquatic > Marine > Oceanic | place: Mediterranean Sea...
CTGCCCTCCCCCTCGCGAAGCAAGTCCATGAGGGCCTCATTGTCAGCCAGCGTTGATATACCAGTTGCGGCAGCGCCCGCCTCGGTCGCTCTCCAGAGGTTCTCAAGACGGACCTGCTTCTTGTCTTCCTCATGCTGATCTGCCTGGAGGTCGGCAATCCGCTTCGCAATCGTCATCCGGTTCTCTTCAGACATCATGTGGCCGTAGAGCGAGGCTACCGTCTTGAGCCGGTTGATCTCGTTCTCGATGGTCATCTGGCGCGCTTCGATGTCGAACTCCGCCTTCTGGCCTGCTGCCGCCGATTCAATCTGGCCCAGGCCGGTCGCTGCAACACCGCTGGCCCCGAAGCCGCGAGCACCCATCTGCTGCGACAGGTTGGACATCGCCTGAGCGGCCTCCTTGTCGATGAGCCCGTACATCTGCGCCTTCTCCTCTTCTGAGAAGGCCTCCGTGTCCTTGCCGATTAGACCCTGATACGCGAGCTTTGTGGCCTCATCAACGTCGTAGCCAAAGGTCCACGGGGGCAGCTCGTCGAACTCCCCCAACCAGCCGAGGTCCGGCACGTTAGCGGCTGCCTCACTCAATTCGAGGTCTCCTATCGCATCCAGAATTTTAGCCTTTTCCGCCGTGGCGAGATCATCCTTGGTCACCCATCCGAACCCACCCTCTTTCCCGTCGCTCAGGTCCGGCAGGGTACCGGACTGGGCCCCCTTGAAATAGTCAATCAAGGTCTGAATCATTGCTTCCTTCTTCTTCTTCTTCTGCTCCTCTGTCGTCTCCTCTTTTTGGGCCGGGCCCTCCTCTGGGGGCGGCGACGCCTTCTCCTTCTCCTTCTTCTCCTCCTCCTCCTCCTTCTTCTTCTTCTCCTTCTGGTCCATCCAATCCACCTCTGGCGGCGCCCCTCCGCCCCCCTGGGCCTGTATGGGCGGCTGCCACTCTCCGCCCCCGGTTCCGGCCTTGTATTCGGCCTCCGTCTTTCCCGACTCCCCGCCGGTCCACTCATCACCGAAGTCAGCGCCGGATCCAGCCTGCTGGCCACCCGGCGCTGCGCCCACGCCGGGCTTCCCTGCGCCTGCCTGCTGACCATAGAACGGCATCGAGAGCCCCTTGTCGCCAAGCAACTGGACGGCCTTCGCGTAGTCAGGGCCAAAGGCGCTCGGTATGGCGGGGCCGGTCTGAATGGGCTTCTGGCCAAACGGGCTCATCCCCGGCGTTGCTGGTTGCACGCGAGGAAGCGGAGCCCTCTGAGGCGGCTGTTGCGGTGCCCTCTGCGGCTGTTGCTGGGGCACTCTCTGCGGCTGCTGCCCCCGGGGGGCCGGTGCGGGCTGTGCGGACGGCACCCTTCTAGGGGTCGGCGCTCGGCCCGGAGGAGTCTTTGGCGCCATTGGAGCCGGAGCTCGGCGCTCTTGCGGAGGCTGCAATCGGGGAGGCACGCCAGGTGAGCGGAGCTGGGCCACGGCTCGCTGGCGGAAGTCTCCACCCGGAGCGGGCTGCTGCTGCGGTGCGGGCACGAGCTTGCCGTCTTTACGGCGCCAGAGTCCCTGTGATCGAAGGCCCGAAGGCACGCCTGCTCGTCGTCGCATGTAAGCCATCAGGTGGTGTGCTCCGCTTTACATGTAATGGAAAAGGACACATGCCGCGCGTCGTTGCCGGATGCGGCTCTGTTTCTAACGTGGAACGTGATCGTTGAGTCGGCAGCAATGCTGGCGCCCGCGCCGGAAAAGGTTCTTGTGCTGACGATTGTGTCTGGCGTGTCTGCCACCAGAACAGCGCCTAGTATCGAGGAGCCGTCTTCCTTCACGTCAAGCTCCACCTCCGAGCCAGTCCCAGCCTCATCTTCCGCGAAATACAGATCGACTTGGTAGGGAATGAGCGCGACGGGTGGTTTATACGCAAACTGCCACACGGGCGGCGAGGAGGCGCCTGCGATAATTCCTTCTCTACCTGTCGGGCGGATGGGTCCGATAATGACGAGATGCTCAGGGTTCACCAGGGCGGCGTTGTCTATCAAGCCCGCGTTAGCCAGGTGTGCCTTGATCTCGTTGAGTTGATTCTGGATATTCGCTGCCGCCGCTACCGCGCCATCCGCAAGCGGGGGAGATGTGAAGGCAAAGCTTGTCATGTGGTGTGCTCCGCCTTGCACGTCATTGAGAAAGACACGTACTTTGCGTCGTTGCTGGCCGCTGCGGTGTTCTGGATATGAAACGTTACCGTTGAGCCGGAGTTTATTGAAGAGTCAGCGAAAGACTCTGTAGACACGATGCTGTCCGGCGTGTCACACGTAAGGGCTGCGTTCAGGATGCTGGTTCCGTTCTTTTTCACGTCCAGCGAGAGGGTTGCAGCGGTTCCAGCAGAGTCAGCCGCAAAGTACAGATCAACCCGAACCGGGATAAGCCGCACCGTTGGCTTGTACGCGGTTACCCAGACTTCGGTGGAGTCGCCTTCGAGCACTCCCGTTTCATTGCCGACCGAGAAGGGCCCAAGGACGATAAGGTGCTCCGGCTTAGCCAGGGCAGCATTGTCGATCCTGCTGTTGTTGGCAAGGTGCGTTGCGATGTCATCGAGTTGATCCTGGACAGATGCGGCAGAGGTCTGCTCGCCGTCCACCAGGGGGTTGGTTGTGAATGCAAAAATCGCCATCCGCTCTACCTCACTCCGACGGTGCCGACGTTGTTCGACGCAGACCCCACGTTTCCCTTGGAGCCTTTGTAACTGATAAATTCTGACTCTGAGCTGTCATACACGTTGCCGATGAAAATGGAGTCCGTCACGTTGTCTCCGGCGTACATGTATACAGTGGAGGGGGTAAGCGCCTGAAGGATACGATTGCCGGTGACGGCATGCCCCCTGGTCGTCCCGGTCAGCAAAACCGCGTTAGCGGCGCGAGCGTCCTTGATTTCATTGTTCATGATCCGTGACCGATCACCACTGACTTCAACGAACTTGTTACAGTCCTCAACCCAGCAGTCTTTCACCGTGCAGTCGTCACCCTGGAACTCTAAGATCACATCAGTCGAACTGGTGTCCTCGAGCCATAAGCCATCGATTGTAATGTTGTCTCCCGTAAACAGGAGCATCGGGGTAGCATCGGCCCCCGTCCGCACAAACTTCGCTGAGCCCATGCCAATCAGGTGGATATTGCTCCGCTCGATGGTCATAGAACCGTAGAAGCTCCAGGCGCCCTCACCGAGCACGATCCGCATTGGCTCTGCTGCCGTGCCGCCGACGCCTTGTAGGGAGAGCAGAGAAACCAGTGATTCCCTGCTGTTGGCAACGACCCCGATATCACTCAGCCGATTGCCAACAACCCGGACCCCGTCCGCAAGAGCCCGGAAACCGCCGGCCCTTCCCCTGACGACCCGCGCTCCCCGTCGTCTGAAGGTCAAGCTCATCGGCTGTCCCCCGAGTGGACTTCAAACGAGAAGTCTTGAAGGATTACAAGATTATTGCCGGCCTGTGCGCCACGGTCGTCCACGATCCAGATCATAACGCTTCTTGAGCGGATCTTGGCATCTACTTTTGCGGTGAACCAAGACACTGGGGTCCAATACAGTTCCCCCATCTCTCCCGTGTGACCCCAGAAGTAGTTGGTCGTGTCATCGTCGCCTACTTTGAAGTCTGGGTCGGGGTGAGTTGGCAGGTTTGCCGTCATCTCCGAACTGCCCCCGTCGAAAGCGGCCTCATCTCCGGTGATTGCTACCCTGGGCGGGTTCGATCCGGGCGTTCTCCCCTTGCCGAGCAGCCGAAACCGGAAGGGTCGGAACTGGGAAACGGATGTGTTGCCCTTGAGCAACCGCACGGAGGCCCAGACCATCGGTATGCCCTTGTGGGGGCCCCCGTCGGCGCCATCCCGGCTTGCGCCGAAGCCGTAGCGCGCGATGCTGTCGGCCTGCGTAAGTGCATAGAGCACCTCCTGGCCGCTTCTCCGATCCACAACCGCATCAATAGGACTGCATGCGCCAAGGAGGTCCGGATTACTCATATACGCAGTCCAGCTCAGGTTGGTTATGTTCCAAACCAGCACAAGGCTGAACGAGCGGCGCACCGACTTGCTGCGGCCCTTCAGTGGAATTGTCCACCAGATCTGATCAGCCTCGTGATAATGAACCCCGCAGGACTGGGTCAGGGCCCTGTATTCAATCCTCCACGGGTAGCCGAGCTCGCTCAGGAGCGAGGCCACCTCGTCGGCCACGTAGCTTGAGGGGTATCGGCCGGTCCAGATCTCCTCTATAGGGGTGGAGATCTTCTCCGCCTTTGTGCCGCCTGTGTAGCGGTAAATCCCATCAAATCCAAGGAAGTAGAGCGAGCCGCCCACGACCACCAGGCTGCTGTGACTGACGCAACCAACGCCGCCAGCCACCCGGTAGAGCTGGTAGTCCGCATCGGTCCCACCAGACAGCATGTAGATGCTCTCATCGGTCAGAACAACGAGGTTCTCCTGGAACTCAATCAGGCCTGTGATGACCTCGTACTCTTCTACCGAAAAGACGTGGTGCGCCTGTATTGCGAGCGGATCGAACTCGTCTGAGTACGTGACGTGGTGCGGCCCGAGTATCAGATTTCCTCGCGTAGAATCGACAATCGACTCTGGAACAAGGTTCTGGTTCTCCTCGAGCGTGTTTGAGAGCTTCACGCCCGTGCCCCGTTTGAAGCCGGCCCGGAACACCTTGCCCTGGTGTTCGGTGGCGATATAGCCGCCCATCACCGTCTCGTAGTAGGAAAAGTTCTTATCGTTCAGCCGAATCGTGTCGCCGCCTGATTCGATCTTTGCGAGGTTTGGCGCCCTGAGTGCGCTACTCAGCCCACCGGTCCCGGGCGCAGTGTTTGAAATCGGGTCGTAGACGTAGGTGGATGTGTCAGTGAAGACGAGGGTAACAAAACGAGCATCACCCGCCTCGTTCGGGAGCGTGATGTTTACGAAGCTACAGCGGAAATCCAAGTTGGACGTGTCGCCGAAGTCGGTGTCGAGGTTCTGCTCGTTGCCCAGTTCAGCCACATCGAGGCCAAACGCCCTGAAAAGCACCGCCCCATCCGTATTGGAGTATCCGATCTTCAGCAGAACCCGGTCGCCAATCGGGCTGTCTGTGATGTGAAGCCGGCCCCTGAAGTCCTGGTCTGACTGGTTATATAAAACATCAAACCCAAGCCTGGGCTCGATGTACCCCCTGGAGAGATCGACGTTTATGGCGAGTTGGCAGTGCTGATCGCTCTGCTGAGTCTCGCGCCACTCCATCCCGCGCCATGGGCCGCGGATGCTGACGGTGCGAGTACGCGCCATCTAGTACCGTCCCCGCGACCTTACCCTCGGAGAGCGTTGGATCTGGCGCCTCGAGAGAGCCTTTATCTGCTGCTGCGCCTCAAACCACAGGTTGTCCACCGAGCCGTTCTGGTGCTCCTGCTTGCTGTTCATCAGGACCGCCAGCCGGTAACAGACCGCGTCCCCGAACTGCTCTGCCTTTCCATCCAAGACCTCATGATTGGGGGGGTCACCCAGTGCGGTGACCTGTGGGATCCAGGAGATGTGCAGGAAGCGCTCAGAGGTCGGGATCGGGGTGGCAAACAGCAGATTGCCCTGTAGAGAGTACCGAGTGTTGTATTTGCGCTCGTTGTCGGAGTCGAGCCTGTTCCTCGTGCTCCCGTAGGACCAGCGAGCTCTATCTCGGTAGTCCATCGGGTTCCAGTTCCAAGGCCGGTTTGAGTCGCTAATGGCCCCGGAGTTTGGCGTCTCCATGATGGAGATGATCTGATAGGGCTCCGCGCTAAGAACGGTGGTAATGTCCAGGCTCTCTGTGCCGCTGGGCCACGTATGAGTGTTCACGGTCAGAAACATGTCCGGGGCAGCCCGGCAGATCATCTTATAGACTTCGCGGTTGGCTATGTTGGCCAGCGCGATCTGCTGGGTACTGCTGATGAACAGATCGTCATCGATATCCAGCAACGTCTTCGCGTTTGTCCGGATATCATCGAGATCAAGTGCACTCATGCGGGGGCGCCCTTGACGACGACTTCACCATTCTTATCAACGAGGTAGGTCGTCGTGTCCGCCTTCTTCTTGGGGCTGTGTTTGACGTCCATCGAGCCATAAAAGAAGGGATCGCCAGCCTGTTTGCGTGCGAGGTTCCGTAGATCCTTCGCCATGTCGAGATAGGCGTTATAGCGCTCATCTCGGACCTTCTCGTCCTGAGCTGCATTGTGACGCTGCATGTCATCAAACGACAATAGACAGGGCGATCTGGGGGGTTGTTGGCCCCCCGTCCCAATCCATGATGGCACCCACCGGGAAGATCACATCCTCCTGGTGGGCGACCCGCTCTTCCGAGCCGGCGAGGCGCTTGACTGTAACCGGGCGAAGAGCCCCGGCTACCCAACAACCACGAGTCGGGTTGTGATCAAGCTCCCACCATGGAACCCACGCCACCTTAAAATGGGGATCGCCCACCGCCTTCGACAGACGCTTTGAATGGGGGTTATCCCAGTTCAGTGCAGTGAGCTTCTGGTAAAGCTCATGGCTGATCACCCGTCGCTGCATTAAGCGTCCTCAGGGAAGTCGCCCTTGCCCTGCTTCTCACCGGTCGAAATGGCTGGCAGGTAGCAGATCTCAAGGCCATGGAAGAAGGGATCGAGGTTGTTGGCGTCCGTCTGGAGATCAAGTTGGAGCCAGAGGAGATCCGTAGAATCGACATCGATAGTGCCAGCGTCCATGGTGCCCCACTTTGTCGCAACAATACCATTTGTGGTAGCAGTGTCCGCGTCAGACTGGATTGCATCGTCCAACGTTCCATCGATGGTCGGCTGCGCGGCGCCAAACTCGGCTGTCTTGTGTTTGACTCGCCACAGCACGCTGTTTTCAGCGGTAGCGGCGTCAGACCAGATCACCCGGAAACCAATGTCCTCGTCAAAGTCCCAGTTGGTCGGAAGCGGCAGCACGGTGCGGATAATGTCATCAACATCGAACTGGACACCCATGAGGCTACCAACGGCCGCAAGCCCGACCGTGTCACCGACGTTGAGAACGGCAGTGTTTGGCTCACCATCTGTCAGTGTCAAACCGTGAAACGAGCCCCATACCTGGGGAGGCAAGAAGAGGTGCTGGTACTTTCTGGAAATGTTCTTATCTTGAATCATTGCGCCACCTTACAGTTTACCCCTCCTGACGCCCACAGGAGGATACTTAGCATTATGGTCACAAGGGGCGTGACCGCTGGCGCTGGGCAGTGGAGTCGAACCACCGGGAAAGGACCGCCTCCCAACGTCGGCCGGGGGCCAGCCAGATGACCAGCCCCCAACCCGTCAACACACTAGGCCGGCAGGCCCAGAGTCGTCGTGTTGACCTTGATGTCGTCCATACGACCGTGCGCGTTCCGCTGCTTGCAGCAGACCTCGAGCATCGCACCGTACACGGCATCGAAGGTGGTCGTGTTGCCGCTGCGGCTGAAGGTCGAACCATCAGTGTCAACCCACCCGAACTTCCGCATCCAACCAAGCCCGATGGAGGCCCGGTGCGGGAAGAAGGCGCGGTTGAGGGGAACGTGCTTGTCGGGGATGACCGGGACGTCCTTCTCACCGTTGTTCCAGACGAGCATCTTGCGCTCATAACCACCGCGGAACGTCTGCGGCTCGTACCGCACGTCGTTCTCCATCAGGCCCTTGACCTGGCGGCAGAGGCTCGAGTGCGCGATGATGGCGTCCGGGCGCTTGCCGCCCTGGTCATACACCGCGTCGAACATCGCATCCAGAAGCTCAGCCGACAGGTTGCGGTTCGTATCGCTGTTGCTCGAAACGAAGCCCTTCCACGAGGTGGTTTCGGTCGGGTGGATGGACGCAAGCTCATCTGCGTCGTCACAGATGTGCGCGAGCCCGATGAGTTCCGATCTCGCAGAGGTGAAGCTCGAATCACCGACGCAAATTAAATCACCATCAACAACCGCCGCCGCGGCCCCGGTCACAATGTTAAACGTCGTGGCACTCGTGATAGAGTCAACAACCCAGTGATCCTCTGCGGACCCAGCCAGGTCGTCCACCTCCGTCGCGACCCGAAGAAGCATCCCCGGATAGAGTTGGAACGCGCTCCCATCGGTAATCGTGACGGTCTTTACACCAGTGCCGGGATCGTCAACCCGCGCGATAACGCCCGTCTGGTTGGCAATCGCAGCCCCCCCTGTCTCGGTGCCGTCCACCTTATGGCCGATCACCTGGCGATTGAGGCTCTGCTTGAGTTCGTCCTCAAGGTCTTGCATCGAGTCAGCGACCGCCGAAGCGAACGCACCGTCACGGCTCTTGCTGGCCTCCATCACCTTGAGCGACAGGTTTACACGCCCGTAGACCTCTTTTGCGACCGCGATGGCCCGGGGCTTGCTGGTGCTTCCAGCGGTGGGTAGGGTTTCGCCCTCCCCGATAGCACCAACGCCGCCGGAGCGCTTGGTGTGAACCGGCCACTGGAGACTCGAGCCGCGAAGCTCAACGTCATCCAACTCCTGGAACCAGTCCCAGGTCACGGACTCCTTGTTGAGGGTGGCCTGCAACTTGCCGTGCAGAACCTTGAGCATGTTGGCAAAGTCTAAAGAGGTGGTGCTGGCGGTACCTTTGTACTCATAACTGCCACCGAATGGATTGTCGCCTGTACCTGTGGTTGTTGCCACTGATGTTCTCCCGCCGCATCCTTAGCGGCTCTTAAAAGGGTGTATTAGCCCCGGGACATCATCTTTGCGATCTGCCGATAGCTCATATTGGACACGTCAGGCCCTGCGCCAACAGCCGGGTTACCCGGTGATGTCATCGGAGTCTGAGGAGGGGCGGGGGGTTGGTTGGGGAGCGGCTGCCCCGGGAAGTTACGCCGATACCATGCCTGCGCGAACTCCTGACGCTGCTTCTGGCTCTGATCGGCCAACTGGTTGAATACCTGCTGACTGTGATCGCGAGACTGTAGAAGCCCACGCTTGATGTCTTCAACATCCGCTTCCGGATACTGCTGCATCGCCGCTTCGAGCCGTGGCTGCAACATCTGACCGTACTGAACGGTCTGGATCTGCGCCAGTTGACTCTCCATAGCTTCCCGCCGAGTACGCTCTTCACCGAGCGCTTTCTCCAGCGGATCTACCCACTGCTCCGTCTCATCTTCCTCTGCAAGCAGAGACTTGAGGCCCTCTTTGAACTGATCAGGAGATAGCGCTGATTGCTGCCCCTGGTCTACTTGAGTCTTCAACTCTTGCAGTTGGTGGTACATGGCCGACATGGCCTGACGCGCCTCCTGCAACTGCTGACGACTTTCCTGAAACCGACCGTATGGGATCGTCTCCGGTGGTCCTGTAACGCCGGACTCAGCGGGAGAAGAGACGCCCTGTGGCGGTGCTTCGATAGCTGGCGAGGCCTCGATAGACTCCTGTGGAGCCTCTATGTTTACGCCTTGATCCTGTTCACTCATAAAACCCCTAACGCCGTTTACGTCGGCGAAGACGAACGTATGTCAATTTGATGCACGATAAGTTTACACCTTGTCAAGAGGGATCGGATTTACTCAGAGTAAAACTCGTAGTTGCCGCGACCCGGTCCATGTAAACCTGCCATGGATTCTGGAACCCCTGGCGTCTGAGCCTGCTGCTGCATTTGCATCGCTTCGATCATGGCGGCGAGTTGTGGATCAAGCCCTTCTGGCTGGGCCGGTCCCGGGGGCGGTGCCTCCATTGGGTTGGGCGTCGGCCCCATGGCTTGCTCGAGCATCATGTTGCGCTCATCAGGCGGCATTTGCCCCTCTTGAGGCGGCCCTTCCTGCGGTGGCTGTTGCTGCTCCTGCTGGAACTGGGGATCGTAGAGGGCAAGCTCTTCTGGGGGAAGCTCGTCTTTGAGTTGCTCCGCGAACCACGGAATGCCCATCTGCTCGCGCTGCTGGTAGCGCTTATGCCAGGCGAGATGCTGGAGAAGGGCCAGTTTGTACTCTGGCGTCAGAGTTCGGAACTCCGGGCTTTTTGTGAATGCATCGTGTTCATCCGCGTGCTCGGCGTGTCCGTCGTTGGGTAGGACTTCGAGCGGGAATGGCTGGCCCTCGTTGAAGGCTCGGAGCAAGATCGTCTGCTCATCGCGCGCATGGCGCCGATCAGCCGTATTGTCCCCGAATATCTCATCCATGCCGTCAAACTCGAGAAGCCGGCGCACCTTCAGTTGGACCTTTGGATCGGCCGGATCGCCCAGCCAGCCGCTGTTTGCGACCATGAGAACCTGCTCACGGCGATGCGAGCGGTTATTAGGCAATGAAGAGCCCGCCATCACCTCAACATCGGTGCTGGTGATGTCCTCACCATGAAAGGCCACCACTTCGCTGATCCGACTTCGGCCCACGATGGACAGGGTCCGCGACGGGGGCGACATCCGGTGGTACATCCGTAGCCACATTCGACCCAGATCTTCGATGGCCCCCTCGGCCTCCCGAACGACCGGGCCCAGCAAAGTTGCTTCCAGATCGGCAGCCATTCCGACCGCCCGACCGCTCATCCCCGCAGGAATGCGGCCTCTGGCCAGGTCGTTGATACCGGCGAGCTCGAACATGTGGGCAACGGCTTCTCTGGCGATTGAGCCATGCTCTGGCGACAGGGGCGGTGAGCCGGTCTGCCGGGGCGGCGGGAGCGAAGGATCGTACTTGACCACCTCTCCGGGCTCATCATCGATGTAGTCTCCGGCAATCGAGCCTTCTGCGACGATCCACTTGGGCTGCGCCATCAGGTTGGCGTTCTCGACCCGCTGGCTCTCCTTGGTGTTCACCTGGCGCTGTGGTGCACGCAAGTCCTTGACCGCGCCGTCGCCGGTCATCTTGCCGGGGATCACGTTGTGGCGGGCGGTGATGAATGGCAGGAAACCAAAGGGCAAGTCGCAGACATGCAGCAGCACGTTGGACGCTTTTACGATGAACAGGCCCTTCGGGTAGCGCTTTGACGGAAGCTCGAAGTATTCGATGAGCGAGACGCGATCTCGCAGTGGCGACTCGAGCTTCTCCGAGGACTGATAGGTCCGAAGAAGCGACATGCCGAAGTGGTTGTGCGCCGCCGGGGAGTCCGGCTTGGCGTGCGGCCCGCGGCGGGGGTAGCGCTCTACCAACTCGTCAACGTGGACGGTGGTGGTGTGATACATCCACCGACAGGTCTCAAAGTTCCGGGCTCCGATGTCCCATCCGAACTCGAATAGCGATAAAACCTCGGCCACGGGGATTCCAGGCTTGCCGGCGGTCATCACGGCCTGGCCGTATTGATCCAACACCCGATCGTCCAGCTCATCAGGGCCGCCTTCAAAGGCCTGAACCTGATGGTCCTGACGCCAGAAAACCTTGTAAATTCCGACGCCTGTGGCCAGCATCCAGAGCACAAACTCGTGGTGGCGGCGGCTCATCTTCTGTACGCGCCACAGATGCTCGATGAGCTTCTCGCAGAGGCGGGCGCGATGTTGATCTTCTTCGTTATCGGTCGCCGGGTGGACGATTGGGACGGGGCGGTTCTCCGTCAACCTCGAGGCGAGCTGGTTCACGATAGAGCGGGTGTAGTTGTATACGAGTTGGACCCGCCACCCGTCATCGGAGTCGTCTTGCATCATCTGTCGGGCGTAGTCGTTCCACTGGGCCCACTGATCGCCGCTGAGAAAGGACAGGTTCTTCCACGCCTCCTTGACGATGCCGCTCTTTACGCGCTCGCAGGCATTGACCCGCTCTTCAACGTAGCTTTTGAGCTTTGTATCCTCGTCCTGGGTGTCGAAGATCGGAAGAAGCGGCGGGGCCGCAGAGCGGTATTGCTCGTAGAGATCACGGCTTTCCATGGCGATCTAACCCCACTGCTGCCATTGCGGCTGTTGCGCGACCGGCATTGGCGGCCTCGGAGCGGCCATCAACTGCTGCACTGCCTTTTGCCGGGGAGACAGGGCGCGGCGCTTGAGCAGTTGCCCGAGTCGGATCATCTTCTGCTCTTTGAGCCTCTGGCCGGGTTGCTGCGGGGGGCTGAGTTGCTCTATGGCGCGGCGGCGAAGCTCATCCTCGTCAAAAGCCATCTCGTGTGGCTCTGCGTCACGCCAGGTGGAGCCTATAATCCCGGGAGAATCCCGGCGCCAAGTGGTCATTTCTTCAGCCATGCTCTAAATCTCCGGTGGACCGGCTTTCGGGGCCTGCGTTTCCCGATTCTGCCGGTCGTTGCTGTTTTTATCATCCTGGATCGGGCCGCCCCGCGCCCAGGCATTACACACGCGCGCACTCTGACACTTGAATGAGTTCGTCCAGCAGTAGCCGGACCGCCCTCCGGCGTCTTGCGTTTCACCCGGCATGCACTGTGACATACGGGGTGAGACATCGAAAGCCGAGCAGTTCCCGCACGCTGACTGCGGATTGTCTGCAAGGCGGTACTGAATGCGTGGATCTCTAGTCGCCGCCTCCTGGTTTCGGAGGTTGAGTTGCTCGTTCTGCGTGGCGGCTGGACAGGAAGACCCGGGTGGTGGGGCCTCCAGATCGCGTATCGCCGCCTGCATGGCGCCTGGGGCTAGTTGATCAATACTCATACTGGTTGCGGCGCCATCATTTCAGCAAGGCGCTGCTGCCGCCTTCGGCGCAAGTCCTGAATCGCCTGGACTTGATAGCCCGGCGTGCCTTGATCCGCCGCCATCATGGCGTATGGATCAGAGCCGGTCCCGGTCAGGCCCGGATCGGACGCCATGGCGCGGCTGGATCGAGGCCGGTATGGCGCGTTCGATGCCAAATCAATCTCCGGCACAAATTCCGGCGCTGCTGGCTCGTCGCCAGGGCCATAGTGGCTCACCAGGCCAGCCCCAGCACCAAGTCCCGCAGCAATGAACGGCCCGACAACCGGGATCGGCGCAGCCAAGGCAGCGCCTATGCCCATGCCAACGGCAGCATCCTGCGACCTCTCCTGGCGCTGCCTGTAGGCCTCCATCTCCTCATCATACAC
>Ga0114906_1001350_pt1 | contig 12914 bp, 13 predicted proteins | sample MalvirDeepMed_M9_FD_89687 | JGI IMG/M metagenome (GOLD analysis project Ga0114906, IMG submission 89687) | Marine viral communities from the Global Malaspina Expedition - Malaspina viral metaG DeepMed_M9 | ecosystem: Environmental > Aquatic > Marine > Oceanic | place: Mediterranean Sea...
CCAAGGCTTGATTGATGATGGCAACAGGCTAAACCCAAACGCAACTAAACAAATAAATTTTTTGCAAAAAGAAATAGACGAGTTAGGAAAAAGAAAAGAAGGAATTGTGTTAGAAGGAAGGGCAAAAACACAAAGAGATTTAGGAATCGATGCAGAAATAAATAAAAAACTTGCCACGATAGAAAGAATACGCACTGCTCCTAACAACAAAATAGGTTTAGACATTGAGACTGCTAGGAAAATTAGAACTCAAATAAGGCAAGCTGCTACAACAAGGGTTAGCACTGTAGGGGAGCAGATCCCTCAAAACCGATATATGGATCAGGTTTATAACACCCTTACAAGATCTTTAAAACAAACCACAGAAGAAATTGGTGGCGGAGCTTCAAAAGCTTTTGCAAAAGCAGATAGACTTACGGCTGGCGTGGCTGAAAACCTTGCTCCTCTTTATTCAAGAGTTGAAAAATTAAAAGATGAAGAAGGAGTAAAAGTTTTTAATTTGTTACAAAGCGGGACAAAAGAAGGAACGGGGCAAGTTAAAAAAATAATGGCTTTGCTTGATCCAGAAGAACAAGACATTGTAAGAAGATCGGTCTTACAAAGAATGTCTACAAAGCAAGTTAAAGAAGTTGGAGATATTGCTAGTGAAGAGTTTTCTCCTCAGGTTTTTGTTACTGCGTGGGGGAAAATGTCCCCTCAAGCAAAAAATGCTTTATTTGGGGGAAAAGAAAAACAATTCAGGAGCGACATTGAAAAAATTGTTGATTTTTCTAAAATGTTTGTTGGTTCAGGTAAAGAACTGAATGTGTCAAAAACCAGCAATTTTACTGGCTATGCTGCCACTGTGCTTGCTCCAATGTTGTACAGCGGTTTTAACTCCGAGCTTATAGAAACTATTGCTCTTACGGGGGTAGGTCAACTTGCTTTTGCCAAAGTAGTGACTAACCCAAGAGTAGTCAGGGCATTAGTTAGCGCATCTGAAGAAAACACACCCATTCCAGTTTTAGTTGGCAGCTTAATCGGGTTAGCCAGTGAAGGAAACGAACAAGACTTTGAAGCAGTTCAAGCATACCTAACCGCTGTTGCATCTTCTATGATTCCTGAAGCTGAGGCTGTTGAAAGACCACAGGTTGATATTTTTGATGTTGGAAGAGAAGGCGAACCTCCTTCGCTTAAAACTTTTGATCAACCAGAAACCCCTGCTGAAATAGTAGATATGCTAGAAAGTCTTTCTCCTGCTACAAGAGATAAAATTTTAAACGCTACTCTTAATTAGACAATTCCTAAGTCCTTGTTTTATAAGGCACAAAATATGTGCTTGTACTTTTTGTTCAGTGTGATATAATATCCCTGTTGAAAAAAATTAATTGAGAAAGGAAATCAAATGTTAGACACAAAAGAATGTAGTGGGAAAGTGATATCAACTTACTGGCTGATTGACAAAGGTAATATTAATTTTGGCAATCGTTGCTATGAGGTTGGAACGGTTGGACATAAGTGGGTTAAGTTGAGACCTCCTCAATCTTACACACATAAAAGACTGGGCATCAAATCGAACTGGACAAAAGTGCCTCGCGCTGACTTTGAAAGAACCTTGGCTTGGAACGTTAAAAACGATCAAGATGTGACGGTCGTTACTTTGAAACAGTATTCTCGCAAATCAAAGTGGGAGGTGTAGCGTGAGGGACAGGCAACGAAGCAAAGTTTACAAGTGGGAAAGAAATTTTATTTCCGACTTTTACAAAAACAGTTTGACCAAAGAGGACTGCGTTAAAATCTTTAACCAGCTACAAAAAGGATTTAACGCCTCGCCAAAAAGAACCTTGGATTGTAGCTTGAGGTTTATCAATGGACATGGCAAGTGTTGGCATTCTTATTATAACGAAGAGATCGTTCTTCGATCAGACTGGGGGGTGAGCTATCAAGTGCTTTATCATGAATACGCTCACGCACTGACGGGAATAACCAACTATCGAAGGATAGTCGAGGCTCACGGTCCTGAGTTTGTTGCAAACTATAGTGTGCTACTTCACTTGTTTCATCCCAAGCGTTGGAGCTTGAAAGAGATTGCTCAAAGCTTGAACGATGCCAATGTTGACTTTGGTGACTTCAGGGACTCGACCGCTTGGAAAGTTTACCGTCGTCGGAAAATCAAACTGGCAGAGGTGGCGTAAGAGATTGATGAACAAAGGCTTTTATTGGGGTTGTATTATTTTGCCAGAGTGATATAATATCCCTGTTGAATAAATTAATCAAAACTGAGAAAGGAAAGTAATATGGCTTATGTAAGCAAAGAAAGAAAAGCGACAGTTGTCCCAAACATCAAAAAGGTACTTAAAAAGTACGGGGTTAAGGGAACTGTTAAAGTTGAACATCACTCGACACTTTGTGTGACTCTCAGAAAAATACCAATTGGTTTGTTTCCAGAAAATCAAACCAGAGAAGAAAGTCATCGAGATGTCAATGTTTATCACATCGACACTCATTACCAAGGTCGTGCAAGAGATTTCTTGAGCGAGCTTCTTGATGCGATGAAAGGTGAAGAATGGTATGACCGTTCAGATTCTCAATACGATCATTTTGATACAGCTTGGTACAACTCTATTCGGATTGGTGAGTGGAACAAAGCTCCTGAGCTAGTTTGATGATTTACGAAGTTGAAGTTAAAGTTCGTAATGGTTTCCCTTGCACTGTGAAATTCAGTGCAGGGGTTAACCCACCCGAACCAGATGTTGGTATTTTTTCTTCGGTTGAGTACGAAGGGATATACACGATTAAAGGTGAACCAGCCGAGTGGCTTGACTTGGATGACCATGATTGGTTTTTGATCAACGACGCAATCGACGATTATTGTTTGCAGTGGGGTATTACCTAATGTTTGTTCGTAAGTATTCTGCTAAATATTTGGTGCTATCTGGCATCGAAAATTCAGCCGAGAATTTTAGGCAACTATCAGAGATTCTTAGTTACAAGAAATGGGAAGGTCGTGACCTAGTGTTCGACCCAACGGGGTCTGCTATTAAAGTATTGATGCGTTACTACCCCGATGCTATTTGGGATCAACCGTCTTCTGAAGTTTTAGACAAATATTTAAAGTCGTTAGAGGATGCTAAAAAGATAAAAAACTTTTCGGATTACACCGACGATTTTAAGTTTAAAACAAAGCCATTTGAGCACCAGAAGAAAGCTTTTTACATGAGTCGAGAACTCGACAGTTTTGCTTTGTTTATGGAACAAGGTACAGGCAAGACAAAAGTTGCAATTGATTTGGCAGCTCACGCTTATGCAAATGGCAAGATCAGTACGCTTGTTGTCATTGCGCCAAACGGGGTGCATCGAAACTGGTTGAAAGAGATTGAGATTCATATGCCAGAATATATCGAGCATCAAAAGATCCATTACTCATCGGGGATGGGAAAGAAAAGGAAAGCTGAGTTTGAGTCTGTGCTTCAAGCAAAAGACTGTTTGAAGATATTTACATTTAACGTCGAAGCTTTTGCGACGGTAGCAGGCGCAAGATGGTTGGCTCAGATTGTGTTAGTTAACAAGACTATGATGGTGGTCGATGAATCTACTCGCATTAAAAATCACGGCGCAAAGCGCACAAAAGTCATTACCAAGTTTGGCAAAGATCCAAACGTGGTCAAGAAATTAATTCTTACTGGGACACCGATTACAAAAGGTTGCGAGGATCTGTATTCTCAGTTTAAATTTTTAGACCCAATGATCTTAGGCTACGAGTCGTTCTATTCCTTTAAGAATCGGTACTGTGTCATGGGTGGTTACGAAGGTCGGCAGGTTATCAGTTACAAGAATACGGAAGAGCTTTCGGATGCAGTTGATGGGTTTAGTTTTAGAGTCCTCAAAAAAGATTGCTTGGACTTACCCGATAAAATTTACCAACGGCACACTTTTGATTTGTCTGTCAAAGAACGGCAAGTCTATCGAGAGCTTAAAACTAACTTGATGGCGGAACTCGACGGGGAGGTACTGGCTGCGCCAGAAGCAATCACCAACATGCTTAGGCTACAACAAATATCTGGCGGTTGGTTTCCTAGCGAATCGCCTCGGAAGATTGAAGAGATCCCGTCAAGAATAAAAGCACTGAAAGATGTATTGCAAAACATATCATGTAAGACAATTATCTGGGCTAGATTTCGTGCCGATATCAAAATGATTCAAGAGTTACTTGGCGACAAAGCGGTCAGTTATTATGGCGCAGTGTCGAGCGACGACCGTGTAGACAACGTCGAGCGTTTTATTAGCGACCCCAAGGTTCGATATTTCATTGGTCAACCAGCATCTGGTGGCATTGGTTTGACCTTGAACTCAAAAATCAAAAACGACCCTGTAGCTTATGTCATTTACTATTCTAACTCATTCGACTTAGAACATCGGCTTCAGTCGGAGGATAGGTGTCATCGGATTGGCACAGAGACCAACGTAACTTACATCGACTTACAGGCATTGAAAACAGTGGACAACAGAATAATTACCGCGTTGCGGAAGAAAAAGTCTCTCGCAGATTTAATTACCCAAGACCCCAAGTCAATTTTTATGGAGGAAGATGATAATGAGTGAGCAAAATTTTTGGGTATTGCTGAGAAAGAATCTTCCGCTAAAGCTTTATCGCGTCGAAAATAAAGTTTCGAGAGGTATGCCTGACGTTCATTTTGCGTCCAAGGAAAAGCTTGGGATGTCAGGTTGGGTTGAGTTGAAGTATTTGCCAGAGTTTCCCAAACGCCAGATGACGGTGGGGTTGAAAAAACATCAAGCGATGTGGCTCAAGGAATATGCAAATTACGGTCAGTCTTGGCTTTTGGTCAGGATTGGTTCGAGTTGGACTGGTTTATTTTTTGGTAGCATTGCAGAAGAGATTTTTGCCAGACCAACTAAAGAAAAGTTCTGTAACCTAGCAACGTGGAGTAAGCGTGGCAATTTGACAAAAGACGACTGGAAAAAGCTCTCAGAAGTCATGTGCTTGGGCTGTGAGTTTGGGTGATACAATCACCCTACCCCCTTCCAAAGAATCGCTTAGAGAGCCTCTGGTTAGTCCAATTTTCTAATTTTGTCGATAAAAACTCGACGATAGCCCTCTTTTAAAGAACCGCGCACTAAAAACCAATCTCCAATCCCACCTATCATTTTCGACGGGGAGATGCTTGCTGTGATCTGCCCAGTGTCGTCAGCTAACAATAAATCCAAATTGCTCTTTCCTGCTTTCTTGTCAAGTAATTTTCCAAAAAATACTTTGACCCCTTCGCTGAAATTAACAATGTCAGTGATCTCAGATTTAATTTTGTACTTTTCAGGTTCTTTCCTGATATGCCCAAAACGACGTTCGCATTCAAAAATATCGTCATAAGGCGTTTTACCCTCCGCTAAAAACTTCTCTTGCCTAGGAGACAATGCTTGGTTGTTTTTACGACGCTCGACAATCTCCTGAGCCATCTTCATTCCAACCCCTTTGATATTCATCAAGCCACCAATTAACTCACCGTCTTGGACAGTCCAGTTCTCCATCGACTTCACACTATCAAACTTCTTGAAAGTAAGACCTTTGCCTTTTATTTCTCTTAGTAAAGCAATCGCCTGTTCGTCATCTTTTGAGTTCCGCAGGCAAGCAGCAGCGAACTCTAACGGGTATCGAGACTTCAGTACGCACGACCAATAGCTGACCATCGCATAAGCAATCGCATGGCTTCGGTTAAACGCATACGCTCCCATCGTATTCATCTGTTGCCAGATGGTCATGGCTTCGTGTTCTTGCAAACCGTTTTCCAATGCTCCTTTCTTAAACTTTTCATAGAAGCTATCAAAGAAACTTTTGCCGATAGACTTGCTCATCGCCTTTCTGAGTGCTGACACATCAGCCCATGACAGCTTTCCAATCTCTCTGCCTGCAAGCATCACCTGCTCTTGGTAAATAAAGATGCCTTTGGTAACCCCTAGAATATCTTCAGTCATTGGCAAAAAAGAAACTTCACTTTCCCCAGTTTGGCGACGGATGTACTCTTGCGCTCCACCGCTTGACAACGGACCGGGTCTGGCGAGCGAAGTCAACGCAGACATATCCTCAAAATTAGCAACGTGCATCTGCTTACACAGCCCTTGCAACGCACCACCCTCAAACTGAAAAATGCCTGCGTAGCGTTCCTCATTCAGCAGATCAAACGCTTGCTTGTCGTCGAGTGGGAACTCAGTTAGTTTTTCACGACTCCAATCAATCTGCTCTAGCACATCGTTTAGGACTGACAAGGTTCTCAATCCCAAAGCGTCAATCTTCAATAGGTTTAGCTTCTCTGCATCTCGTTTGTCTATTTGCGCTGAGTCTCTAGTAACGGAGCAATACTTACTGACATCCTCTTCGGTAATGATAATCCCCGCTGCGTGGACTCCAGAGTGTCTCGCATGGTTTTCAAACTGAGATGCAATCTCCATGTCTGGGTGTCTCATCAACAAATGTTTGCCAGATACCAACGTCTTAAAAGAGTCTTCAATGCAGTTGTTACAGCGTGGGTCTCCATCGGGTCTGTCTATTATGGAGTTCTTAAACTCTGACACCTCGTTTAATCCGATGCCCAAGCCTTTGCTAACCTCGATAATACTGGAGCGAGCCTTGTATCTGCTCACTGTGCCTAAGTGTGCAACCTTCTCATCACCCCACTTTTCTCGTAAATAATCAAACACTAACTCTCGTCTGTCGTCTGGAAAATCAATATCAATATCTGGCGCATCGTCACGACTGACATCAATGAATCTCTCAAATAACAAGTTGTGTTTTATTGGATCAACTTCTGTGATTCCAAGGCAATAGCAAATCAACGAGCCTGCTGAACTTCCCCTAGCAGGTCCAACCAGCATGATTGTTTTTGCGTACTTTACCATGTCGGCGATTACTAAAAAATAATCCTCAAAACCTTTATTAGATATCTGCTCTAACTCATGTTCAAACCTAGCGGTATATTCCTCGCTAAACAAATCAATGTTTCTTTGTTTCGCAGACTCTAAACAGATGTCCTTAAAACTTTTCTTTTTTGGAAAGCTAATCATCTTAGCTACTGGCAACGACGCATCGCATTGTTCTGCAATCATCTCAGTGTTTGTGAAAGCTGAGTACGGTATCCAAGGTTGTAGCTTTTTGATCTCATTTTTGTTTAACAAGTGCATTGGTGCTTGTCGTCTAACTTTATTTGATCCAACCAAAAGTTCATATGCTTGCCTGTTTTCTTCTTTTGGAAAATAGTTATCTGAAGTAGCAACCATCTGGAACTTGGTATCTCTTTTAAAAGAGACTGGATTTACTTCTACAAACAAAGTTTCTTTCTTCATCGCAGGAAGCAAGCCCCACTCTGGCTTAAAACCAGATAAAATAATAACGTCGTCGCTTATGTCGAACAGATCCTCATAAGCTAATCGGTTATTTTGTTTGGCACTCTTGCTGACTAACCCATAAATCTCTTCAAGCCCAGAATTGTTCTTTGCTAAAAAACTCATGTCGTTAACTTCTTGTTTCTTTTGAAAGTTAGTGTCAATGACAAAAGGTATCTCAACGCCAAAGATAGGTCTCTTGCCTGAATCCTTGCAAGCCTTAGCAAACACCGTATGACCCCAAGTCCCCGTGTCACAAATACCAAGAGTGTCTTCATCAATACAAGCAATGACATCGCTGACTTTACCAAAAGCTTTTCTAAACGAATACTCAGTTCTGCATTTGAGGTTAATCATTTGACAACATATCCTACAAAATTATAGCTTTGCCAAACCTTAACAACTGAGCCTATCTGTGTTAGTTCTTGAACCAACTCTTTTTCTGTTTTACAAAACATGGAGGTTGAAAGTTGGATGTCTTTATCTAAAATCTCTTTGTCAGTAAAAGACTTCCTTTTTTCTTGGATGTGCATTCTGTGAATTAAAGTCTGAAGAACAGGGTCGTTTAAAAATATTTTCTCAGAAATCAAAAAAGTAGCCCCCTGATCTATTTTTTCTTTCACTATCTCCAAGACCTCACTTCTTTTCTTTTCCCCCATAAATTGCAAACAAAACATGGAAACAATCACGCTAACATTTTTTACTGTTGGTAAAATTTCTTTTGCATCTCCTAAAGAAAAAGAAAAATCCTTGTTCATATCTTTAAATTTTACTCGATCAATCCCAAGGTAATCGCATCCATCGCACTTTGGCAAAGCAGACAAAAATCTTCCAGTTGAACACCCAATATCAACAACTGTGCTTTCTGAATGAGCAAATGCACAAGCAATCCCAGTAAAAACATCACTTAAAGTTTCGTAGCTTGGTATAGATAAATTTATATGCTTATCAAAATTATCTACTTTAGAAAAATCAAACATTGGTAAATAAACTCTTTGGTAAATAAACTAAAACTTCAGCCTTGCATTGTGGGTTAGGGCAACTTAAATTAGTTTGTATTGCATAGTCTTCATTTTCTTCTTCTATGTCGTGATCACAACCCCAAATTAGTTCTGTGTTGCATTGCCAACAGTTCATAGTGTTATCCTTCGCACGTTAGACATTTTATTGATCATATTTTTCTTCTACTTTTTTAATGTTAGTTCCAAGAAACTCCATTACATTAACAGACATGCCTCTACCACAAGCTTCGTACCTTTTTGAAATAGGAGCTTCCTCTTTTGGTTTTCCACGATAAGGAACTTGAGTGTAATTGTCTGGTAGACCTTGCAAACGCTCACACTCAACTGGGGTAAGCCGTCTTATTTTGGATTGACGAACAACACAAGGTTGCCTGTTGCCTCCCGTCATGCCATTTAAAGTTGGCGAAACTTCTTCTTTTCTCATCCTAGCAAATCCATCCGGAGTTGATGTTTCAAAACACAACACTGAATGATGATCTGAAGATGTTAGAGTAAACATCCCCCCGTCGTCTTTAAAACCAGTTCCATTGCTTTTTGTATGCCCTGAAGCAACAGCTATCAAATCCGTTGAAGATTTATAATCACGCGCTGCTATCGTTCCTGCGATGTCGTCTTCAACATATTGATCGCTTCTAATACGGCGGTGTATAGTTTCTCTGGTAACTTTTTCTTTTTTCGTTCTGCTCGGCGGAGGATTCCAAGACAAGATTTCTCTGTCAAATAATACCTCTGCGGAACGTCGCCAGTCTCTAAAATGTCCGACAACGAAGACACGCCTTCGCATTTGGGGGATTGCCCTTGGAAACCGTTGTGTTCGTATGTGTTGAGTGTCAAGAACCCTGTAGGAGAACCCATACCCGATACTTGCCAGCCCCCCGAGGAAGGAAGCAAAGTCTTTTCCTCCGTTAGATGACAAGACACCGGGGACGTTTTCCCAAACAAACCACTTGGGGTTAAGTCTTTTAATAAGGAGAATAAACTCAAGTGCGAGGTTTCCTCTATCTGATTTAATGCCTTCCCTAAGTCCTGCGACAGAGAATGTTGCACAGGGAGTTCCTCCCACAAGGATGGTTGGAGTTTTTCCTCCAATATCTTTTTTTCCGATTTTCGTAAAGTCGCCATAATTTTTTACCTCTGGATAATGATAATTTAAAACCGCTGACCTAAAAGGCTCAATCTCACAAAACCCCAAAGGCTCAAAACCAAGTGGATGCCATGCAACACTTGCACATTCTATTCCGCTACATATCGAAAAATAATTCATTTTGACCCTTTTTAGTGTACCAATCTTTACAAAAATCCATAACTCTACTTCTGTTTTTAAAGTTAACTTCTTCATCATCAATCAAATTTTCAAATAGTTTATTGATTTCAGCACCAAGTTGAAGATTAATGTGTTTTTTAACTTTACCAATAATTGAAAATTCTTTTTTAAAAGCTTCTCTTACATGGTGTTTTTGATATGGCTTGTTAAGTTTTTGCCAATCATATTGATAAAAAAATTGCTTTATTGACTTTCGTAAGTAAGGAGCAATAAATTTCTTTTTCCAATGACTAGCAAGCAACAAATGAACCTCATTACCTGCACAATTTTCTTTCCGAAAATAATCATCCCTGAATGCATCAAATTGTGTCTTAGACTGTTTAACTTTATATTTTAAATGAGCTTTTTTGCTTACACCATAATATCCATCTGCTCCCCAACCAGACAAAACATATTTTTCTTTTATTTCAGGATATATATATAAAAATGGGTAAATACACTCAAAATGAGTTTTTTTCTTGCAATTATGATTAAACAATAATTTAAAAAAATCTTCTTTTAAATTAGAAGTGTTTATTGTAATGCCAATAAATTTCCATCCCATAATTTTTGCAACTTCTTTTGCTTTTTCAAAATCATAAGATTCATGTAAATCTGTTTGAAACGAATAAGCAGTAATGTTCTTATTACATTTATTAGCTGCAAACCCAACTCTTATATTGTCAACCCCGCCAGACAGTAACAATGCAATGTCTTTGTCTGGTACATTTTGTGAAATTTCATTTATTAGGATTTGATCAATACTCATAGTTTTCCTTTCTAAATATTAAAATACCTAAGACCTCTTGGTCTCACCAAAAACAAGTTCTCTTTGCAACGTGTTAAGCCAACATACCAAACTCTGTTTTCCTCATCGCCACCCAAAGCTTCAAAAGACTTCCTACCACAGTCGGTCAACAACACCACGTTGTCTGCTTCGCCACCCTTCGACTGGTGGATTGTGCTGATGGTTATTCTCGGCGATGCGCCAAAGACTTGGTTGTTTCGTAAACAGCTTCTCAGATATTCTCTTTCGTCTGGTAGGATCAACCGTAACATATCCATCCAGTCAAGCTTGAGCGCATCTTGTGGCAAACCAAAGCTTTCGATGCCATAGTCAGCAGACTTTTTTAAACGATGGTTGATGTTCAAGAACTTCAACAAGTTCTTTGCTTCGTGCATCGAAATACGCTCACCCTTTCTCATGTTCTCCCAAGACTCAATCGCTTTGGTTTCATTGGTCGTTGTCGAACTTTTGCCATTGTAAGTATAAGCGTAACCCTGCTGACGAACGACTTTAACCAACCGACTTAACAGGTATTTACTACGTGCCATCAATAACCAAGTGCCTTGCTTTGATAAGTCAATTTGATTTTCATCAGCAATATAATCAACCTTGCCTTCCTCAGTCCTTGGTTTGTATGGCTTGTCGTATCTGTTCTTAATCCTGCCCAATACATCAAGCGCAAGTCGATGAACACTTCTTGGGATTCGATAACTTGTTGATAAAACTTGCTTCTCGTCAGCTTTCATATTTAAAAAGAATGGGAGGTCACTCCCTGCCCATTGGAATATTGACTGATCATCATCGCCAGCTAAATAAACTTCCTTAGCATTTTGTGATAGCTCAATCGCTACTTTGAATTGCAAGGTACTCAAGTCTTGAGCCTCGTCAAAGATTGCAACGTCTATGTCAAGCGCACCATGCCATGCTTGGAGCATGTCAGTAAAATCATACAACCCATTCTCAACCTTGTAGGCTTTAAGTGCTGCTGAGTATTGCTTGACCGCGTGAAGCGTTAAGTCGTCAGTTGCAGTCATATGGTACTGCTCTTCTAACGACCGCATCCCAATACGAGCCAATGCTTCAATCCGAGAACACTTGTCTCCTAAGCCTTCGCCAGTGTGAACCCCCAAGTCTTCGTCGTAGATACCCCTGAACTCAACGCCTAGTGCTTTGCCAAATGCTCGGTAATGTTTGTTGGTCATTACCTCATCACGTTTTATTTTCATCTCCCTAAACGCAAGAGAGTGTAATGTCCTAAAGTACGGGAACATTTCTTCTGGGTAACCAAACTTTTCAATCGCTCGGTTTCGCGCTTCAATGGTTGCTTTGCGAGTAAAACTAAAATACCCGATACGATGTGGCTCAATACCTTTATCGATACAGCTTTCGACGATGTCGATTAACGTGGTTGTTTTACCAGTTCCCGGCGGTCCAAGTAACAACTTCACCTTTCTCATTGCTTGTTAACTACCAAATAAAGAAAAGGCTTCTCACAAGTTTTAACCCCTTGAACAGCGTCTAAAAAATCAGAACGCTCAAAGTCTGGGTCTGCATCCTCAAACACCCTCATCATCTGATCAAACTGCCAAACGCTAATTTCAAATCTTTCCTCAGCAATCGCTTTCGCTAATTCTTCGTAACTGATCATTTAAAAATCCTCCGTCAAGTTTGTAGGTATCTCAAGGTCTTCGTCCTGAAAATACTCAGGAGCAGGAACTGACCAAACTTTAATTGGCTTGCCTTTGATTCTAAATGTTTTTCTATCCCCACCCAACGTCCTGAGCCACGACCAAACTTGGTGTTGGTTGGTGTACCTAAAACGCCGAGCCTCTAAGTAGATAAACAAGTCTTCGGATCTAAAGTAAACTTTTGCTTCATCGACATCTTGAAATGGCTTCCCATTCATGATCTCGTCACGGTGTCTTGCTTGAACCTTTCCTGTCAAAAATGCGTCGAGTGCTTTCTCAAACTGACCTTCGGGAGAAGCGTCATCTGGGTCAATCACCACCTCTACCGACTGTAACAAGGTATTTATTCTTTGCTCCCAAGCTTGTGCAGGCATCGCACTCGGACACTTGTTTAGCTTCTCAACACAGATCTTTTGTAACTGTCGTTGATCTAAAAGTTGTGCAGTGGTTATCTCAATTCGTTCACCTTGTATCTCAATGTACCACCGCACCGAGCTTTTGTTCTCAGTCTCATACTTTGTAATCGCATCAATCTCAAGACTCGCACCACCACCAAATCCACCAATGCCAAACTCACGTTTCATGCACTTGGACTTTTCACAATAGTTACAAATCGGCGATTGCTTACAAGTATAAGCATAGTCTTTCTTAGCAACAGACTTTGCTAACGCATTGACCTCACCACTTGGTAACGGAGAGTCTAATGACTCGTAGTTGAACTTCATCAAGTCTTCTTGCCAAGC
>Ga0114906_1001354_pt1 | contig 12892 bp, 18 predicted proteins | sample MalvirDeepMed_M9_FD_89687 | JGI IMG/M metagenome (GOLD analysis project Ga0114906, IMG submission 89687) | Marine viral communities from the Global Malaspina Expedition - Malaspina viral metaG DeepMed_M9 | ecosystem: Environmental > Aquatic > Marine > Oceanic | place: Mediterranean Sea...
AAGGCCAACTGAGGAGTGCCCAGCGCAATCTTATCCGCCGCCCATACAAAGTAGGGAATTATATCTATTGCCGAAGCTGCGGTTGATATTGTCAAGGCCGCACCAGGCGCATAGAACTGAGTCCCAAGAGAAAGAGTGCGCGATCCAGTTCCGTCCTGCTCAAACACAATCACACCTGACTGACCAATGCTTTCCGTCGTCGGGTTAGAGAGCGTCACGTTGCCAGTCGCCGTCAGATAGAAGTTCTGGTAAGTATCGAAATCGAGTATCGTAGCGCCCGTAGTAGTGGCATCAACAAATACGCTGGCATACGCACTATTAGCAAACGCCACCTTGCCCGAAGATTTCATGCGAAGAACTTCAGCAGCAGTAGCCCCTGCCTTCATGGTCTTAAACACCATGTCAAAGTCTTCAGCAGTAGAAGTAACATCTGTTGTCAGAGACTCAATTACACCACCTGTCTCGTCATTCCCCGCCGCAGTCTCGGTAATAAAATTCATACCGACACCTATACCTGCCCCAGGTGTTGCCGATGATGTACGCTTCATCTCCAAGGGATACAGAATGGTCGTAGTGCCTGAGTCTTCCTTGTTTAAAGCCGCGCCTGCACTGGCCGTAACGAGACTGGTAACACCCAACGTAGAACTTAAAGTGGCTGTGGAAGTAACACCCAGAGTGCCACTTAACGTGGTGTTGCCTGTAACACCTAGCGTACCCCCTACTGTAGCGTTGCCATCAATAGCCCCGGCCCCGGTAACTTCAAGAGATCCAACCTGAAGATCCGCTAAAGCATCTATGACCGCTGCGGTTCCCCCTCCACCATCACAATAAACAATGACGTTCTTGCCGTTTTGGATAGTGACATTAGCCCCTGACCCCTGCGACACGTCTATTGCTCGACTGGCAGTCAGAGCGTTCTCCATGATAAACCACGCCGCCGTAGTATTGGGCGCTACCGTAACCGTACAGTTACCCCCAATGTCCCCAGCATCAGTAAACTTGATTACCCGGTACATACCGTCCTGAACATTGGATGTCCCGCTGTCAGGTGAGGCCTCTCTTACCGTTAGCGTATGAGAAGTACTGGAAACCGTCACCGCCTTATAAGACGCAATGCGATCCAGAATATCCAAATTGTAATTGGTAGTAGTTCCCCAGCTTCCTGACTGGTCACCGCTTCCCATCTCTTCAATGCCGAAGTTTGTAGTATATGAGCTTGCCATTTTTACCTCACGCTGCGTCTCTGCTGCCTATTTCAACCCAACCCGGTGTCTGGCTAGGCACAATCGGCTGCCAAATCACCGGATAATTAATAGTAGATACTGCTTCAACTCCCGTTACACCAAACACCAATTGCGCCACCGATACCGTACCAATGGCACCTGCGGCCTCTACCCCTGTAGCAACAACCGTAACACCCGTACCCTCAACTACCGTCTCAGTTCCCGTGGTCCCAGCCGCCTCAACACCGGTTACACTAAACGTAATGCCGCCAGTAACACTATAGGTTCCAATACTAAAGTCGCCCTCTAGCCCTGTGGGGGTCTCGACAACCTCCACCTGTGGAGTGTAAGTCCCAATAGCGAACGCCCCCTCCACGCCGCTCTCAACTATAGTTACCCCTGTTCCTTGACCCACCGTATAAGTGCCAAAAGAAAATAAAGCCTGCACCCCTGTCGCCGCCACCGTAACCCCTGTACCCTCTCCAACAGTAACACTGTTGACAGCGCCTGCCATAGAAAGAGAACTTATTCCTCCTGCATTCCACGCTCCTTGGTTCCAGCCAGCACGTCCCCAACCGGTGCCAAAGATAATGGTGACAGCAGCCATGACTTAGGCCAGACGGATAATAGCGTTGTTGGCGTCGTTAGCTGGATACTGAATGGTGAAATCACCCGCTGAAGACGACTTGTCGCCGCCAAAGTCCAGCACGCATACCGTAGGATACGCTGAGTGTGTCACGTCTCCAGCAGTTCCAGCCGTGCTCAGAGTGCTGTTGTAAATCATCGCACACCGGGCATTGGAAATAGTCGAAGACGCCCAAGTCGTATCGGCAAAGTCAAGGAATGCCGTAGGCACCGCACTGCTATTGTCAGATAGCCCTAGAGTTACACTCGCCAGGGTGTCGCCACCAGCCGAGTAGGCTGTGCCGGTAACCTCGTTAGTGGCCGTGTAGGCAGTTAAATCTTCATTAGCATCGGTACGGCTCGACGTAAACATTGCGATCTTGAACGTATCAGCAGCAATTGATACTGCATCAGCACGGGAATGCGACATCCAGAAGTGGATGCCCACTGTGATTTCTTCTTTGTAGGAACCACACATTGCTTGATTAATTGCCATTATAATCTCCTTATAATCTCGGCTTCTTCGTGGAACCCTTCTTTCTTTAAAACATTCCACAGGGTGGTACGGTCGCTCTGGATGGCCCTCTTCATATATTCTACAACCACCGCTTTCACCTTGTCACGGTAGGCGAGGGCCTGTTCTCGCACATGCAATGGCGCGTCTTGGGAAACGTGCATGATCTTATTAACGCACATCTCTGCGATTTCTTCGGGCGAATGTCCCCGGTTGTTTGTGGTATGAACAACAACAGGACCAATTTCTCCTGCCCCTACTGATCCTTCTAAACTCATGTAACAGGAATCCTTAGTTGACCTGATCTGTAAACATCTTTGCGATCACGCCCCTCACCCAAATTCTTGATTCGTGGCAGACACTCCTGATAGCGCGTCTGGTAGTAGGTCATCAGCTCGCCATCACCCTTCATAAACACATACGCCTCAATCAAAGCTGCATACAGCAATGCGTTAGTGGCGTTCAAGCTCAGCCATGTAGTGGTGTCGGTAGCAGACAAACCAGCAGGCTCGTAAAGATAATGAAACTCCATCGTATAAGTCCCATCGGGCGTAGGAGCTACCAACAGATTGGTGTCGTCAAAGATCGCATAGAATTTGGGACGTCCTGTCTCGGTCTCATCAGGATACGCTTCTTGCAAATAGTTAACGTCCTTGTTCAAAAGGAAAAAGTAATTGTTCCCCGTGATAACGGACAATGAAAACGGTGCAAGAAAATCATTGGGAAGAGCAAGATACTTGTTGGATTCTGTTAGGGTTCCTTGCTGGTTCTTTCTAAAAACAGGCAGCTGCACATCGAACAGAATACGTTCTTCAGCATTCGCAATGAACTGATCGATCTGGCTGACAAACGTAGTCTCCTCGTTGTCAGTGTAATCTTTGAGCGCCTGTACTAATTCTGCATAGGTCATCGTCTAACTCGTTGTCACTGTTACTGTTCCGATGGCGGAGCTGATCTGCATTGTTGTCAGCCCCTGATTCCCCAACACCATTGCGCTGTTGCCGTCACCTACTGGAGCCCATCCAAAGAAGCCCCTACCGGCACGAGCCCCCGTAGGGCGCGGTTGGTAAAGAGCTTGCGGATCATTAATCCTGACGGTGCCAAGCCAGTTTTGAGGTTGGTCAGGGCTCCAAACATCAAAACCAACATGAGCACCCGTCAGCTTTCCCTCTATCACTTCGGCCTTTAACTCCCTCAGCGGATAGCGGAAACCGGTTAAATCACAATATCCAAAAGCATATTTCCCCTGAGCGTATTTGCTCATTGCCCATAAAACCCTTGCGTGAAGGGAATTAAATTCAGCGTAGCCTTGACCCGGTTTTCATCGGCACACAGCTGGAACGCCTCTTCGTAGAGTCCCTTCAACATCCCCACTCTATCCGCCGAGCCGGGCTTCTTCAGCGCGATGTGATAGGCTAACCCAGCCACCAAGGCAGGAATAAACAAAGGCGCAATGTCCATCTCGTTTGATGCTTTGGTGCCCGTGTCTTCGATGCGCTTGATGTACCAATAGACCAGCTGGCCCGTTTCCCCTCCTGTGTATGCGTAGTCAGAGCTGGCAGTGGGCCACACATAGACAACCGGCGCGGCCCTCTGGCGGTCTATCCAGATCTGCGTGGGCCTGCCTTTATTTAATTTGTTGGGGATGGTCGAGTAGGTGGAGTTGGATACGCGGGTAACTTGAAGATCAGTCTGTGACTGCGCATTGCCGCCGTTAGTACGGATGACGTGCTCAAGCAAATCCACCACCGAAGAGTCAAGCGTATAAGATTGCGTGCCCTCGGTAAGGTTGGTGCTCCCCTCCTGAATTTGCCACAGGTTAATGCCCTTGTTCGACCAGTCGAGCATCATCAGGTTTAACGATCTGCGAGCTGTGCGCATGTCAAAGCCCGTGCGCAATTCTAAGCCTGCACGCTCAAAGGCTTCTTCGCATATCTCGTTAATGTCCAGATTAAAGGCGGTGGTCCCAGAGGTGGCCATGCACTACGCTTTCTTCTTCTTGCGCATCTTGCCAAGCGTCATCGCCAACCGAGCCTGCTTCCCCTCCTTGCCGCCTTTCTTAGCGGCAGCTTTTAGCTTGCCTTTGGGAATGGGCTTGCCCTTCTTGGCACCGAGCTTCTTCCGCAAAGCACCCGGCTTTTTAATGGCCTTCTGTATCCACTTGCTGTCTTTTTTCTTTGCCATGACAACCTACTTATTCTGGTTGTTATAGCGTCGATTGTAAGAGCTTGCCGCTCCTCCGCCAGCAAATCCCCTTCTGCGCTTGCTCAGCTCGTGCATGGTTTCACCAGCTTCACGCACAGACATAGAGCCCTTAGGGGCCAGCTCTCCAGCCATGGTGCCACGGCCAGTCTCGGACAACCCCCCAAGATAGCCGCCACCTTGTTTCTTGCTGGGCGCACGGGTGTGGCCCTTCATCGCCATGCCGTCAACAGGACACTTCTTCATAACGCCCCCTATGCCATCGGGCCGTAAGTATACAGGCCTTTAGTCTGCCTGATTACATCACCGCCTTTGTTTAAACCATAAGCAGCTACTCGGCGCTTCTTGGCTTCGCCGATATCCCCGCCCGTACCATCAACCTGAACCGGCATACTACCGTATGCATCTTCGGTCTTGACCTTGTTCTTGGCCGCTGTGCTGGGTTTAAGAGTAGGCATTATGCTTTCCCTTTCTTTTTAAATCCGTAAGAGCCCTTCTTCTTTCTGGTTGCCTTGGCCACATCTCGACGCCCCTTCATCGACATCTTCTTGCCCGACTCTTTCCCCCGAGTCATGCCAAGTTGCTCGTCCTTACGAGCGTTGTACCCCTGCTTCTTTGCACGTCCACCTGTACTCATCTTCTTCATTTTCTTACGCATTACCCGATTCCCTTCACTGTTAGCTATAGCCAATGCCTGTTTACGATCAGTAACTTTCTTACCGGAACTGCTCTTGAGGGTGCCACGCTTGAACTCCCCCATCACCTTTCCCACCTTGGCGTCCTTACGTGTGGACATCAAAGCACCTTCATAATAATGGCAAAGAGTGCGGAGATAATTGCTACGTTTGATCCCCAGATCACTAGCTCAAGTCTGGTTAACCGCCGCTCCATTGCGTCCCACCGAACAGCACACTCACGTTCGTGCGCCATTAACTCAGCCGCAACATCCATCTCAGCCATCAAACATAAAGGTGGCTGACGTTAGTAAGTCAGTATCCACAGCCATGTCAAAACTCATGCTCGCTGGAAAGCGTATACCCGACCCACCGATACTAGGATAATTAACTACACCATCACCCTGCCCTGGATTGAAAACCATTTTGGTTGCCCCAGACGCGCTGGATGTTGCACCGTTCTCCATCGTAATCTCAGCCTTGGCCGCATTAGCCGCCTGAACCATGTACCAGTTCTTGAGACGTGTATCCTGATTGTTAATCATAATCCGAATACCAGCCACGACACCGCCACTAACGCTGTTGCTATCAGAACCACTGGCCTTGATCGAAGAAACAAACCGGAAATAACTGGAGCCCGTCGCTGTTGCTGAGCTGGGACCAGTAATGTCTTCCGTCTGCACGTTGCCATAAACGTCGAGCCCGGCCACGGTGTAAGTAATGGCACTGGAGTTACCGTCTGACGTAATGTTTATTTGACGGCACAAGCTACCGAGATCCACATACCCCAGGTTATCTCCTACCGTTAGAGCATTAGATGTGCCATCACTATAGATCAGATCCACCACAGAAAACAGATTGGTGGTATAAACACTGGCATTATTGGGACCGGTCAGAGTTTCTGTCACCGGAATACCACTCCCGTCCTTTCCTTTAATGGTAAAGGTAAGGCCAGAATTGTTACTACCCGAAGCAAAAGATACCCGTCGAGGGGCACTGCGGCCATAATTTACTCGCCGCATTCCGTTCTTTTCCTCTGAGTCGGCACCATTGATGGCCACCTGACCCGCTACGCTTTGCGAAGTACAGATACCGTCACCGTCCCCAGCAGTCGCCATGCCGCCATCCAGCAACATATAGAACTCATCGTCGGTCAAAGCTGCCGCATCCCCGCAAACGTCAACATCCGCCGCAGGGTTACTCGCGCTTTCAGCCGTGCCTGAGTAGGTGTACGTGAATGACTTTAAATCAGTCATCATACCCTCCTATGTCAGGTTAATGTTCTGGATATACCACACAGTCAAAACACCAACGCCGCTGCCGGTTGCCACAGAGTCAACGGAAATTCTGACATCGCTTGTCCCGACATCCCTCCAATTGGCTCCAGTACCAGTAGTCGCAGCCGTCATATTCACCAGACCAGCCGCCGTCATAACCATGCCGTTAACATAAAGATCAGTGGTAGAACCGTCCCCAACATCAAGGGTATTAGTGCCCCCGTCCCACACCGTTGTTACAAGACATTTAATGTCTATGATCTGGCTGTTGGCGGGAATGATCATGTCTGTGCTGGCTGACGTGGCAGCTTCGGTAATAGCCTCGCTCTGCGCCATTACGACAAAGCCCACATTCTTCATGTCGGTGCCCACCGTGGTGCCGGTAGTTGTGGCAATAGTGCCTGCTTTAATCGGTCCTGAAAAACTTGTTGTACCCATAACTTTCTCCTATGAGAGATAAACCCCATCGTCTTCATAGCGTCTGCTGGGCCAGTCGATAGGGCTAGTTGTTCCCAGAAAGAAGTGAGGGGCCGAAGCCCCCCACCCTAATGAAAGATTAGGTTGCACCCTCGCAACCGAACATTCCAAGCGGATCGGATACGCCAAACGCATAGCGTTCCCGAGCCTTGTACCTCACATTGCCCGTATCGAAGTCGCCATCCATTGATGTCTGGAGTGGCACACGGTCAAAGTGTTTCATACCATTGGGCACGTCCGTAAGAATATACCACGAATCCGAATCCGTGAGGAAATGGTTCACCGTATACCCACCCGGGATCGTACCGTTGTGGTTAATGGCGTTGATGTCATTGTCAGCCGTACCCGTCTTGCCTTCCGAATCTAAGATCCGAGTGGCCACAAACATATTGCCCGGTGGGACAACTAGCTTGCGAGGTTTAGCCGCAATTAAAAGACCACGCTCGTCAACCCAAGCGGCTATCGTGATCACGGCATTCTCAATTGCCGTCTCATTCAAATCCACCTGCGTCGTCGGGGTGTTCTGGTTGGTGCCACCGGCAACCGTCGGGTGAGCCGTATTAAACAGCGAAACGCCGTCGCCCGAATCGAAGTTGTCAGTAGTCGGAAGACCTTGGTTGAGCGGAAACGCAGCTTTCACCTGCTTGGTGTAAGCCATTGCTCGCGCTAAAGCCTTGGTGTAACGAGCGGAAAGAGAATCGTAGAGATTGTCTTCCATCGCCTCTTCGGTGATCGCAAACCCCATGGCAATCGTTTCCATGTTGTAACGAACCGAGAAGGACTCACTCGCCGTATCGTAAGTGATCGCCGATCCCTCACTCTTAACCGGAGCTTGGCCAAACCCTGCGAGTTTCACTTCTTCCTCGAATGAACGGTCAGAAGATTCTGTCTCATAGATCTCCTTGCTCTCATCCGCATACTCGTCATAGGTCAATCCAAACAACGCATTAAGGCCAGGAAGCAGCTCCTTCAGCATTTGTGCTCTTGATATAGCAGCCATTTCTCAGCCTCCTATGCCAACGTGCTCATCTGGTACTGATGCACACCGAAGTTCCATGTTACAAGAACGTCGGGATATGTGTCAGTCCAGTTGTTGTTAGGCGCTTGAAACAGCCCAACAACACGAACAGCTAGGGTTGCAGTAGTGGCAGCGCCAGGACCGTCAATGGTCAACTTACTCTGTTTACTTAAATCCAGAGTGTTAACACCGGTCACAGCCGTTAGCGCCGTGTTCTTTCCTTGATCCGTGGTGACCATAGCACCGTCAGCCTGGACCTTGAAAATAGCACGCGGGTTATCTTGGACGAACACTTGTACGTCCGAATGGCCCGATGCCGTCATCGCACTCGCAACAAGATTGTTGGCGAATGTTAATTGCCCCGTGCTTCCGTCAATGTAGCGGAAACCAGAAGCAACCCCGATAGGGGTGGTCGAAGCGCCGTAGGTAGTAGTCGGGGTAGCCGTTATCGGAATGATAACACCGTCCGAGAAACATACGGGTTGCCCCGCAAAAATCGCGTTGGTGTTATTTGATCCGAGCGGATATTGAGTAGCGCCACCCGTATTATAACTATCACCTAGAACAGCAACTTGGATCATCCCATAAGGGGCGTTTGTTGAACCAGCCATGATTCAATACTCCTTATGATGATTAGGGGATCACGATCCCCCGGTTCCAAATTTCCTCGTTGTCCGTTCTGTTTCCAGAAGAGGACTGCGAGGATCGTTCTCACGCATGTACATATTATCAACCGCGTGCTGCGCTTGGTCCGCCTTCTGACGCTGGTACTCACCACGCGCCACCATTCTTTCGGCAGGGATCTTACACAACAACAGGCCTCCAACTTCAATGTTGCCCTCGCTTCCAAATCGAGAATCCACGTCCGACAAGATCATCAACTCAGGATGATCGTCTGCCTTGCATGGTTCCCATCCTGCTCTAAAAGCTTGGGATACATTTTTGTTATCGGACTGGCCGACAAAACTCGTGCGTATCCACCGAAAAGTCCATCCATCTTGCGGATCGGGATCAGGTAACAGAGATGCTGGTTGCCACGCTTGCGGCCTATCTTCTGATTCTCTGGTCTCCGAGCTTCTCGGTGTTTTCGGATTCTTTGCCTTGGTCATTGCGCCTTCTCCATATCCTTAGCCAGCTGTTTCGCATATTGCTGCTTCGTCAACCCAAGTCTCTTGGCGAGATCAACCTGGGTGGCCGTCAACGTAACTTTCCGGGGAGCCTTACCGCCTCGACTGGCGGGTGCTACAACGGATTTGCGAGGGGCAGATGAACGGCTCTCTTCTGCGTCCTCGAAATAATCGGGGAAGACTATTCGTATCTTCTGGTCAACCGCCGAAAAGTAAGCCTCTGAACCGGGTGTGTGGCCTTCGGCCCTCAACTTCTGGTCAACCCCATAAGCAAACCCTGTCATTTCAGGATCTCCTTGTGGACCGAACCATGGGTTCTTCTGCAACCATTCTATCGTTTTTGGTTCGATAGGCGGTGGCTGAGATGGGGCCTGTTGCTGGGGAAGCGTCGTTTGGGGCGCTTCCGCCTTCGTAGGCCGTAATTCTTCAAACCTTTTCTTGTCATAAACAATTTCGTTAAGGTGTCGCTGTGCCTCTACGACACGATCCGTATCGCCAGCTTCATAAGCTTCACGATATTCCTTTTCCGCAGACACCAACTCTGCATCGCTCTTAGCTTGACTAACTTGAAACAACGCTTGGTTGCCCTTGTCAATCAAATCTAGCAGCTGCGCCTTGTCATGTAGCGCTGTCTGCGCATCCTTGATCGCCTGATCACTCAGCCGCTGGGCCTGCTCTTTGGCCCGGCGTTCTTCATGGCGCTCGTACTTTAAACGACTAAGGCGCTCTTTAACCTTTCCCCCGTACTCGTTAATCTCCTCTTCGGAGATATCCCAGTCAGGACTGGATGCTTCTACATCCCGCTCAGGAACCTGATCTTCAGGCGGTCGATCATCCACCACCTCAATCTCATCGCCCTCAACCTCAAATTCTTCTTGCACATCAGCTGCACTCATACCGCCCTCCTCCATCCACGAGGATCATCAACAACCCCCTGAACGGTATCATCATTGATAAGTCTAAATTCCTGTCCGTTTTTATGGACAAGACGAATCCCCGCAAAAGGTGGGATCAAAACGCAATCCCCTTTTTTGCACCAGGGTTCCTTAGCTTCTCCAAATTTGTCAGCGTCCTGATAACATAACGGTCCCATTTTCAAGACTAAACCGACAACGGATGAGACATGCTCAACATGACGGTAATCGTCTGGCTTAATAATTCCACCAGTCGTCTTCTCTTCGGTCTCCACTAGGCCGATCAAAATACGCCAGCCTACAGGTACGGGAAGCTGCGTAGGCGCTTCCGTCCCCGCATCTTTGACTGCGGGTTCTTCCATCTTTTCCTCCTAATGCACGCCACAAGTAGGGGTGACGGTTCCCTTTGCGCTAGTCCTCTGCTTTCAGTAGCTGTTGCGCTACGTCGAGAATTTCACGTTCTGCGAGAGCCAAACCTTCCAGCCTGCCGACGAGTCGTTGATACTCGCCCCAGTCCTTAGCGCCACCTAAAGCGACGTTGTCTGCCCCATCGTCCATCATAGTCCGCAAGTTTTTGCGAACCACTTCAACTATATGCTGACCATCCATCAGAGCTTGACGATATCGCCGAACTCATTAACTGTGCGTGTGCGTTTGGGTGTGGCAGCTTTCTTGATCCTCGAACTCATTGCAGGTGGCTTTGTTTTCGCCTTCGCACTTACCCCGCTCACCGAAACATTGGTTGCTTCTATGTACGCCTCATTGACATCAGGCGTTGACGGATCGTCACTCTTAAACTTGCCTCCCAGCGCACGCGCACGCCTGCGGCTCTTGGTCACGGCTTTCACCATAGTCAGTCCTCCTTTTTGCGGGACATCTCCCGTTTAACATCTTCGGCCTTCATCAGCTGCTTGGCGATTTCCACCCCAAGCTTGGTGCCTTCTCTTGCGTCTTCGGCAGAAATCTTCACGTCTTCACGGGCGTCCTCCATAACCTCGGTTGCAATCTTGGCACCGATTTGCGCACCAATGCTGCGCTCCTGCGAATCAATCCGCTCACGCTCGGTGGCGTCACGCATAGCCGTCTTCTGAAGATCCGCAGCAACCCGCATCTTATCCGTTGCCGTCTTACGTTCGACGTCTGCCTCACGGATATCCAGATCACGCTGCTGTTGCTGGAAGACAGGATCTTTAGCCTGTTGTTGTTCTTTCTCTTGCTGCGCTTCCATCTGATCCTTGCCGAGCAGCTTCTCTCCAGCCTGCGCCATTAACGCTGACAGCTCATGCTCAACATCGCGTGGCAACGGATCGTCTGGGTTGGGCAACGGAACGCCCATCTGTTTCTCAATCTCATTGCGGTATTCAAACGCAAGGTGCTCTCTGATGTGCGCCTCGGCTGCGGCCTGTATTGTCTTGGCCATCGGCGATTGGCTCAGCAGTTTCTGTATCTTCGGGTCTTGTATCGCCGTCATGTGAACGGTGATGTGGGCCTTGTGATCCTGATACGAGAACGCCTGCACAGGTTCGCCGTTAATAATATCCATGTTCTCCCGCACAGGATCTTCAGGCTTCATGTCCTTGTCCGACGGAACGATCTTGTCTACGTCCTGCAACCCCATGGTCTCAAGCATCTGGCGGTGCAGCTCGGGCAGGTCATACATCTGCGGAGCCTGAGCGGCGAGCTGTAAGGCCGCTTGATACTGCATTATGCGTTGCGACATGGTCGTGGCGTTGGGATCGGATACCGGAATAATATCTACACGGTCATCAAAGTCATCGGGCCGAATCGCATTTTCTTCTAGCTCATACGCATACTCGGCAGGCAAGAAGTCCTTAACCAGCCCGGCTAAGATCCTAAACTCTTGGTGCATCGACGCATGCAATCTAGCCTGCACCGCAGACAGCACCTTCATGCCGCGTTCCATAATAGCGAGCGTGGTGCCGACTGGTGCTTGGTTGTTCATGTCGGCAACCTGTACATCGGCTACCGACGCAAACTTCCGCCCCTCGTCAACTATGGTCCCTAATAGTTGATACAGTACTGTCGATGGTTCTTTGTACGGCAGGAACGTGATGTTGTCCTTGATCGCCCCGCTCGGTACATCGACGTCACGGAACTCACCCGGCATCAACGGCGAATCGTCGCCCTTGATCCGTAACCCTCGGGACTTCAAACCTGCTGGCAAGTTCGACAATGTCCCGGCATCTACGAGCTGGCGTAGAATAGCGGTGGCGCTCTTGGCCAATCCGCCTATCAAATGAATCAGACCGAACCCATAAAAACCTAATCCCGGCAAATACTTATAGTGCACAAAGTGCATGATCTTCTGACGATCAGGGTCTTCTTCACGCCAGTTCCTATAAACCGACAACACGTCGCTCGAAGACTTGTCGATGGTGACAACGTAAGGCAAACGCAAGCCTGTCTCTTCACCGTCCTCGGTGTCCTCGAACCCAGCCAGATCCACATCCACATGAATTTCCAGCAGGGTGTGACGCTCGTCATACTCGACGCTAGGGCTGTCACCAGTCAGGTGGTCGTAGGTTTCCTGAATTTTGGAATACTCGACACTGGGCGACGGCAGTTCAATATCACGGTAGAAGCCAGCCATCTGAAGCTTCAATACTTCGTTGGCCGTCTTCTTCATTACATGCGTATAGCGTGGGCACGACATCAGATCCGGTGCGCCATACGAAACCACCATGTCCTCGGCAGGAACGAACATCGAACAGTTCCGCCCCATGTCCAGATCATGGTAGACTTTCTTAAAGGCCGACCCAGCCAACGGCAGCGAGAACAGCATGTTCTCGTGCTCTGACCTATACTCAGTCATCACCTCGGT
>Ga0114906_1001356_pt1 | contig 12883 bp, 10 predicted proteins | sample MalvirDeepMed_M9_FD_89687 | JGI IMG/M metagenome (GOLD analysis project Ga0114906, IMG submission 89687) | Marine viral communities from the Global Malaspina Expedition - Malaspina viral metaG DeepMed_M9 | ecosystem: Environmental > Aquatic > Marine > Oceanic | place: Mediterranean Sea...
AATAAATATCTAAAAATAATTTTAGATATTTTAAATATTAAAAAATCAGTAGATAAAATCTATAAAGATTATTGTAATTCAAAATTAACCCATAAAAAAATTAAACAATTTTTACAAATTAAGGGTGTGAAAATGGATAGATGGTGTATTAACCCATATATATTAGGTAGAACTGTGTGGGAGAACCCAAATTTTGATGATGTTAAAGTTGAAGAAGAAGATGAAGAAACTATTATTATAACTAAAAAAGAAAATGAATTATTAAAAGAATTAATAAATAAGTGTATATTGAGTGGTGGTGAATGGTCTAAATGTAAAAATTGTGGAATGTTTGGTGTTGAACCAAATAGTTCGTGTGATGAATGTGAGTGGATAATCGGTGAAGATGAATATGGTGATAATGAAACTGAATGTGGTGAAACTGAATTATTAGAAAAAAGTGATAGATATAGAGATATATTGAATAAATTTCGTGATGACGAAATTTATGAAAAATATAATAAAGATAATAAACTTTGGAAAAATAAAAGAAATAAATGTGGTGGTATATTTATTAAAAAAGGTTGGTGTTAAAATAAAATAAATATAAAATAAATAATTAAATAAAATAAATATAAATATAAATATAAAAATTATTTTTTTTTTACAGAGGATATACAGAGGATATAGACAGAAGATATACAGAGGATATACAGAGGATTTAATTCTTTTTATTTAATTAATTTATTTAATTAAAAAGATAAAATTGATAATTTTAAAAAGGTTGATTATTTACAAACCATATAATATATTATTAATAAATAGTTTCTTAAAACTCAACCATTTCTATATTTAATAAAAAGATAAAATTGATAATTTTAAGACATATATATTAATACTTAAAGATACAATAATAATTAATTATAATGAATAATAAAATAATATCTATGAATAATATTATAATGACTTCTTTTCAACGATACAATAATGAAAATGTTGAAAAATGTAATTGTATGGGTGATTACATTATTATTAAACATCACCCAATAAAAGGGTTCTTCTTCATTAAAACAAATCTTAAAAAATTAATTAAACTTATTAAAAAAGATAAGAAAAATCGTAATAAAAAATTAAAATATAGAACTTGTAATTTAGAATTAATTCAACCATTTAAAAAACGAAAAATATATTTTGATTTTGATGATGTAGAACAAAATATAATAGATGAATTTAAATTAAAAATATTAGATATATTACCAGACGCAAAATTTTCTATTAGTGGTTATAATCAAAATCAACATATTACGATAAATAATTACTATTTTAATTCAAATCTTCATATGATAGAAAGTGGGTTTCTCGATTGGTTAAAAACAATTAAAATCGAATTGGGTTTTACTCAAGAAAATTTTAAAAAATATAAAACTGAAACTAAAAAATATAATTCACGATTTCATACTTGGGGGGTTGATTTATCAGTTTATCCATCTAAAAAGGTTGAAAAAGGTGTATATAATTCATTAAATTCTACAAAACAAATGAAAATGATTTATAATACGAAAAATAAAAAGAATAAATTTCAAGATATAATTGAAGATGAAAATGAATTAAACCATATAATTAGTTATGTTTCACATAATTGTAAAGAAATTAAATGGGAATTCAAAGAATTCTTTATTGATAAAAACGAACAAATTAAATTAGTTAAAATTAAAAAGAAAGATTTAAATTTTAGAAATTTATTAAAAGAATTACCACGAAGTGAAGAAGAAACTTATTTATATGACCCACAAATATTTAATAATAATCTTGATATAGGGTTGTATTATAAAAGACTACATAAATTATTAGAATGTTTTGATAATAAAATTAGATACCCAAGAATAGTCTATAAAATTATTTATAAATATTTCAAACATAATGGGTTTTTGTTTGAAACTATTTATAATTATTTTGAAAATGCGTTTGACGAATTAGAACATAAACCCATAGATGGTAAATTTCGTTGGAAAATGATTTGGGATAATATCGAGATTGACGATAATTTTACTAAAGGTGATATGGGTAAATTGAAGTCTATGTTAGAAAATATATATTCTAAATTTGTTAGTAAATGGGACGAAGATTTTAAACAATCATTAAAAATAAAATTTGATGTGTTGATGATGGGTAAATATACTAATCTCAGTTGTATTGAAGATAAAACGAAAGATGTTATTATTAATGCGTCGGTTTTAGGTGGTGGTAAAACCTATAGTGTTGGGTTATATTGTAAGAAGTATAAACCTAAAAGAATTCTAATTTTATCATCTAAAATTACATTATCATATGATTTACAAGGTGTATTTAATAAAATGGGTTTAGACTTTCAACATTACCAAGATATTCGTTGTGATAAAGAATTTGAAAATACACCACAATCATCTATTAATAGAAGTCAAAAATTAGGTAATTGTGATAGATTAGTATGTAGTATTCATTCACTACATTATTTAGAATATTCAAAACCTTATGATATTGTAATCGGTGATGAAATAAAAGATTTATGGAATACATTTAATAGTAAAACTTGTATGAAACATTATGAAAAATATGATAAATATGATATTAATTATCGAACCTTATGTCGTCATCTTAGATTAACTAATAGAATATTCTTTATGGACGCTTTAATACCATCAAAGGTGAAAGATTGGATAAAAATAATAAGACCAAGAAGTGAAATTAAAACTATTAAAAAAACTGGTGGGATACCAAGAAGTGTATATATTTTTAAGAAAAGGTCTATAGAACCAATTTTTAAAAAAATGATAGAAAAAATTAAACAAAATAAAAAAATATATGTGTATTACCCCTACGCAAATGATAAGGGAATATATAAACTAAGTATCAATAATTTTGGTCGTAAGTTATGTAAGTTTAGTGGTATTAGTGAAGATGATATGTTAGTGATACAAGGTAGTAGTGATAGAGAAATTAAAAAACAAATGAGAAATGTTAATGAGTTATGGGGTAAATATAAAATCATTTTGGTAAATTCTGCGACGACTATTGGTGTATCTTATACTAAAGGTGATGTAGATAGTGTATTCTTGTGTTGGTGTAATTTTATACCAGTAAGTGATATTCTACAAACAAGTTGTAGATGTAGAACCTTACTATCGAATGAAGTCTATATATGGAATATGTGTGGATTAGATGAAATACAAAAAAAAGATAGAAACCATAATAGATGGATACCAACTTTACAAAATGATGGTGAAAATAATGAAATACATTTTAAATCATTTAATATAATTCAACGACATTTAAACATAGAACATAAAGGTAATACATTTCATTCATTAGTATATTTATTTGAAAAATTAGGTCATACTATTATTAAAGATTATGAGATTGAATATGATGAAACCTTTAAAGAAAGTCTAAAGAAATGGCGTCAAAATGATAAAATATCACCATTTTCATACCATAATATCGATTTAATTGATAAGAAAACTATGAAATTACATCGTGAAAAAGAAAGTGAAAATGTAATTAAACAGTTGGAATTTTGGGAATTAAGAAAATATTATATTGAAAAAATGTTTATGAAAGATACACCAATTGATGTAAAAGAATTATTCTATGAAAAAGAAAATTTATTAAGAACTATGAAATTATTAACATTTAATAATTGGGGTGATAAAAAAGATGACGAACAAAATATATTAGAATGCGTATTTGAAGGTTTTTGGGATAAAGAAAATAAATGTTATAAATTAAGAACTGATGAATTAAATTTAACTACTCAACAAAAAATAACAACAAACAATACAATTCTAAGAAAATATATAATAAAACATTTCTTTGGTATAAGTGATGGTATTGATTGTGATGGTGTATTACACGAAAAAATTAGAGTGTATTTAGATAGTTATAGTAAATATTCTAAAAGATGTAATTCTAAATATAAAAATGTAGAAGTGTTTGATTGTTGTATGATAGATAGTGATAGTGAAGATGAAGATGAAGAAGAAGAAGAAGAAAGATATAAATGTGATTTATGTAATGTAATTGTTAGTAAAGAAAATATTATATACTATTATAAATATAAAGAAGACCATTATGAAGGGTATTTATGTAGGTCTTGTGTAAAAAAAAAGGTTGAGATTGAAGATGGTGATAAAATAATTGATATTTGAAAAAGGTTGATATTTGAAAAAGTATATATTTATTAAGTAATCTATATTTTTTATTAACTCAACCTTTTATTTATTTATTTATTTTTTTATTACTCTGTATTTATTACTCTGTATTTTTATGGTTCTAAAGTCATCAATACACTATCACCATCTTTCTTTTTCCATACAAGGTTATCACCATCTTGAACCATATATATATTACCCAATTCTAATTTATTACTTTCCGCAATTTTAACATCACTTTGAAATCTTAAACCACTAACACTATTACCGTGTTTTAAGTTAATTGTATTACCATCACCGTGAGAATTTCTAAAAACCACATTATCACCTCTTAATAATAAACTCATTTTTATTTATATATATATATATTATATTTTTTCTAATAAACCTCTTTTTAAATTTAATGATTTACCTAATTCTCTTAATGATTTAGGTTTTTCATCTAACTTCTTCCATATCTTTTGTAATATAACACCCCATTCCTTCTCGTGTCTTTTATTAGGTGGGTCTTCATAATAACATTTTTTACCACAATAACCTAAATATCGACTATAAAATTCTAAATGACTACTATTCTCATACCAGTCGTGGTCTGGTATTTTCGCTTTACATCGAACACATTTATTACTCATTATATAACATTATAATATATTTTTTTTCATTTTCGTTTAAATAATCTAAATCATTAACTGTATCTTCTATAGGTATCCCAAAAGATAAATTCCACGCAACAAGGTCTTCTATTTCTTCTACTAATTTTAAACTTAATTTTCTAAATACTGACATTATTATTATTTAAAGATTAAGATATATATATTATATAAAGAATATTCTTTTAAATAATATATAAAATGTCTAAATTTAATCCAGAGTTATTAATTAATCATACCAAAGAGGTATTAGTAAATATGATAGTTGAACTAAACGATAAAAGATGTAAATGGCACAGAATGAATAAAGAAAAAAGAAAAGAAATTAATCATAGAGCATATATTAAACGGAAGGAACGCCTTTCGGCAGTTGCGGTGGTATAACATCACGACAACATTTACTACTAAATATATGAATTAACCCATTATACTTTATTTTTTTAATAAGAGGTAATATTTCACTTATAAATGCTATAGCAGCAGTAAAACTCGCTACATAATAACCACCCATATCACAATCACATTCTTTATTTATAAATTCTGTTATATTCATATTATCTATATGTTTATAAGAAAATTTAATACGAAGCACCACTCACTTGAATAAAACCATTTCTTAAAGCAAACATTCTTTCACATTCAGCAAATACATTCATTACTAAATTTTTATTGTGTTGGTGATGGTTTGTAAATTCTCTTGTTAATTCTAAAACAACTGGTAAATTACCGATTTTAATACCATTACCAGAAACATTCGCACCATCTTGTAGTTTAAATGATGTGCCCAAATATTTACCACAACCTATTGCTTTTTGTTGAGAATGACCTTCAAACAATTGATTAGCAACACCAGCCTTTCTATTATTAAATTCGTATCTGCGTGTAGCCTCAGTATTCGAATAATCAGTAGTAAAACCGGGCTGTTTGTTGTTCGCAGTAGTAGTTAATTCGTCATCTCTTTGCTTACAGCTGGTAAAAGCATTCCATACACCTTCTGGTATATGTAATGGACTTTCAAAACATTCTTTATGTAGCACAAATTGATGTTGAGAATGAGAAACTGGGGCAGGGAAATATGGAATAGAATTAATTAAATATTGAATTGTATTACCATTTTCTACTTGACTATCTAAAGAATGATAATCTAATAACAATTGATTTTTACAATCATAACCACCATATGCCTCTACCGTAGCAGCAGTATTATCTAAATTACCAGTTGGTGTTAATTGCATAGTTAATTGTCTTACAACTTCATTTGCCAGACCTACTTGCCGAGAAAATTTAACTGATGAACTAGTGCCAACTGCTGGTGTAGCTGGTGCTGGTAAAGTTGTTGTTAAATTTCTATATATTGTATAAGGCATTTGTAGGCCAGTAGCACTCATCATAGCTTTTCTTTTAGCTTCTTCAGTGCCATCTTCGTAATAAATATAATCTGCTAATAATCTAACTTTATCTGCTACAATTCTAACTGGGCCTCTACCATTAGTGTCGGCGTCCATAATTGCTTGATATTTACCTAAATTATATGCCTCAATATCATTTGAAACAGTTCGAGTAATTTGGCCATTGGCAGCTGCCGCATTTGAAACTTTAACATTTATTAATGCTGTGCCAGGAGCAGTCGCATGCCCAGAACCACCATCTATAATCTTAAGAGAATTAGCAGTCAAAGCAGCATTCGCCGCACCACCAGCAGTCATCACTACTTCATATAAATCGGCATCTTTAGGTGGATTACCATTAACTAAAGCTCTTGTTGTTAGAATATCACCAATATTATAATTAGTGCCCATAGTTGTTGCAACTGCTTGAACTACAACACCACCAACAGAACCACCACCGGCAGTAGAACAATCTTTATTTAAAATAGCTCTTTGGTTAGAACCCCACGCATTATTATCAGTAAAATATAATTCAATCTCAATTTGGTCGTTTGGGTCGATAAGAGCAACTGGCAATTCTAAAGATTGCCCCATAAAGCCCGGAAATAATTGTTGTAATGAAATCATAAACTGAGGAGTTGTAGTAGAACTGGTAGTTAATTTATATGATGGATGCTTTCGACTTTCTACATATTTAATACCTTCATCAGTATCACGATTAGCATTAATACCATCATATAACACTTTCTCTTTGTATGGAACAGAACCTACAATTCTCATTTGACCGGCAAGCATTTGTCTTTCATAATTTACATTACCGAAAGCGGCACCACTATCATTAATTAAAGCACCTGCTCCTAAATTAGCACTTCTTTGTGATTTAGCTCCAGAACCAGTTTCCCAACTCGAATTAACACCGTGTAAAGCAGCATCAACTTTTTCACGATGCTCCATAGGTCTTAATAAGTTCATTTGAGCCATAAGTAAATTAGCATTATCAACTTGACTTATAACTTGACCGCCCACTCTTAAAGTTGCAGTTTTAATTAAACTGAATACACCACCAGTAGGCGCATATTGAAAGTCAGTGCCACTACATACTGCTGGGATAATTAAGCGACTATCTGGGTGTAAAAAACCACGATGTTTTAAAATAAATCTACAAAAACCACCAGTAGCAAAGGTATCATCTACAGATATTGGGTATAGCACATCAGTTTCTATTCTTTGCTGTCTAATTTCAGCATCTTGAATTCTTAGTGATAAGGGATTACTCATTTTATATACTATATAGTAGATAAAATAAATTTCTATAAAATTTAAAATTTAAATTTAAATCTTAATGTTGCGATACAACACCACCTTGGCCATCAGCGAGAACAACTGATTTAGCTAAACAGAATGTATATATACTATTTGGGTTTTGACTATCATGCCCAGATTTTAAACCGAAATTGTATGATGCTTGTGAATAATCTTGAGCTTCATCTACACTTAAACCGTCAGCCCTAAACCCTACACCATATACACGACCAGATTTTTCTATATTAGCAGTCGCAGTTGCTCTCGACCAAGCACCTGCTGCTGCGAAAGTCCAACTACCGATTTCACCACTATCTACCGTTTGAGGTGTCTGCCATATATTTTCTCTACCATCAACCATATTACTTTGTGCTTCACTTGACGGTGAGATTGTAGTATGATGTAATTGATTATAAGATGAAATCGCATTAAGGAAATTACGACTTCTTAAACAATCGAATACACCATTATTATTTTGTAATGTTTCATCTATAGCAAATTCTAAAGGGTATTTAACAGCACCACGCATAAACGATGTATCATTAATATCTACTACAGCATTACCAGTGCTCATAACTTTAGGTGTAGATAGACCATTATAAGCGAAATTACTCGTCCAATTTGATGGAACAAAATTAGAATAAATACTTACAACTTCTTTCAAATTCAAGGCAAGATTATTATGGTCGTTGCCAGAGTTAAGCGTATTAAGGTAGTTATAAAATTGATGGTATTGAATAATAGCACCTTTTTGTGGTGCTTGTGGTTTCTCTAAAACTAAATAATTACCAGCCAAATATACATCGTGTAATTCATATACGAAATCTGCCGCATCAGCACCATATAATACTTGATTGTCGCTGGCCAAATTAACTGAGATGCGAATTCCGCCGTTTGATAAGCTGATTGGTTGTTTCTCCATCAAAAAACCACTTCTTAATGATAATGCGAATGGCACATCACCACATACACTTCGAGATACACAATCTTGATTAGCTTGAGAACCCCAAGTGTTTTGATAAACACTACATAAATCTTTATATGAAGCAGTAGCACCAATTAAACTGCTAAGCATTCTTGGGTATTCTTTAACTTGTTCGAAAATTTGACCTTTTAAATTACTAATTGTTAATGTTTGAATAACACTTGATACACTAACTCTATCATCTAAATAACATACTTTTTGATTAGCATCTGCTGCTGCTTCTGCTACTATATCAAAACGATTAGCAGGTGCTTTATCATCATTAGCCCTTTGTTTAATTCTTAATTTACCAATTAATCTTAAACTATCTGGTTTAATTTGACGAGATGGGTTCATTTGAAACTCAAAGGTCAATAGCGGATTTGAAGCATAGTAAGAGTATGTATTCGTATTACTCTTATTAAGTGGATATAACTGAAATTCTTGTTTTTCGACTACTGGATTGCTCATTTTATATACTATATAGTAGATAAAATAATTTTATTATAAATTTAAAATTTAAATTAGAGCATAACTTCTTGATTATTACCCGCAACCGTTATTCTTCTAATATGTTCTACAAAATTATGAACTAAAGCAGCAGATGGGCCAGTTTTACTATCATAATTTAAATTTAATCTAACATCACCTTCTCTATTAAGAGCCATAGAATAGCCAGGTGTAGCAAGACGACGACCCACAAATGGATGCTCCCAAGCTCTTAATAGATTATTTACTGGCCAACCAGCAGCAGCTACTGCGTGTTCCATTTCTCTAATACCTTCACCACTAAATGACCCTTGACCTTTATCAACAACCCCAGCAGCAGTTAATAATTGAAATTCTTTCATAGATACTACACGGTTAGGCGTAAGTGTGCCATATAAATAATATTGGTAATTATCTAAATTTTGTATATCTGGCACAAAACTATCATCTACATAATCTTCTGCGTCAGCAGTCTTAATTGGAACTGATAAAAGTGCCTTTGCTCTTGAATTAATTGATTTAATGTATAAGGCATTTTGTTTAGAATTAGCAGTAATGTTAATTGGATAATCTTGATATGTATGAATATCAATCATAAACTTACCAGCGGCAACACCTCTTTGAACTGAACGGATATAATCACCGTCTGGGACAACAACACCACATACAAAAGAAAGATTAGATACTTCATAACCTTCATCTGGATTAGCAGCATCAGTAGTTCGAATACCAACTTTTAATTGTGTATCATTAAAATATGCGGCATTCATTGCCCCAGTAAGGGTAAGTTCAACATTATAATTTGGAGCACCACTAACAGCAATACTTTGTATCTCTGCCTCATCTGCACGAGCTCTACCATCATCTTCTACTATTATCTTTTGACCTACTACAAATGGGTGAGCAGGATTAGCAACACCACCACATCTAGCAACATCTACATTATTAAAAAGCGCAGTTGTTAATGCTTCATCATTATATATTGTTATAACTGTGCCCGCACCATTCATAGACCCACTCAAAAAAGTGCCGTTTTGATAACCACCACCTAATTTACCATAAGCATTAAGAGTTGATACAGCACCAGTTGCACCATTATAAATTGGGGCAGATAGCACTTGAGTTGCATCTTTAACACTATTTAATTGAATTCGAACTCTTAAACCTTGCGTGGCAATAAGCGGAAACACTTTATCTCTATTTGGTGATAAGCAACCAGAGCACCATAAAGGTAATAAACATTCTACATCTTTAGCCCAACTGGTTGAAGTAGTCGCATCACCAACTACATATTGATTAGCTGAAGCACCTGCAGTAGTTTTGTTTTCAGTGCTACCCGCTGCACGACCACCTAAACCACCTTCGATAAGTGATTTATTAGGTTTGCCTTCGTGTAAATTTCTTAAAAATTTAGCTCCTTCATTTTCAGTATAATGATAATATAAAGCCGCTTTAATAGCATAATTATCTAAAGTTTCATAAATAGTTCTGCCATCACCACTCATAACTACTACACTTGAAATGATTGACGCAGCACCTGCGGACTGGCAAGGTTGTTTTTTTAATAAACCTTTCATTTTTAAGTTAAACCTTAAGTATGTGTCTGGATTAAGTAAGCCCAAACTTGGAGGGAGATAGAAATTAATTTCATCACTTGCTTGAAATACAGCACCTTGTCTTTCTGGATAGACTACTACACTCTTTGTGATTAAATTACTCATTTTATATAATATATAGTATATAAAATAATTTTCTTAAAAATTTAAAATTTAAATTAATTTTAAAATGAACTCATAGAAGGCATTTGATAAGTCGAACTTAATGTTGGTATAACATTTGCTCTAGCAATGTTTGTTGTTAATGATTTTTGTAATGATGTTTTTTCAGCCGTTTCTTTTCCACTTTCTACTAACCCAGATACTAAACCATATATTCCTACACCAATTCCAGCAACTTCACCTATACCAGCAAGAACATCTCCAACACCAGGCACCGCTGCCGCTGCTCCAGCCGCTTCTTGTATCCCAGCTTCAAGACCACCAACTTCTCCTATACCTTCTGCTGCTCCAGAAGCCGCATCTTCTATTGCGGACGAAGCACCTTTTGAAGCATCTTCAGCAGTAGAACCAAAACTATCTTTTAATTCAGCAAGATTTCTACTCGCACCACTTTTTAATAAACCCCATCTACTTACACCTTGACCTGCCAATTCTTCTGGCACATCACCACCAGTTATAGTAGTTTTTATGTCGTCTGCCGTTTGGCTCATCGTAGAACGAAATTCACTAATATTTCTACTCATACCACTTTTAAATAAACCAATTCTACTAACACCTTGACCTGCCAATTCTTCTGGCACATCTTGACTTGCCGCAAAATCTCCAAAATCTTGCACTCCAGTGCGACCACTACTAACTTCTTCTCCAACTGGTTGAACTTTTGCTCCACCACCTCGAATATTATTATAAACACTACTCATATAACTTTTTAATCCTCCACCCATTTCACCACCAACATCAGCTGTATATGTTGTTGCTCCTAATCCAGTCCCAGCACCACCACCACTCTCTGCAGTTAATTCAGTCATTTCTACTTCTGGGCCAGTTGATGGTATATCTTCAGCAATACTACCTCTACCTAATGGTGCTTCTTCAGTAGCACCACTAACTTTACTTACTGCTCTACCAGCATATCTTTGGGCAGTTTCTCCTAATGTTTCGGTAAATTGTTGTGGGCCAAATGTGCCAGAACCTAATGTAGGTATATCTGGCAATGATGGTAGTTTTACATCTTCCATTAGACTTGAAAATGGTGTATCACCAGCCTCATCTACTTCTGGTGCTTCGGTTTCACCTTCTTCATTTTCACCAGTTCCTTCTTTACCTTCTTTTTTTCCAGATGTTTTCTCTTTCCACGCTTTTACAAGTTTTTTAATACCTAAAGACCCTTTTAATAGACCAAAAGCATTCATACCTTCTTCACCTATCTCTTTGATACTATCATATTTTTGTTTAATATCTTCAAAACCTTGTAGATGTTTATCGATAACATCTTGTTTTAAGGTGTCTAATCTATTTTGTATATCCCCTAAATATTTACTTGCCATTTTTATCTATATTATTTACTAATATATTATATTTTTTTTCACTTTCATTTTTTTTCACTTCACTTGGCAATAAAGTATCATAATTCATATAATTTACTTCTTGTATAGGGTCTTTACCTATTCGATATAATTTAGGTTCGCCAACAGTATCTAATTGTAAATAACAATAATTATATCTTTCTTTACAGCATTCGTCCCAAGCAGCATCTAACTTATTTCTATAACTATCTCCCCACTCCTCCATTATTTTTTGTCTTTCTAAAATACTATAACAATTTGATAGAATGATAGCAGTGCTCATAGACCGCACTTGAGTTGGTAAATCACGAATAGTTTGATTAGCAACAAATATACCACCTATACCATAATGCCTATAACGAGTAAATAAATGTTGTGTTATTTTACTTCTTTTAAGAAAACCAGAAATATCATCTAACACTATTGCTATTAAAGGTGGTCTTTGTTCTGGGTCATCAGCATTAATATCAAATTGTTGTTGATATGCTAATATATTACTAATATATGGGTCGAGATGCTCGACATCATCAAAAATAACTATTCTATCTTCATATTCTTCTTTGAAATACACTTGCGATGTCTTATCCATTTTAATCGTAGGTGATATTATGTATATCATATCAAATATAGGTGTTTGTCCTCCATAAAATGCTTCTCCTAAAAGTAAGTTTGCTATTAGATTTGATTTGCCACTTCTAACCTTTTGTATTAATGTGCAGACAAAAGGTATTTGTGGTAATCTTTCATCTATTTCTCGTGGTAATACTAATGGTGGTAATAAATTCTTAACTTCTCTCACC